>TARA_B100000674_G_scaffold297762_1_pt1 | contig 19402 bp, 15 predicted proteins | sample TARA_B100000674 | Tara Oceans TARA_B100000674 (sample SAMEA2622759) | marine metagenome | biome: marine biome (ENVO:00000447); feature: surface water layer (ENVO:00002042); material: "saline water (ENVO:00002010), including plankton (ENVO:xxxxxxxx)" | depth 5 m
GTTATGAGCCCGACGAGCTACCAACTGCTCCACCCCGCGATGTGGCGCAAAGATACGTTCTTTTTTGTTTATTATGCAAACATAAACATGAGATTATTCTTCATTTTTTTTACATTTTTGAAGTATAAATGATTTGTAGAATCTTTATTAATCCTTGCACACCCATTGTTTTGGCGGTATCTTTGATGCGATTATGGCTCATAAAAGTGGTTTTGTAAATATTATTGGCAGTCCAAATGTTGGGAAAAGCACCTTGATGAATGAATTGGTTGGTGAGCGGCTTTCTATTATTACATCAAAAGCACAAACTACTCGTCATAGGATTTTGGGTATTGTTAACGAAGATGATTATCAAATTTGTTTTTCAGATACTCCCGGGGTACTTGTTCCTTCTTATAAATTGCAAGAGGGTATGATGCAGTTTGTGGACAGTGCATTACAGGATGCAGATTTGTTTCTATTGGTAACCGATTTTTTCGAAGATGAGTTAAATGATCCAGAAATTTTAGAAAGGTTAAAGAAGACAAATGCACCTGTTTTAGTTCTTATTAACAAGTTGGACTTGGTTGACCAAGAAAAAATGGAAGCCAAAACTGAAGCGTGGTCAAATAAGTTACCCGATGCTCATATTCTTCCAATTTCTGCATTGCATAAAGCCAATGTTGAATTGGTTATGGATTGGATTTTAGCACGATTACCTGAAGGACCCGCATATTATGATAAAGAAGCTTTGACTGATAAGCCAGAAAGGTTCTTCGCTTCAGAAATAATTCGGGAAAAAATACTTCAACAGTTTAAAAAAGAGATTCCCTATTCTGTTGAGGTTGTTGTTGAAGAATTTAAAGAGTCTAAAGACATAACGAGAATTCGAGCAATAATTTATGTTGCAAGAGATTCTCAAAAAGGAATTATTATAGGACATAAAGGCCAAGCTTTAAAAGGAATTGGTATAGATGCGAGAATGGATCTTGAAAAGTTTTTTGAAACACAGATTTTCTTAGATTTATTTGTGAAAGTAAATAAGGATTGGAAATCAGATGAGAGAAAATTGAAACGTTTCGGATATTTTCATTAAAAAAATCTAGCATGGCAAATATTATTGCGATAGTTGGTAGGCCCAACGTTGGAAAATCTACATTTTTTAATCGATTAACAGAGTCAAGAAAAGCTATTGTTGATGAACAAAGTGGGGTTACAAGAGATCGTCACTATGGCAGGGTAGACTGGAGCGGTAGAGAATTCACCGTTATAGATACTGGTGGATATGTCAGTGATGATGAAGATGTATTTAATGAAGCTATACGTGAGCAAGTCTTTATTGCATTAGATGAGTGTTCTGTAGTATTATTCATGGTAGATGTGCATACTGGAATTACCGATTTGGATGAGGATATGGCAAATATTTTGAGGAGAGCAGATAAGCCTGTTTTCGTTGTTGCAAACAAAGTTGACAGCTCCAGTCATCAATTAGCAGCAGCTGAGTTTTATAATTTGGGTTTCGGTGAAATTTATCAAATCTCGGCAAATAGTGGGGCAGGAACTGGAGATTTGTTAGATGCAATTGTTAAAGAGTTTCATGATGATGAATTAGAAAATACTGAGGGACTTCCTAAAATTTCAATTGTTGGTAGGCCCAACGTTGGAAAATCATCTATTATTAATGCTTTTTTGAATAAAGAAAGAAATATTGTTACCGATATTTCAGGTACTACGAGAGATGCTTTGCATACACGTTACAAGGCCTTTGGTCATGACTTTTTTTTAGTGGATACAGCAGGAGTAAGGAGGAAAAAGAAAGTTCAAGAAGATGTAGAGTTTTATTCTGTTTTAAGAACGTTAAGAGCAATTGAAGATAGTGATGTCTGTATTTTGATGATTGATGCGACATTAGGTGTTGAATCTCAGGATTTGAACCTGTTCAATAACATTCAACAAGCCAAGAAAGGAGTAGTTGTTGTAATCAACAAATGGGATTTGGTTGAGAAGGATACAAATACTATGAAAATCTATAAAAACAGGGTTGCCGAGAAGCTTGCACCTTTCACTGATATTCCCGTAATATTTACCTCAGTCCCTACGAAGCAAAGAATTTTAAAAGTCCTTGAAACGGCAATTCAAGTATATGAAAATAGAACACAAAAGATTACCACTTCAAAGCTAAATGATATTTTATTGCCATTTATTGAGAATTATCCCCCGCCTTCACATCGAGGTTTATTTATTAAAATAAAATATATAACTCAGTTACCTACTTATACACCTAGTTTTGCTTTTTTCTGCAATCATCCTAAGCATGTAAAGGATTCTTACAAGCGTTTTCTGGAGAATAAAATCAGAGAAAGTTTTGATTTTTGCGGAGTTCCAATAAACATTTTTATGCGTCAAAAATAAAAATGGGTTTCTTTTGTTTAAAGAATCGGATTATATTGGAATTCATTGCACTTTAATTTAAGTTGCTGAAATTTATCAGCAGGGTTGGGACTGTTCCATATTGTGCTTAAAAATCCACAGCCCCAAAATCCCATATTAAATGCTTTTTTAATATTGTCAACATCAACACCACCTAATGCAACAACGTTATAGTTGGATCTTTGAGTAGCACTGGTCAAACTATATTCTTTAAATCCACTCTGGTATTTTTTTTTTGAGGTAGAATCAAAAATAGGGCTCAGAAATACATAATCGTATAAATCATTGTATTTATTTAATTCACTAATTGTTGTGAAAGATGTTGAAACTCTTAAAAAAGGATTTCTGCGTTTTAAAGACTTAATATTTAGCCAGTTTTTAAAACTTGATCTTCGGTCTTTTGAACTAAGATGAATTCCTTTTAAGTTGTATTTTTTTACTAATTTATGGTGTGAATGAATTATAATCCTATTGTGATAAACAGAAGGTATTTTATCTAAATAGTTTCTCATTTTTTGCTTTGAGTAATGAGATTTTCTCAAGTGAAAACTTGTTAAACCTAACTCAAAAAGACGAACCACTATATCAATTTCATTATCAACTGATCTTTGATCCGATAATACAATTGTTTTCATTTAATTTAATCTTTGATACTTCTCTTATGATGTTTGGGTCTGTTTCGATAGCATTTCCTATAACAACTATTGTAGCTCCCGAATCCCATGCTTCTTTTGCTCCTTCCGCTGTTTTAATACCACCTCCCACAATTAGAGGATTAGTAGTTCCTTCAGCAGTTGCCTGAATCATTTCTCTCGATACTTTTTTAACAGCTCCGCTTCCTGCATCTAAAAAGTTTAAACGCAAACCCAGCATTTCTCCTGCCAGAGCAGTGACTGCTGCGATTTTAGGTTTGTCATTTGGTAAGGGAAAAGAGTTGCTTACATAAGAAGCAGCTGTTGGTTTTCCACCATCAATAATCATATAGCCTGTAGGAATCACTTCAATTCCACTTTTCTTTATGGTTGGGGCTGAAAGCACATGATTACCAATTAACAGGTCTGGATTTCTTCCGGAAATTAATGATAGAAATAAAATAGCATCAGCTTTATTACTTACCTGATGAACACTTCCTGGAAAAATAACGGCTGGAATCCTGCAATTTGATTTTATATAATCTAAAGTTTCCTCAAGACAGTCCTCTGTGATCATACTTCCTCCAATGAAGAAAAAATCGACGGAATTAATTTTTGCAAGTTCCACCTGTTGAATTAACAGTTCTCTTGAAAGATTATCCGGATCAATAAGTATGGCTATTGCTTTTTGTTTATTTTCCTCTAAATGTAATATCTTTTCTAAAACCTTCTCCATTTATTGAGTACTAAAATAGTGCATTCTTTACTCTATACAAAAATAGACCGGTAATATATATTTTATTTTGATAAAGAACAGAAACAAGCTATTTTTGTTAACTAAAATTTAATTGTATGTCTGTAGTAACTGAAAATTTTAAAGTAAAAGATATTTCCCTGGCGGATTGGGGAAGAAAAGAAATACATCTGGCTGAAGCTGAAATGCCAGGTTTAATGTCCCTTAGAGAGGAATATGGTTCATCAAAACCTTTGGCGGGAGCCAGGATTGCAGGTTGTCTTCATATGACCATTCAAACTGCTGTTTTAATCGAAACATTAGTTGAATTAGGTGCCGATGTAACCTGGTCTTCGTGTAATATTTTTTCGACTCAGGATCATGCTGCAGCTGCAATTGCAGCTGCAGGAATTCCGGTTTTTGCATGGAAGGGAATGAATGATGAAGAATTTGATTGGTGTATAGAAAAGACATTAACTGCATTTAAAAATGGTAAGCCATTGAATATGATTTTGGATGATGGTGGTGATTTAACCAACATGGTTTTTGATAAATTCCCTGAATTAGTGCCCGAAATTAAAGGTTTATCTGAGGAAACAACAACAGGTGTACATAGACTTTACGAAAGGGAAAAAAATGGAACTCTTGTTATGCCGGCCATAAACGTAAATGATTCAGTTACGAAATCGAAATTTGATAATAAATATGGTTGCAGAGAATCTTTGGTTGATGGTATAAGAAGAGCAACTGATGTCATGATGGCAGGAAAAGTTGCAGTAGTTGCAGGATTTGGAGATGTTGGAAAAGGTTCTGCTGAATCTCTGAGAGGTGCCGGAGCCAGAGTAATTGTAACAGAAATTGATCCAATATGTGCATTACAGGCAGCAATGGAAGGTTTTGAAGTAAAGAAAATGGATAATGCTATTCCTGAAGCGGATATTGTTGTAACTACTACAGGTAATTTTAACATAATCGTTGGTCGTCATTTTGAGGCGATGAAGGATAAAGCTATTGTTTGTAATATCGGACATTTCGATAATGAAATTGATATGGCATGGTTAAATAAAAACTATGGTTCGACTAAATTGAATATTAAACCTCAAGTTGATCAATATACGGTTGGATCAGGAAATGAGATCATTGTTCTTGCAGAAGGAAGATTGGTGAATTTAGGTTGTGCTACCGGTCATCCATCATTTGTTATGAGTAATTCATTTACCAATCAGACACTAGCTCAAATTGAGCTGTGGAATCACTCAGATAAGTACGAAAATAAAGTGTATACTTTACCGAAACATTTAGATGAAAAAGTAGCCAAACTGCATTTGTCAAAGATTGGAGTGGAATTGGAAGTTTTAACATTGGAACAGGCGAAGTATATTGATGTCCCGGTTGACGGTCCCTATAAACCGGAAGCATATAGATATTAAATATTTAAAATAAGAAGGCATCGCAAGATGCCTTCTTATTTTAACAATTTTGTATTAGTTCCAAATGTGAATAATATTTCCATCAAAACTGGTATTATACCGTTTTAAAGGAATAGATCCGGGTCCACTAATAACTGAACCATCAATTAATTGATACCGGGTTGAACAACAGGTGTCAACAGCAAATAAGTTTGTTTCATCAACTGAGATTTTAGAACACTCATTCTGAGGTTGATAAGGGCAGTGTCTTTCGTAAGCTAAAAAAATATTGTTATCCAGATTGAAAACAATAATTCCTTTGGAACCTCCTTCTAAATATGCCCATGATCCCATTCCTGAAAGATTTTGATATTGTGGGTTTTGAATATTTATATATTGGTTCACATTGAAATCAGGAATTCCTTCGTATTGATTTTCACAACTAAATAGTATAATAAGAGCAAAAAATGGAATTCTCAGAAACAATTTCATAGTGCAAAATTAAAGAAATAAGAAGTGGATTACTAAGGTTGAAAATAATTAACTTTATTTTTCGGAATTTAAACCATATGAAAAGACGTATTCTAATTTTCTGTTTTCTATCCTTATTTTTAAATTTTCCACAAATTTCATTTCCACAGGATTCAAAAGAAAGACAAGCATTAAAAGAGCTTAATAAGCAAAAGGAAAAAAGTCAGGAAGAGGTCGAAAAAGAATTGGTGAAACGACATTTGAAATTGCAGGAGAAAGCGACTCGAAAGAGAATGAAAAAATCATTAAGAGAGGCCGAGAGACGTAAAAAAGGAAAAGCTCCACAACCATGGTGGGACCGTTGGTTTGGTAGAAAGCAACAAAAGAAGCGAAGAAAACGAATTTAGTTTGCCTTGTGAAACCCTTGGTTTTGTATTACTTTTAAATCCGCAAAGCCAATGAGTTTTTACAGATTGAAGATATTTATAATTGTACTCTTTTGCGCTTTTAAAATAAAAGCACAAACCGGGGAGATTTATGGAACAGTAATAAATATTGATGGAGATTCAATTGGTGCTGCCTTTGTTTCTCTTTTTAAAGAGGGAAATCAGATTGATGCCGTTTATTCTGATTTTGATGGTGCCTATTTTTTTTCGGGTATTGACCCGGGAAGTTATGATGTAACTATTGAATCATTGGGTTTTCAAATTAAAACCATTCAGGGGGTGCTTGTAGGAACCAATCAAAAGGTAGAATTAAATTTTACGTTACTATCGAGTTCGAGAGAGGTTGATGTAGTGGAGATTATTCAATACAGAAAACCTTTGATTGATAAAGATAAGCAAGCCAAAATATATACAGCTGTAGAGATTGAAAACTTAGCAGTTCGTGATGTTGAAGACATCGTCTCCACATCCGTTGATGCTGTCAGTCAGGATGATGGTAGTGGCGATGTATACATAAGAGGACAGCGAACCGAAGGAACTCAATTCATAGTAGATGGTATTAAAATTAATGGTAAGCTAAGTATTCCTCAAAATGCCATTGAACAGGTTGAGGTTATTTCTGGAGGTATTCCGGCCATGTATGGAGATAATATTGGAGGTGTGGTAATTATAACTACAAAGGGGGGAGGATCGAAAGGATATGGCGCTTTTGAAAGTGTCACTTCGAATGGACTTGATGGATATGGGTATAATTTAGCTACAGGAAGTTATGCAGGTCCGATTTTAAGAGGAAAAAAAGACTCAAATGGTATTTTAATTAAACCATCACCATTGCGTTTTTTGTTTACCGGAGAGTTTAAAAACCTGATGGATTCAAGACCTTCAGCTTTAGGTGTGTGGAGAATTGATGATGATGTTTTACATGACCTGGAAGTCAATCCTTTAAGAGTGGCTTCATCTGGAATGGGAACATTAAGAAATTCTGAATTCGTAACAAGTGATGATTTTAAGTGGCAAAAAGCAAATCAAAATGTTTCCGGTACAAATTCTAGATTTGCTGGTAAAATTGATTGTCAGTTGAATAAAAATATACTTGTAACAACGGGAGGGAATCATAATTACTCAAAAGGGAATTCATATATATATGATTATTCTTTATTCAATTCTGTAAATAACCCAGAATACATAAATCATCAAACGAATTTGTTTTTTAGGTGGAAACAGAAATTCAATGTGGATTCTTTAAAATGGATTTCAAGTTTAAGCTATCAAATTCAAGTTGATTATACAGAAAAAAAATCTTTAAACTGGGATGATTCTCATAAGGATGATTTATTTAAATATGGACATGTAGGTCAATTTAAAACCCATCGAAGTTCCTTATATGAATACGAAGAGGATGGTGAAAATGGAGATGCCTATTATTATAAGGGAGAAAAGGATATTTTGTATGATTTTTTGGGAGGAGGCTCAAATCCCAATGCATCCAATTATGCTTCTCAATTTTATAGTTTATATGCAGGTCTTGAGGAGGGTAATTATGAAAACTATTTGCAAGCCAGCAATGGAGGTGCTCTACTGAACGGCGACAGGCCCGAACATGTTTACGGAATATGGTACAATACAGGTAGACAGTATAATGGATACTCTAAATCAAATTCAAATCAAAAAAGAGTTATAGGAAATATTACTGGTAAAATTTTTAAAAAACACAATATAGTTGCAGGATTTGAATATGAAGAAAGGGAATATCGGAATTATTCAGTATCTCCAATTGGTCTTTGGAACAGGATGAGACAGCTATCTAATTCCAAAAATACTGAATTGGATTTAGATAACCCTTTTCTTACATCCAGTAATGGTGTTTTTACAGATACTGTAAATTATAGTTATTTATATCAAGAAACAGGAGGTAAAGGTTTTTATGAAAATGTAAGGGACCAATTTGGTTTAGCTTACAATGAATATTTTGATAGTGATTTTTATGGTCCGGAGAGTTATTCTCTTTCTTTATTTTCTCCGGATGAATTGTTTGCAGAAGGAAATGGGGTTTTGTCTACCCAAGGTTATGATTATTTAGGGAATCCAATATCTACCTCGGCGTTGTATGATTTTTTTCATGAAAAAGATGAAAATGGAGCCTATACCCGGAAAACGAATCCCTATCAACCTATTTATGCTTCTGGTTATATCCAGGATAAATTTCAATTTGATAATATTGTTTTTAATATAGGTATCAGAGTTGATCGATTTGATGCAAATCAACCTGTTTTGAAAGATCCTTATGTACTTTATGATGCATTTAAAGTAAAAGATTTAAATTCCACGTATTCAGTTCCCAATACTATTGATGAAGAAGCTACAGTTTATGTTAGTTCACTGGAAATGGAAACTCCTTCAATTGTTGGTTATAGATTGGGCAATAGCTGGTTTGATGAGTCTGGAAAAGAAATTACTGATCCGTCTGTTATTGAGGAGGCATCCAGTAGTGGTGAAGTAACTCCATTTTTAAAAGATCCTTCAATTAAAATTGGGGACTCAAATTATGATCCATCATCTACTTTTAAGGATTATGAATCTCAATATAGTTTTATGCCAAGGATTTCGTTTACATTTAATTTATCTGAGAACTCATCCTTTTTTGCGCATTATGATGTTTTGACTCAACGGCCTGCTTTGAGTCAAAATATGTTTAACCCTATAGATTATTTGTTTCTCGAGGGAAATGTGGGAACTTTTGTTCGTAATTCGAATTTAAAACCGCAAAAAACAATAGATTATGAAGTAGGCTATAAACAGGCATTAACCATAAGAAGCGCTGTTACAGTTTCTACCTATTATCGTGAAATGAAAGATTTAATTCAAATTACAGCAATTAATTATGCATACCCAGTTAATTATTTGACGTTTGGAAATCTTGATAAAGCATTAGTAAAAGGTTTTTCTGTGAAGTATGATTTGCGACCAATTAATTCGAATGTTTCTTTAAATGCAGGATATACCTTACAATTTGCGGATGGAACCGGTTCATCTCCTGTTTCAAGTGCGAGTTTGATTTCACAAGGAGTTCCTGATTTAAAAATCATGTTGCCTCTGACATTCGATCAACGCCATATTATCAGGGGGGTTTTCAACTACGCTTTTCAACCTGGTAAAAAGTATATCGGTCCCGACTGGAACGGCAAGGGAAGGGCAATTCTGGGTGGATTATCCACAAATATTGTTACAAAATTGAGCTCGGGAAGACCTTACACCGGACAATCAAACTTTACCCCGGAAGGTAATATTATAAATGCTGAAAGAAGAGCACTGGATGGATTAATAAATGGAAATAGATTACCATGGATTTATACAACTGATGCTCGAGTGAGTAAAAAATTTGTTTTTGGATTAAGGAAGGAATCAAGTTATCGATTTAAAACCGAATTTTATTTGGTAGTGAAGAATTTATTTGACACCAAAAACATTGTAAATGTTTATAATGCAACAGGGAACCCAGAAGACGATGGTTATTTAGATGCTGCCACTTCTCAATCCAATATTGTAGCACAAACCAATTATGAATCTTATTTGGACTTATACAGTTTAAAAATTGCTAATCCAAATAATTATGCTTTGCCAAGACAAATTAGGATAGGATTTGTAATGACTTTTTAAATGAGAAAATTAATAGGAATAGCGTTCGTTTTTATTGCATTTTTTAGTGCAAAGGCTTCATATATAAAAAAAGAAGCGGGGGCTGATAATTCCAGTCAATTTAATTTTAAATCTTCAGAATGTAAGGCGCCTACATCAAGAATTGATTTAGACATAAATAACGTTCGAACCACTATATTGAATGGCGGTGATATGTGGTGGGATCTGGATAATGCGAAATATGAAATTCCGAAAGGAAGTGGAAAGCATTCAATATTTGCCGGATCAATTATGATTGGTGGAAGAGATGAAACAGGAAATCTAAAAATGGCCGCATTAACACATCGTAGCAAGGGGTCTGACTTTTGGGCGGGTCCAATAAATAAAAATAATGTTACTACAACACCGGATGTTTGTGATGAGTACGATAAGCATTTCAAAGTTAATCGAAAAGATGTTGAAGAATATGTTTCTGCATTTGTAGCTGGAGAAAATCCTTCTGTTCCTTTAAGTATGTTAAATTATCCAGCTCATGGTAGTGTTGCCGATGGTCATGATTACTATTTAGCGCCCTTTTTTGATGCAGACTCAAACGGTACATATAATCCATCAAGTGGAGACTATCCTGCATTTGATTTGGGTGGAGACAATGAACGATATGCTAATGGAAAATTAAGAGGAGACCAAAATATATGGTGGATATTTAATGATGTTGGGAACGTTCATACTGAATCTGGTGCAGCTGCCATTGGATTGGAAATTCAAGCTCAGGCTTTTGCGTTTGCCACTAACGATGAAATTAATGATATGACATTTTACAATTATAAAATTATTAATCGATCTACGTTTACTATTCAGGATTGTTATATGGCCGTTTGGGCGGATACTGACTTGGGTTATTATTATGATGATTACGTTGGTTGTGACGTGGAAAGAGGATTAGGATATTGTTATAACGGAGATGCGTATGATGAAAATGCAGGGGGATATGGTAATGATCCGCCGGCAGTTGGAGTAGATTTCTTTGAAGGACCAATGGCGGATCCAAATGATGGAATTGATAATGATAGAGACGGAATAGTTGATGAAGAAGGCGAATTAATTATGATGTCAAAATTTATGTACTATAACATCGGTTCGGGAGATCAAGGTGATCCAAATACAGCAACCGATTATTTTAATTACATAAGAGGGCATTGGAAAAATGGATCCGCTATGGAATATGGCGGTAATGGATTCAACACTTCTGGAATAGGCTGCGACTTTATGTTTCCGGATGATTCTGATCAACAGCAATATTGGGGAACAAACGGAGTTGTAGTAGCCCCCTGGAGTGAGACTTCAGCAGGAAATCCTCCAGGAGACAGGAGGTTTATTCAATCCGCAGGACCTTTCACTTTGGAGCCGGGAGCTGTAAACTATATAACTACCGGAGCTGTATGGGCACAAGCAAGTCCCGGAGGAGGTCCATGGTCAGCAGTACAAAATTTGAAAAAAGCAGATGATTTAGCTCAAGCTTTATTTGATAATGATTTTAAAATTTTGAACGGACCAGATGCACCTGATTTAATCATTCAGGAAATGAAAAATGAGCTGATTTTTTATTTGGAAAATTCTGAATCAAGCAACAATTACAAAGAGGAATATCAAGAAGTTGACCCTACCATTGTTTCACCAATTGGTCTTTCTTATGATTCAATATATACGTTTCAGGGATATCAGGTTTTTCAATTGGCCAATGCTACTGTTTCAAGTTCTGAATTAGATGATGTTTCCAAAGCAAGGTTAGTTTGGCAAAGTGATGTTAAAGACGGTGTAGATAAATTGGTGAATCATATATTTGATGAAGAGATAGGTTTTAATGTTCCTCAAATTATGGTTGATGGACATGATAAAGGAGTTTCGCATTCTTTTTCTTTAACAAAGGATTATTTTGCGACTGGAGATGATCGACTGGTAAATAATAAGGAATACTACTATTTGATTTTAGCTTATGCCTACAATAATTATTTGTCATATGAGCCAGGTAATGAAGGTCAAAAACATCCTTATAAAGCTGGTCGAAGAAATATAAAGCAGTATACCGCAATCCCGCATGATGCTTCTTTGGAAGGTAATGGAACCGATATAAATTCCTTTTATGGAATGTCTCCTAAAATAAAAAGAATTTCAGGAAATGGTAATGGTGGACAATTTGTTAATTTATCTCAAGAGTCCATTGATGAAATTATTTCATCGTCATCCAGTTCTATTGAGCAACCTCTTTACAGTTCTTATGGAGCACCAATAGGTGTCAAAATTATTGATCCTCTTAAAGTACCTAAAGGGTATTTTCGATTAGAATTTCTTGACTCAATAACGGTTAATGACTTGAGTGATGCATATTGGCGAATTCTGTTCAAGCCTGATAACGCTGAGGAATTTTCAGACACAGTATATTCCGATAAAAATATAGCAAAGCAGAATGAGCAGATTTTAAAGAATTGGGGCATATCAGTAAACATTTCGCAAGTTAATGATGTTGGAACTCCAGGAATTGAAAATTTTGGAGTTATAGGTGATTCTATTCAATATAAAAATACAAGTATGCCTTGGCTCTCCGGTGTTTCAGATGAAGAAGGAGATGCATGGCAGAACTGGATAAGAGCGGGTAATAATCAAAGCTCTGTTATTACTGAAATTGATTTTAAAGATTATTATGTAGGTCAAGCAGATGAGGATACCGATGGTGATTTTGAAAATTTAATTAATGGCTGGGTTGCTCCATTTAAGTATTGTTCTCGAGAAAAATATGGACCGGCTGTTGGTCCGGAAGTAATTCAAGGTGCTAATGATATCTCTGGATTAAATAATGTTGATTTAATTATAACCAGTGATCAGACCAAGTGGTCAATATGTCCGGTTTTCGAGATGTCTGATGACCAGCCTATCTCTCAATACGGGGATGATAAGCTTACTTTGAAAAGCGGCACGACAACTGACTGGAATGGGAATACGCTTGAAGGTGGATTAAGTTATTTTCCAGGATATGCGATTGATGTATTAACAGGAGAACGATTGAATCTGGCTTTTGGAGAATATAGTTTTTTAGCAGGAGATAATGGGACAGATATGAGGTGGAATCCCACAAGTAGTGTTTATGATAATCAAGGAAATCCATTATATGGTGGTTTTCATACAATATTCATTTTTAGAAATTATGATTTCATTAGCAAATATGATGAAGGAGCATCAATATTAAATATTTTTAATCAAGGATTATTTGGAAAGCAGCAAAAGATTTTTAAAAGTTGCACATGGGTTTATGCTTATCCAATTCAAAATGATGCATTTCCATATCTTGCCACGGACGTTACAATTAAATTGCGTGTAAATGAGCCCTATACATCCGATGGTAACGAATTGCCTGTTTACGAATTTAATACAGATGAAATTTATGCTGCGGCTAATCAAAATATTTCGGCAAAAGCCAATCTTGATAAAACCAATGTTGTACCCAACCCTTATTACGGATTTAGTGAGTATGAGAAAAGTAAAATAAATAATGAAATTAAAATAACCAATTTGCCTAAGGAGTGTACTGTTAAGATTTTTACTTTGGATGGCTCATTAGTAAAAACTCTGAAAAAAGATAGTGATGATCAGACTTTCATCTCATGGAATTTAAATAATGAAAAAGGTATAAATATAGCTTCAGGTATATATATATTTCATATTGATGCTCCGGGAATTGGTGAGAAAATCATCAAGTGGTTTGGTGTTCAAAGGCAAATAGATTTAGATAGTTTTTAATGAAAACAGTTTTAAAAGTATTATTGTTTTTACTTATTTGTAAAGTTTCAAATGCCCAATCAGGAGGGCAGTCAGGAGCAACACAATTGCTTATAAATCCATGGGGTAAATCTTCAGGAGTAGGTGGTGCTAATACCGCATATGGATCAGGAGTGGAAATGGTTTATATGAATCCCGCGGGAGTTTCAGGGACAAATAAAACGGATCTTCTTTTTTCGCGTTCAAATTGGTTACAGGGCAGTGAAATTTATATCAATGCATTCGGGGTAAGCCAACGATTCAATGAAAAGACGGTTTTGGCTTTATCTATCATGTCTTTTAATCTCGGAGATATTGAAATTACTACCGTGAATAATCCAGAAGGTGGTATAGGTACTTATCGGCCTCAATTTGTAAATGGAGGGTTCACCTATTCAAGGGAATTTTCAAATAATATTGATGGCGGAATTTCCTTAAAATTGATTTCTGAGGGTATTCATGATATGAATGCTTTTGGAATTGCAGTTGATGCAGGTGTGAAATATGTAACCGGTAAAAAAGAGCATATAAGTTTTGGAGTAGCATTAAAAAATGCGGGCCCAAATATGAAATATGATGGAAATGGATTAAAAATGGAAATGACATTTCCCAATGGCAATAATCAAAGCGGACAAGTTTCATCAGCATCTTATACCCTTCCTTTACTTATGAATTTAGGATTTGGGTATAGATTTGATTTCAACTCAACCCATTCTCTTCAGACTGGTTTTGCCTACTCAGCCCGGATGTTTTTGAATGATCAAACTCGATTGGGCCTTGAGTATCGGTTTAAAAAGTATTTACAAATACGAGGAGGGTTTGTGCATGAACAAGGAATATTTGATATGTCAACTCGGCAAACTGCAATAACTGGTCCATCAGCAGGTTTTAGCTTACAATTACCTTATGGAAAAGATGATCGCTACTTTGGTTTTGATTATACTTATCGAGACACAAATCCTTTTGAAGGGATTCATACTTTCGGAGCAAGAATAATTTTGTAAATTAGTACTTAGTAAAAATAATAAAGCAAGTAAAAGAATCCTGATGATAGAATCAGGATTCTTTTATTATTGATACAAAAGATAGAATATGGCAGACACTAGTTATTTCACACAGGAAGGATTAGATAAATTAAAAGCTGAACTGGATTATTTGAAAAAGGTTGAGAGACCCGGTGTTTCTCAGCAAATAGCTGATGCACGAGATAAAGGGGATTTATCCGAAAATGCAGAATATGATGCTGCGAAGGAAGCACAGGGATTGTTGGAAATGAAAATTGCTCAAATGGAGGAGATTGTTGCGCATGCCCGAGTTATTGATGAAAGTAAAATTGATAATTCAAAAGTGCTTATTCTCTCGAAGGTAAAAGTGAAAAATATTGCCAACAAAATGGAAATGGAATATACACTTGTCTCTGAAGAGGAAGCAAATTTAAAGCAAAAGAAAATTTCAGTAAGTTCCCCAATTGGTAAAGGTTTATTAGGAAAAGAAGTGGGAGATATTGCTGAAATAAAAGTTCCGGCTGGATTATTGAAATTGGAAGTAATTGATATTTCAAGGTAAATGGCATCCATTTTTACAAAAATTGTACATGGTGAAATCCCATGTTACAAGGTAGCAGAGACAGAAGATTGTATAGCTTTTTTAGATATACTTCCGCTTGCAAGAGGGCATGTTTTGGTTGTTCCTAAAAAGGAGGTAGATTACTATTTTGATTTGGATGATGAATTATTTCAAAATGTAAATACATTGGCAAGAAGGGTTTCACATGCGATTAAAAAAGTTGTGCCCTGTGAGCGAATTGGAGTTTCAGTTATTGGATTAGAGGTACCACATGCTCATGTTCATTTGGTTCCTATAAACTCAATATCCGATTTGGATTTTACTAAAAAGAGAGTAAAATTATCGGAAGAGGAATTTAAAGAATTAGCCACTAAAATAGCGGCCAACATATAATATAAAAAGTTTTGGGATTAGTATCCATAGAAAATATAAAACAGGCAGCTGAAAATTTAAAAGGTGTTGCGGAAAGAACACCCCTTCAAAAAAACTTGGCTTTAAGTGAAAAATATCAATGCGATGTTTATTTAAAGCGAGAAGATTTACAACCCGTTCGATCTTATAAAATCAGGGGAGCCTATAATAAAATTAAATCCTTGAGTAAAGAATCTTTAGCCAAAGGTGTAATTTGTGCAAGTGCTGGTAATCATGCACAAGGTTTTGCTTATGCATGTAATTTATTGGGAATAAAAGGCACTGTATATATGCCTTCCACAACACCAAAGCAAAAGGTTGAAAAGGTTAAGTTTTTCGGTAAAAATAGTGTTGACGTTATTTTGACAGGAGATACATTTGATGATAGTTTTAAAACTTCCATGAAGGCCTGTGATGAAGAAGGAATGACCTTCGTGCATCCTTTTGACGATCACAGAGTCATGGAGGGCCAAGGCACTGTTGGATTGGAAATACTTGAAGATACAAATGATATTGATTATTTATTGCTTCCTGTCGGTGGTGGTGGAATAACCAGTGGAACGGGATCTTATTTTAAACATAAAAGTCCAAAAACAAAAATTATTGCAATTGAACCTGAAGGGGCACCCTCATTGAAGGAGGCTCTTAAAAAAGGCGCACCGGTGGAATTGTCTAAAATAGATAAGTTTGTTGATGGTGCAGCTGTACAAAAAGTCGGTTTAAATACATTTGATGTAATGAAAGATGTAGTTGATGATGTTGTATTGGTTCCTGAAGGTAAAGTTTGCTCAACTATACTTCAACTGTATAATGAGGAGGCTATCGTCGTTGAGCCTGCAGGTTCTTTAGCAATTGCTGCACTTGATTTCGTAAAGGATAAAATAAAAGGTAAAAAAGTAGTTTGTTTGGTTAGCGGTAGCAATAACGATATTGTTCGAATGCAGGAAATTAAAGAGAGGGCTTTAATTTATGAAGGATTAAAACATTTTTTTATTGTACGGTTTCCTCAAAGGCCAGGTGCTTTGAAGGAATTTGTTAATGAAGTTTTAGGTCCTAAAGATGATATTTCAAGGTTTGAATATGTGAAAAAAAATGCCAGAGAAGCTGGTCCGGCATTAATTGGAGTTGAATTAACCGATCCAAAAGATTATAAAGGCTTGATTGATCGAATGGAAAAGTATGGTATTAACTATACTGTGATTAATGAAGATCCTGATTTGTTTCAATATTTTATTTGAGGTTGGTTTATTATGAAACTCTCGATTCAAGAAAAAATACAAAACTCAAGAACTTCTCATTTCAGAGCAGTATTTCCGGAATTGACCAATCATCACAATACCATGTTAGGAGGTAAAGCAATGGAAATAATGGATGAAATTGCTTTCATAACAGCAACTCGTTTTTCCAGAAAACGTTTTGTAGTTGCCGGTTCCGAAGTAAATTACACTAAACCTATACCTGCTGGTTCAATAATTGAAGTAACTGGAGAGGTAACTAAAGTGGGAAAAACGTCCTTGAAAATTTTGGTTAGGGTAATCATTGAAGATATGTATTCCAATAAAACAGAGGAGGCAATTAAGGCATATTTTACCTGCGTATCTATTGATGAAAATAAAAAATCAATTTCTGTTTTAGATTGATTATCATATTTTATTTCTTAATTCAATAGATATAATGTTTTACAGGAGTGGATTTTAATTCACGGGTTATTTAGTCGATTTCCACAGGCATTACTTTTGAATCTTTAACTTTTGAAAGAATCATCATTGTTTGCATTTGACCAATTTCTTCAATTTGGCTCAATTTGTTTGAAATTAAACCTTCAAATGATGGGATATCTTTTACAACTACTTTTAAAAAATAATCCGCATTACCAGTAATCTGATAACATTCAATAATTTCCGGTATAGATTGTATTTTTTCTTTGAAAGTGACAATTGAATCTACTTTTTGACGTTCCAGAGATATAGATATAAACGCCTTAATTCCTATTCCCAGTATCGTTTCATTAATTTGTGCATGATAACTTTCAATAACACCAGAAGATTCCAGTTTTTTGACCCTTTCCAATGTTGGAGCCGGAGAAAGTCCGATTTCTTGAGATAATTGGAGATTCGTAATTCTTCCTTTGTCTTGTAAAATCCGTAATATCTTTAGGTCTATAGAATCTAATTTAATACCTGACTTCATAGTTTGATTTTCATCAAAAATAATCAAATAAAAGAGATAAATATTTTCGTGAATAATTCAACTTTTTTGAATCAAAAAAATATGTTAATTTCGTGTTGATAAATTCACCATAAATACTAATGTTTCAGGTGCTTTTAGTGCAGTCATCAACTATCTTTGATAGAGGTGCAAAAAAAAAGATTTCTATGAGTGAAAATCAAGAGCAAAAAAAAGATTATTCAGCAAGTAATATTCAGGTGCTTGAGGGATTGGAAGCGGTTAGAAAAAGACCAGCTATGTATATCGGTGATGTTACCGCTAAGGGATTACATCATTTAGTATATGAAGTGGTTGACAACTCTATTGACGAGGCGTTAGCAGGACATTGTGACTATATTCAGGTATTTATCAATGAGGGTGATTCAATCACTGTATTGGATAACGGTAGGGGTATTCCAACAGCAATGCACCCAAAGGAGAAAAAATCCGCTTTAGAGGTTGTAATGACTGTTCTTCATGCAGGTGGGAAATTTGACAAGGACACGTATAAAGTATCCGGTGGTTTGCATGGAGTAGGAGTATCTTGTGTAAATGCCCTTTCCATAGATTTAAAAGCAACGGTTTATCGTGAAGGCCAAATTTGGCAACAAGAATATTCACAGGGAAAACCAAAGTATGATGTTAAAGTGGTTGGAGAGACAAATCAGCGAGGAACTGAGGTTACTTTTCAGCCAGACCCTGAAATATTTGATGATTTAACTTACTCATACGATATATTGGCAAAAAGAATGCGTGAATTAGCATTCTTAAACAAAGGGATAAAAATTTCTTTGACTGATAGAAGAGCTTCTGCTAAGAAAGAAGAAGACGGTTCATTTATAACGGAATTGTTTTATTCAGAGGCAGGTTTAACTGAGTTTGTTCAATATATTGATAGTGCAAGAGAGCAATTAATTCCAGATGTAATCTATTTTGAAGGAGAAAAAAATGGAGTTCCGGTTGAGGTAGGAATGTGTTACAACACCTCTTATTCAGAAAATGTGCACTCTTACGTAAACAATATCAATACATATGAGGGAGGTACTCACTTAACGGGTTTCAGAAGAGGGTTGACAAGAACATTAAAAAGTTTTGCTGAAAAATCCGGATTGCTTTCCAAATTAAAGTTCGAGATAAATTCTGATGATTTTCGTGAAGGGTTAACCGCAATTGTTTCTGTAAAAGTTGCCGAACCGCAATTTGAGGGGCAAACAAAAACAAAATTAGGAAATAGAGAAGTTTCTGCACCAGTAGATCAAGCTGTTTCTGAGGCACTTTCCAATTATTTGGAAGAACATCCATCTGAAGCAAAAACCATCGTTGAAAAGGTGATTTTAGCTGCTCAAGCGCGACATGCTGCAACTAAGGCCCGAGAAATGGTTCAGCGAAAAAATGTTATGCAGGTTTCTGGTTTGCCAGGAAAATTGTCGGATTGCTCTTCAAAAGATCCTGCTTTAAGTGAGATTTATCTTGTTGAGGGAGATTCGGCAGGAGGTACCGCTAAGATGGGACGAAATAGAGAATTCCAAGCCATTCTTCCATTGAGGGGTAAAATCTTGAATGTTGAAAAAGCCATGCAGCATAAGATTTTTGAAAATGAAGAAATCAAAAACATATACACGGCATTAGGTGTTCGAATTGGAACAGAAGAAGATTCAAAAGCATTGAATA
>TARA_B100000674_G_scaffold361599_1_pt1 | contig 19402 bp, 17 predicted proteins | sample TARA_B100000674 | Tara Oceans TARA_B100000674 (sample SAMEA2622759) | marine metagenome | biome: marine biome (ENVO:00000447); feature: surface water layer (ENVO:00002042); material: "saline water (ENVO:00002010), including plankton (ENVO:xxxxxxxx)" | depth 5 m
CCATCTGATTGATATTTGTGAAATTAATGAAATTTATTCCGCTGCCAGATTTTGTGAAGATGCTAAAAAAGCAAGTTCTGACATTCTATCTAGGAAAAAAATACCATTATTTGTGGGGGGGACTGGACTGTACTTCAAATCATTTGCGTCTGGATTATCTATTCTCCCAAAAAGCGACCCTGATTTAAGAGAACAGCTGCTATTAAAAATGAGAAAATCAGGTCTAGCCAAGCTACACGAATGGTTAACAACATTAGATGCGAGATCAGCAAAACGTATTAACCCTAATGACGCACAGCGTGTCCTCCGCGCTCTAGAGGTGTGTCTTCTGGCGGGGAAACCTATGTCTGCTTATCTAGAGAAGGGATGCCAGGGTGGCGACTTAGTACATCCTTTAAAATTCGTACTTTTCAAGGCAGATCGAAAACTTCTTCGATTTCATTTGCGTGAAAGATTCACACAGATGCTAAATCGCGGGTTAATAAACGAGGTTATTAATCTGACGTACGGGAGACGACCTGAAGATATTCCCAATTGCCTAAAAAGTGTGGGTTATAAAGAGGTTCTAAAATATCTGTTGAAGGAACTGTCTTACGATGAGATGATTTTTCGCGCAAGTATTTCTACTGGGCAACTCGCCAAACGTCAAGATACCTGGTTCAAGCGCGAGAGGGATGGTTTTCGGTTAGAAAGCAGTAATCACAAAGCTCTCTTCGAAAAAATCGCTCAAGAAATTGAAAAAGCAGGAATTTTTACACGTCTTCCTTAAAATTACTCACCAGATAATATAAGATATTGAAGTTGTTCTCAGATTATAAAAAAGCTACAACTGGGAGACTTAAAGCATGGCCAATAAAGCTCAATTTTTACAAGATCCCTTCCTCAATGAGCTGAGAAAAGAACAAGTGCCAGTATCGATCTATTTAATCAATGGGATTAAACTTCAAGGAACAATTGACTCCTTCGACCAGTTCGTAATCGTATTAAAAAGTTCGGTTAACCAAATGGTGTATAAACATGCGATCTCTACAGTTGTACCATCACGTAATGTTGAAATTTCTGTGAGCTCAGAAAATTTTTGATTAAATGCCTAGGTGTCTGCTAGTTGAACGAAAAAGAGTTTAATAGGCCCAAGATAAAAAGGGCGCTTCCGGTAATGGTGCACTTCGAGAAGGAAGATCATGCACCCGAAGAGTTTCTCAAACTTATCAAATCTGCTAACTACATTATAGAAGAGTCAGTTCGCTCAAAGCTTTCTAAGATTGACGCAAAAACCTTTTTAGGGAAAGGGTTAGTCGAACAAACATATATGTTGTCTAAAGAGCTCACAGTAGATGTGGTTTTAATAAATAAAAATATTTCTGCGTCCCAACAAAGGAATCTAAGAAAATCCCTTAAATGCGATGTGCTAGATTGGACTGGTTTGATATTAGAGATATTTTCTTTGCGAGCCAGGTCTTTTGAGGGTCGAATGCAGGTCGAATTGGCTCAGCTTCGATATTTGTCTACCCGCCTAATAAGGGGCTGGACCCATCTGGAGCGACAGAAGGGAGGTCATGGGCTCCGCGGTGGGCCGGGTGAAACCCAGTTGGAGATAGATAGGAGGCTATTAACCATTCGTATAAGGCAAGTAAAAGAGCGCCTTGTTAAAATAAAGAAACAGAGAGAGTTAAGTGGTGGTGCCCGGAGGAGAGGAGGTATACCGACTGTGGCTTTAGTTGGCTATACCAATGCTGGCAAATCCACGTTATTTAATAGATTAACTAATCATCAGGTTTACGCGGCTGACCAACTTTTTGCCACTCTCGATACGACCACTAGATTGCTTTCTACTAATGGTTCAGAGAAGATAGTGGTAAGTGATACGGTGGGGTTTATAAAAAATTTACCGCCAACGTTGGTCGCAGCTTTCAGAGCGACCTTAGAGGAAACTGCGCAGGCGCAGCTCTTGCTACATGTTGTGGATATCTCCGACTCTGCGCATCTTGAACAGATGGAAGAGGTTGAGAAAGTTCTTGATCAGATAGGCGCCGTAAAAATACCGACAATAATCGTGTATAATAAGATTGATAACTGTGTAAACAAACCAGCTATCATTGACAGAAATGCTAATGGCGACATCCACTCTGTCGGAATTTCTGCTGTTTCAGGTCAAGGTCTAGATGAGTTAATAACCACGATTGAAGAGAAGATTAGTGGAAAGAAGCAGTTTTTGACGTTAAGGTTGGAGGCGTCTCAGGGCAAACTACGATCTTTGCTGTACGACTGGAGAGCGGTGAGTGACGAAACGGTACTTGAGAATGGGGATTTCCTGATTCGTTTAGGTCTTACTCGTAAGGAATTACGTATACTAGGTCAGAAAAGCGGATTGGAAGACTTCGCTCTGTAAATTGTGGGGAATGAGATGGAGTAGCTTAGCTACTACAGCTCGTTGCCTCCATAAAATGTAAGGATATGGTTTTAACGTTTCTTTTAGATTTTTAAATTCGGTGGTAAAAACAATGTCTTGGAATTCAGATAACAAAGATAAAGATCCATGGGGTAATCGAGGAAGTGATCAGGGTCCCCCTGATTTGGACGAAGTAGTAAAAAAAATGCAAGACGGTATCGGCAAGATATTTGGCGGCGGTGGTTCAGGGGATAAGCCCTCAATAGAAGGAAAGGGTCCGTCTGTAGCCTTGGTGGGCATATTGCTCTTTTTACTCCTTGGTTATGAAATGGTGTATAGAATTGATCCAGCGGAGCGTGGGGTAGTGATGCGTTTCGGGAAATATGTGACATCCTTACAACCAGGCCCACACATACGATTTCCAAGGCCAATCGAGCAAGTTGTCAAGGTTAATGTTGAGAGAATACAAACTATTACCTCTGAATCATCAATGTTGACAGGTGACGAAAATATAGTCGATGTGGAAGTTGCTGTTCAATATAGAATAAAAGATGCTACCAATTATTTGTTCAAAATAGCTGACCCAGATGTCTCCGTTAACAGAGTAACTGAGTCTGCTATTCGAGACATCATTGGTCAAAGTACCTTGACCTTCGTTATCACCGAAGGTCGAGCGCAAATCGCTACTGATGCCCGAAAGCTAATACAAGACATCTTAGACACCTATGAGTCCGGAGTTGAAATCACTAGTGTTAATATGCAACCAGCAAAGCCACCAGAAGCCGTTAAGGCTGCTTTTGATGATGCCATCAAAGCGAGGGAAGATGAACAGCGCAAGATTAATGAGGCGGAAGCATATCGAAATGAAGTTGTAGAGAGAGCAGCAGGTGAAGCTGCAAGGATAAGAGCGGAGGCTGAAGGTTATAAGGAGCAGGTGATTGCGCAGGCGGAGGGTGAGTCAGAAAGATTCAACCAACTTTACGCTGAGTATAAGAAAGCCCCCGAAGTCACCCGAAAGCGTCTATACATAGAGGCCATGGAGTCAGTGCTGTCTAACACAAATAAAGTAATTGTTGATAACGATAATGGTTCGAGTTTGATGTATCTTCCCTTGGATAAGCTGATTGAAAAGGGCAGCTCTACTAGGTCAGGTGCGAATGTAGGGAATCAACAAACTACAGAGAATAGAATTCCGGATTCTTCGGAAAATGTTACCGCTGGTGAACGCTGGAATTTAAGAAATCGAGTTCCTCGTTAAAATATAGAGTAATTAAATTAGGGAAATATAATGGTTACAAGAATCGCAATTACATTATTTATACTTGTTGGTATAGCGTATGCCGTTTGCTTCAGAGTTTACGAGTACCAAGCTGCTATTTTGTTTCAGATTGGTAAAATACAGCGTTCTGATTTTGAGCCTGGCTTGCATTTCAAAATCCCGGGTATCCAAAATGTCATGACCTTCGATAAAAGATTGCAGACTTTAGATGCTGAGCCTCAGCGGTTTCTGACCGGTGAAAAGAAAGATGTCATAGTGGACTCTTTCGCACGATGGCGAATCCAGTCTGTTGAACAATTTTACAAGTCGACAGATGGTGATTTTAGAAGGGCCGGACTACTCGTATACCAAAAAATTAATGACAGCCTGCGAAGCGAGTTTGGTAAAAGGAGTGTACAAGAGGTAGTGGGTGGAGATCGGTTGCAGATAATGAAAGTGGTGACTACTACGGCTAACGAGCGGGCGGCTGACCTTGGCATGGAAATATTGGATTTAAGGCTGAAAAGAATTGATCTTCCAACAGAGGTGAGCGCTAATGTTTATGAGAGAATGCGTTCAGAGCGAGCGAGGGTAGCGAGAGAGTTTAGGGCACGAGGTGAGAAAGAGGCCATCACTATTCGGGCCGATGCTGATAGACAAAGAACAGTGATCTCTGCTGAGGCATACCGAGATGCTCAAGAAATGCGTGGTGCTGGAGATGCTAAATCTGCGGAAGTCTACGCCTCTGCTTACAATAGAAATCCCGAATTCTACGATTTTTATAGAAGTTTGAATGCCTATAAATCAAGCTTTGGGAATAACAACGATGTCATGCTTCTTGAGCCTGATTCTGAATTTTTCAAATTCTTCGGAAATCCATCCGGTAAAAATTAGGGTATTAAAAGGCGATATAGTTGCAATTATTAGAGGCTGTTGTCCTCAGTACTTCCAAAACCGAGACGCTTCCATGAAGAAAAGCGGTCAGAACACAAGATGGTTACTTCCGGACGGAGTTCAAGAGGTGGTTCCGCCTCTTGGTGACGATTTAGAAGCATTAAGAAGAAATGTTTTGGATACTATGAAAAGCTGGGGATACCAACTAGTGATTCCGCCTAGCCTTGAGTATCTAGACTCTCTACTGACAGGACTAGGACCAGATTTGAATCTACAAACCTTTAAGTTGGTTGACCAAATAACCGGAAAGACGTTAGGGATTCCCGCAGATATTACACCTCAAATAGCGAGAATCGATTTTAATATCAATCCATCTGCTAGGATTGGTCGCTATTGCTACGCAGGTCCTGTTTTACATACCTTGCCAGATGGTTTTGCTGGGTCTAGAAATCCATTGCAAATTGGAGCTGAATTGTTTGGTCACGAGGGCTCAGAGAGTGATGCTGAAATAATCACATTGCTCCTCGAAGTACTTAGCGTAGCGGGAATAAAGGAGCCGAATTTAGAATTAGGCGATATGGGCTTGTTCCGCGGTATTTGTGAGTTGGCGAATTTCGATGAGAACCAGGAAGAGCTTGTATTAAACTCGCTGCTCAAAAAAAACGTTGAGGAAATTAAAGTCTTGTTAGATAGTTTTTCTATAGAGGAAAAGGTTCAAGAACTTTTCCTCTTGCTTCTCAAACTTAATGGAACTACTAAAGTCTTAAAGGATGCGGTGAAAGCCTTTGTTAATGGACCTGTGGAACTCCAGAAGGCTGTTGAGTCACTTGAGGAATTAGTGCATCTACTTCACATAAGAAACCCCAATCTAGCGATAGGCATAGACCTGGCCGAATTGAAGGGATATAGATATCATTCGTCTACCACGTTCTCGGTCTACACCCCTTCAGCAGGTAGGGCTATAGCATGGGGTGGCAGATACAAAGTTTCGAACGACACCAGTGTGCAGAGAGAGGCTACAGGTTTCAGTGTGGACCTCCGCACTTTATTTTCCCTTGGTGAAATATCACCCAATGAACAGCTTGTGGTAGTTGCACCGAATTTAAATGAGGCCGGCCTTCATGATGCAATTGATGAGCTTAGAGCAACTGGCAATGTGGTCGTCCAATCTCTTCCATCTGTCGGTGTGGAATCAATCGATGAGAGAAGTACTAAGCAATTAGTTAAAAGAAAGGACGAATGGGTTTTGGAAGATATTTAAACCAAGAATATGGTTAAAAAGAAAAAGGGAAATAGGAAATTGTCGAAGACAGTAGTTATTTTGGGTGCCCAGTGGGGAGATGAGGGTAAAGGTAAGATCGTTGACCTCTTGACTGAGAACGCCGAGGTAGTTGTTCGGTTTCAAGGAGGCAATAATGCCGGGCACACTTTGGTGGTTGAAGGAGAAAAAACCATCCTCCATCTGATACCGTCGGGCATTTTACGGAAAGATGTAGTTTGCTTAATCGGGAACGGCGTGGTTGTCTCTTTGGAGGCTTTGCAAGAAGAGATATCATTATTGAACGCGAAGAGTATCTCTGTCGAAGAGAGGCTTAAGGTAAGCTTCTCTTGCCCGCTTATTTTGCCCTATCACATTGAAGTGGATATAGCTCGGGAGGAGCGCTTGGGCAAGAAAAAAATAGGGACTACCGGAAAGGGAATAGGCCCAGCCTATGAGGATAAGATAGGCAGAAGAGCAATTCGAATAGCAGATCTTTATCAGCCGCCAGTCCTCTCAGAAAAGTTGAGGTCCAATCTTGACTACTACAACTTTCTATTGGTCAACTATTTCAAGAAGAGTGCGCTAGATTTCCCCCAAATCTACGAGCAGTTATTGGAAGGGGGTGATAGGCTAAAGTCTATGGTAGGCGATACGGAACAAATTTTATTTGATGCGATAGGTGAGGGTAAAAATATACTTCTTGAGGGGGCTCAGGGGTCTCTTCTTGACATAGATCATGGGACTTATCCATTTGTTACCTCTTCAAATACGACTATCGGAGGCTGTTTATCCGGGACAGGTTTAAATGCTCAAAATATTGGGACGGTAGTTGGAATTTCAAAGGCTTATTGTACGCGAGTTGGTGAGGGTCCCTTTCCGACTGAACTCCAAGACGAAACCGGACAACGATTGGCTGCTGCTGGTCATGAGTTCGGTTCTACGACTGGCCGACCTCGAAGGTGTGGATGGCTAGATATCGTTGCTCTTCGTCGGGCATGCAGGCTAAATGGAGTGACGAGTCTTTGCCTGACAAAGTTGGATGTTTTGGATGGGTTCGAAGAGGTGAAGATATGCGTTGATTATAAGAATAATAATTCCAATAACAGACTAGCTTTTGGGCAAAAACACGATACCGTTGCAACGGTACCAGTATATGAAACTTTGTCTGGATGGACGGAAAAGACCTCTGGAGTAGAAGAATGGGAGTTGTTGCCCTCGAATGCACGTCTGTATCTTGAGAGAATAAAGGAGCTGGTGGAAATTCCTATCGACATTGTTTCCACCGGTGCGGAGCGGTCCGAAACGATTGTCAGAGTTAATCCTTATTCTTAACAAGTGAGCTTTCATCCTTATGGAAAGAATTGAAAACCCTATTGAAGGAGTGAAGGAGTGGTTGGCTGAGGCCTCAAAGTTAGAGGCGGATGCTAATGCGATGTCAGTAGCTTCGGTGGATGCAGACGGTTCGCCCACCTCTCGAATAGTTCTCTTGAAGTCCATAGACAAAGGCTTTTTGTTTTATACCAATCTAGGAAGTAGAAAAGCTCTCGATATAAAACATAACCCAAAGGTTTCTTTGTGCTTTCATTGGAAATCGACAACACGTCAAGTTCGGGTTCAGGGCTCTGCTCAATTGGTCACTGGTGAGGAGGCTGATTCTTATTTTGCGAGTCGTGAAAGGGAATCTCAATTAGCGGCGTGGGCGTCTGAACAATCTAAACCGACCGACGATCGCCAATCTCTACTTGATAAGTTGGAATTATATCGAGAGGAATTCGACGGAAAGTTGGTTCCTCGTCCTAGTTTCTGGAGCGGCTTTCGGGTCTTACCCTCGATGATTGAGTTCTGGGACAAAAAGCCTTCTAGACTCCATGAAAGAATTGTTTTTACCCTGGGTGCAGATGGCGGATGGACGTCCGAGTTTCTGAACCCATAAACACCTAAACCCTTCTTGCTAACATGGTCTGATTAAGTTCTGAAATCGACTTGATTCCCATCAGTTTCATATCCCTCTCGATTTCGTTCTTCATATTTTGAAGAGCAGTTTCGACCCCTGCCTGTCCTGCAGCCGCCAACGCGTATAAGTACATTCTGCCACCTGAGCAGGCTTTAGCACCGGCTGCGATCGCTTTTAAAACGTGAGTTCCTCTTCTGATGCCTCCATCTAAGATTATGTCAATTTCATCGCCAACGGCGTCAGCAATCTCGGAGATTTGATCAAAAGGCGCTCGGCTACCATCAAGCTGGCGACCACCATGATTCGATACCATTATCCCATCAGCCCCTATTTGGACCGCTTTCCTAGCGTCTCCTTGGCTCATTATTCCCTTCAAGCAGAATTTCCCTCCCCATTGTTCTCGTAACAAAGCCGCATCCTCCCAATCCATTGATTGATCCAGCATGCTTGAAAAATAGTCTCCGACTGATACCGAAATATTGGAGCCTTCATCAACATAATCATTGAGTTGCGGCAACGTGAACTTCTCTCTAAAGAGATAGTTCAGAGTCCAACTCGGGTGGCTCGCAAAACTCCAAATGCTTTTTGGAGTTAGTTTGGGGGGGGTTGTAAAGCCGGTTCTGATATCACGCTCCCTATTGCCACCAGTGATTGTGTCAACCGTCAAGGTTAGGATATCAAAATTAGCTTCCTTTGCTGAAGCCAGCATTGCGTCATTTAACCCCTTGTCTTTGTGAAAGTAGAACTGAAACATCTTTGGTCCGTGATTTATACGATTAATCTCGGATAAGCTTACGGTTCCCAAAGAAGATAGGCCGAACATAGTTCCGTATTTCTCGGCAGCCTTTGCGACCGCGCGCTCTCCCTGATGATGAAATAGTCTCTGCAACGCAGTCGGAGAACAGAATATGGGCATATTTAGCTTACAACCTAGCACCTCCACGCTCATATCAATATTTTCAACGCCCGCTAAAACATTAGGAATTAGGTCAGCAGACTCAAATGCCTCAGTATTGCGTCTGTAGGTTACTTCGTCATCGGCCGCTCCATCGATATAATGAAATATTGGACTTGGCAAGCGTGATTTTGCAAGAACACGCATGTCGGTGACATTACTGCAGTTGTCTAACTTTTTGAACATGTTTTTTCCTATCTAAGTGGGATATATATAGTGCTCTCAACTACACTGTTTTTCTGGCTATTTCGCTGATAATTCTCTCCAAGTGACGCAGTGTGCGACAGTGATGAACTTGGCTACAGTAAGCGCTAAGGCGCTGCATCTCAGAATCGCCTGTATTCCAGAAACTTTTTGGCTCCGGATTTAACCAAATTACTCTTTTTGATTTTTCTTGGAGTCTTTTCAACGAATTTGCTCCTGGATCACCATAATTCGATCGTGCGTCTCCGAGGATGAGGATGGTAGTCTTTCTATCGACTTGGCTCGAGGTAATTCTTTCTAATTCAGCCAAAGCTCCTCCGTAGTCAGTGGAACCCATACCCCACTCGTGAATGGTTTGGTTGATAGCAATTTCCAGTTCGAAGTTATCAAATTGCTCGGTAACTTCTCCTAGTTGGTTTGAAAAAGCGAAAGCGCGTACCTTTGGTATTATTTCACCTAAGCTGTAAAGGAACATTAGTAAAAAGCGAGAAACCTGGGCTACCGATCCGGATACATCACAAACCGCAATTATCTTCGGTCTGTCTACCCTTGTTTTTTTCCAAATCGTATCGAAAAGGAGTCCGCCGTTTTTCATGTTACTCCTTATCGTCTTTCGGATATCAAGGTCTCCTTTTCTTGTTACTTTGCGTCTTCTAGAGTGCAAAGAGATCAGTTTTTTTGCTAATTTACCCACAAGCTCTTGCATCAATTTAAAATCTCTAAGGTCAATTCTCCCTATGGGAGTGTTTTCCAGAATTTCTTCTCGCAGATTTCTTGCGGCATTAGCAGTATACAATTGTAGCTGCCTGTCGACGTATTCACTTACTAGTTCGGTAAGGTGGCTTTTTCGCTCCAAGAGTGTCTCATCGTATTGTCCTTCGCTGGAACCCGTATAGAGCAATTGTTCGATACCTTCGATGCCCATGTTTTCTAGAATTCGGCGGGTATACACTCCCCGTTGCGTAAAGAGCCTAATATTCTGGATTTGTACTTGGTTGGCGCTGGAGGCTATAAGTTGCAGTAGTTCCGATTCATCAAAGCGCTGCATAACTTCGATCAAGTTTCCTGGTTCATCGTTTGATCTTTTTTCCTCATCTAGCTTTGTGTCGTCGCATTTTTGCTCATTAGAGTTTTCTTCTTGGATCGATTCTTTTTGGAAAAACAGGTCAAAGCATTTGTAAAACCGTCTTTTTTCATCGGTAGATTTAGCAAGAGTTTGAGCCAAACTTTCCCGGAGCAAACTACGATTTACAATTCCGATTTTTGTTATCGCATGGCCTGCGTCTATTGATTCAGCAGAGGAGATGTCAACGTCATTTGCCCTTAAGGCTTTAATGAAGTTAGGTAGTGTTTCTAGCATGCGACTCCCTCAGATTTTTGGCCCTTTGGTGAGAGATGGTAATTCGGTGGTGACAAAGTCTATATCATCTTCGAATTTGAGGAGCACATTTAAAGTGGATCTGACAAGTTCATTGTCTAAAGTATCCACGTTGGTTAATAGAATTACTTTTGCCCAATCAATTGTTTCACTTATGGAAGGCAGTTTTTTTAAGTCCAAATTGCGCAAGTTATGGACAAAATTGATTAACTGGTCTTTGAGTTCTTCGTTCAGGTTGGGGACATGTTTTTCAATTATTTTTTTCTCTAGATCACGGCTCGGAAACGGGATGTAAAGATGTAAGCATCTTCGTTTTAAGGCATCACCAATTTCCCTAGTGTTGTTTGAAGTAAGAAAAACATGCGGAGTTTTGGTTGCATTCACGGGGCCTATCTCTGGTAGGGTTACGCGATAGTCTTGAAGAATTTCTAACAAGAAAGCCTCGAATTCCTGATCGCTTTTATCTAGTTCGTCAATCAAGAGTACCGCACCTTCCTTCTGTTTGAGTGCTTTCAACAAAGGGCGCGGCTCCATGAATTTCTCGTTGAAAAAAATATCATCGAAATCATGAATCTTATCTAATGATTCCTGAAGTGTCTTGGCTCCGTCCATTACATCGTTCATCTTTTCTCGAAGAATTTGCGTGTAGAGCAATTGCTTGCCGTACTTCCATTCATAGAGGGCTTTCGCCTCATCTAGCCCCTCGTAGCATTGTAATCTAATTAAAGGCTTCTCCGTTACTTTTGAGAAGGCTGTTGCCAGCTCGGTTTTTCCTACACCCGGTGGTCCTTCTATAAGAATGGGTTTTGACAGTGATTGTGCTAAGAATATTGAAGTGGCGATTGAGTCGCTCGCTATATAGCCAATTTGATAAAACTGATTTTGGATCTTCTTGATTGATTCAGACGCATCTGCCATATTGCTTGAAGCCACTGTTTATTCCTTCTTGTATTTCTTGGACTGCTAGAGGAAAGTTCCTCGAAAAGACAGACCCTAATATATCACGTTTGTCTGTTACGCTGTTGTCATAGTACCATTTGCGATGGCTTCAGTTACAGAAGGTAGCTGACAATTATTCGAGATTGAGACAAAGTTGAGAGCTTGCAAAAGATGAATGAAATTAAGGGAATAATATGGGATTTTGGTGGAGTAGTCACCGAATCGCCATTTGAGGCGTTTAACCGGTTTGAGATCGAGAATAAAATTCCCAAAGATTTTATTCGAGGTATTAATGCTATAAACCCTAGTACCAACGCTTGGGCATTATTTGAATCTAGTAAGATAACTCTAGAACAATTTGATGAATATTTTTATCAGGAAAGTAGTGCTAAGGGCCATGGAGTACGAGGGAAGGACGTTGTGCCCTTGTTAAGTTGCAGTATCAGAAAAGAAATGCTCAAGGTGTTATCCTATTTAAGGTCTCACTATAAGCAACTATGTCTAACGAACAACATTAAGACGGGGATAGGTGCAGGGATGTCCAGTACCCAGAAAGAAGCAGTTGCCACCAAAAAAGCTATGAGCGTGTTCAATTATATTATTGAATCCAGCAAGGTGGGTTTTCGAAAACCGGAAAAAGAGATTTATGAATTAGCGTGTGAAAAGCTTGCGATGCCATGCGAGCAAATTGTCTATCTAGACGATTTAGGGATTAATTTAAAACCTGCACGCGCCATGGGGATGAAAACTATAAAGGTCCGCTCGGAGAGGCAAGCTATAGCTGATTTAGGGGATATCTTGGAGCTAGATCTGGTAGCCTTAACCAAATGACAGAGCGCACAGGATTGCTAATTTTGAGACAACTATTCGACAGCGAATCAGCTACTTATACTTACCTATTGGGAGATAAGGCATCTGGCACTTGTGCGATCATTGACCCAGTTTATGAAAAATATGATCGGGATCTTAAATTGATCCAAGAGTTGGGTCTGGAGTTGGCTGTGATTCTAGATACCCATTGTCACGCTGATCACATTACTGCTGCTTGGTTGTTGAAACAAAAGACTAAGGCGAGGATTTGCATCTCGAAAGCTTCCGGGGTACTCGGGGCTGATAGGAATCTTCAAGATGGTGATATAGTCCATTTTGGGGATCGCTCCTTACGGGTGCTTGCTACACCAGGGCACACTGCGGGCTGTCTAACTTATCTGTTAGACGATAGTAGTATGGCTTTCACAGGTGATGCTTTGTTGATTAGAGGGTGTGGAAGAACTGACTTTCAGGAGGGTGATCCTAACGTTTTGTACCACTCCATTAACAACAAGATTTTTGCTTTACCTGATAACACTCGTCTTTTCCCGGGGCATGATTACAATGGTTTCACAGAGAGTAGTGTGGCAGAAGAAAAGCAATTTAACCGCAGACTTTCATTTAAAGTGAGTGAGGCGGATTTTACAAAGCTGATGATGAGCTTAAACCTTGACCTTCCGAAAAAAATTAATGATGTTCTACCCTCGAATATGCGTTCCGGAGAGCTAGTGACTGGGGTGCGCGAGAGCTTAGAAAAGTCTCGAAAGTCTGCTGGGAAATATGAATTATGGTTTGATGAGGGGTCTGGAATTTAAGCCAATGTTTGGTTCCCCTCTTGACCAACAAGTTATTTATTGAGGAGATTAGGGTAATTATGAAAATTGATACTTTGATGGGCGCGGCTGATCCAAAGCTAATTGCAGAGAAGTCTCGTGGGTACGAAGCGTTAGGATTTGATTGTGTTTGGACCTTTGAAGCGAAACACGATGCCTTGATCCCATTAGCCTATGCCGCGGCGAGCACTGAGAAATTGGAAATAGGCACAAATATCGCTGTTGCTTTTGCTAGGTCCCCTTTTTCGATGGCGCAGGTTGCATGGGATTTACAGAAATATTCCAGCGGCCGATTCCGTCTTGGTCTTGGGACTCAGGTAAAGCAGCACGTAGAGAGAAGATTTTCGATGCCGTTTGATAGACCTGCTGATCGAATAATAGATTATATTCGATGTGTTCGCTCTGTTTGGGAAACTTTCCAGACGGGTCAAAGACCCGCCTATGATGGGCCTTTTTACAAATTCAAGTTGATCAATGATTTTTTTAATCCGGGACCTCTAGAACATCCTTCCATACCTATATATTTGGCTGGAGTGAATCCCCGTATGTGTGAAGCTGCTGGGGAAGTTGCTGATGGCTTCCATGTCCATCCAATGCACTCTCCGAGTTACCTACAAGAAGTAGTGGTTCCTAGTTTAGAGGTTGGTGCGCAAAAAGGAGGTCGTTCAGTAGAAAACATAGAGCTATATGCTCCTGTCTTTGTGATAACTGGTGAGAGTCAGGACGAAATCGACTATATGGAGAATTCCGTTCGTCGCCAAATAGCATTTTACGGGTCTACTCCTAGTTATTTAGTAGTCTTGGAGCATCACGGTTATGGTGACTTAGGCAGGCGGTTAAATGGTTTGATGCGGGAAGGCAATATAGCTGAAATGATAAAAATAATCCCTGAAGATCTTATCGACCAATTGGCGGTAGTGGAAAAACCGACCAACATAGGAGCAACGCTTCGAAAGCGTTACGATGGATTGCTTGACAGAGTGTCTCTATATCTAGCGATGGATGAGGAAGACAGGTTCACTCGTTGGGACCAACTGATAAAAACGGTTCACGCTTAGCAAATTATTTTTATAGCACTACTTAATATTCTGGTTTTCTTTTTTGTCTAAAGGCATCTATGCCTTCCTTAAAGTATCCTGCAGCCGAACAAAGAATTTGACCTCTGTCTTCTAAAGCCACTACGGATTCAAGACTACTGGCATCGATAGAAATATTGAGACCCTCTTTTGTGAAACGGAGGCCCATCGGTGAGGTTTTTAGCATATCTTCTGCCATCTTTGCTCCAGTTTCATCAAGCTGGTCGAGATCGACAACGCGAGAGACAAGATTGAGTCTTTCCGCTCTTTCAGCATCTAGGAAATTGCCGGTCATCATTAATTCGGCAGCTACAGAGGCACCTACAGAACGGGGAAGGAAGTAGCTAATCCCAACATCACAACCAGTTAAACCAATTTTTACCATCGCTACATTTATTTTAGTGTTTTTTTCTATAATTCTAATATCCGATGCTAAAGCAAAAGCGAATCCGCCACCGGTAGTTGCCCCATGGGCCAGACAGATAATTGGTTGTGGACATCGTCTCATTCGCATATAAATCTCACTTACTTGACGTTGGAACCGAATACCCGCAACTGTATTAGCCTCGGCGATGTCGATGGCGTCGGTTAGATCATAGCCTGCGCAAAATGATTTCCCGGCGCCTTTCATTATAACTACCCTTGTTTCAAGGTTATGCGAAAGCTTTCCGAAATAATCCTGTAGTTCTTCGCACATTATGGGGTTAATAGCGTTTAATCGGTCTGGACGGTTAAGGGTAAGCCAGTCTACAGACTCTTTTCTTTCTACGAGGATTGTTTCGTACATTTTTTTGCCTTTATTTATATTGCACAATATATACGAGGAAATACTAGCACTAAATTTTGCTGAATAGGGAAAGTTTTAACTGAAGAATATTCACATTTCCGCTATCCTATGAGTTGGATAAAATAGTGATAACAAACTCCGATGAATGATAAGTCATACTCTATTGTTTTTAAGAAAGAGATAGAAGCCGAAAGACAGTTGGAAGATGTAAAAGCTAATTTAGCAAAGCTTTTTAAGGTCGATTCCAGCACTATAGACAAGATGTTTCTTCGTGAAAGTATCGTTATAAAAAAAGGTTTGAGTGAAGAACAAGCCCAAAAATACCGTGATGTCGTAAAAAAATCAGGAGCTATAGTTCATATCTTTGAAGAGAAATACACTAAACATGAAACGGAAGACGAAAAGATTGGGCCTAATCCTATAGAAGCAACGACAAGCACCTCTTGGAAAAACTTAGTAGATTTCGAAGAGTTTGTCCCAGCTGAGTTCGATACGACAGAATATGTACTAGCTGCAGCCGGTGCCCAGATAGTCCGTGAAACTGAGGTGGAGCGTCCTCATTACGATTTTAAAAATTTTGGCTTAGCTCCAGTGGGGGAAGCGCTCGTAGAGGAGCCTGAGTTTGTGCCTGCAGAATTCGACACACAACATTTAAGAATTAAAGATTAATGGCTCGTTTTTAAAAAGAGAGGAGGCAAGGTTTTTATGGAGCTTTTACTAAAGCAGCGAGATTTGGAATTCCTTTTGTACGAGTTTTTGGATACCGAATCGTTACTTGATAATGAGAGATACCGTGAACATGATCGCGAAACCTTAGATGCTGTAATTGAGGCTGGAAAAAAGCTAGCCGAGGATAAGTTTGCTCCTTTCGCCTCACTTCTTGATGCTAACGAACCTGTCTTTGAAGGCGGTGAGGTTAAGGTAATCCCGGAGCTTGAACAAGCGATAAAGGCTTATACGGAGGGAGGTTTTACAGGAATCGCCGCTGAGTCACGTTACGGAGGTATGCAATATCCATGGGTGGTCGCGCAAGCGGCATGTGCCTATATTGCTGCGGCAGATGTGTCGGCTAATGCTTATGGGTTTCTAACTCATGCCGCCATTAATCTGATGTCTAAATATGCGAGCGAAGAGCAAAAGAATCTTTATATGAAACCCCTGGTGGAAGGGCGTTTTCTCGGCACCATGTGCCTATCAGAGCCACAGGCGGGCTCTTCTCTGTCCGATATTAAGGTCCGCGCCAGTCGCTCTGATGAAGGGCATTATTTGATGTCTGGAACCAAAATGTGGATTTCAGCAGGAGAGCATCAGCTCTCTGACAACATCATTCATTTGGTTCTGGCTAAAATCCCTGGGGGTCCCCCAGGGGTGAAAGGAATCTCCTTATTTATTGTTCCCAAATTCAGGCTTGAGGCAGATGGAACCCCAGGAGACAAGAACAACATACAATTGGCTGGCCTCAATCACAAAATGGGTTTCAGGGGAACGGTGAACACGGTTCTTAACTTCGGAGAAAAAGGAGATTGTCACGGGTACTTGGTTGGCGAGGAAAATAAGGGACTTTTTTATATGTTCCATATGATGAATGAAGCTAGAGTGGGGATCGGTATGACCGCAACTGTCTTGGGGTATACTGGATATTTACACTCCCTACAATACGCGAAGGATCGGCCTCAGGGTAGGCATCCCGGTGATAAGGATCCGTCCTCTCGACAAGTACCAATTATTGAACACGCGGATATAAAACGATTGTTACTAGCGCAAAAAAGTTCGGTAGAAGGTTCTATGGCGTTAGTCTTGTATTGTGCTTGGTTATTAGATAAAGAGTTGATTGCTGAATCTGAGGAGGAGCGCGTAAGAATTAATACACTCTTAGAAATTCTAACTCCAATCGCGAAATCTTGGCCTTCCGAGTTCTGTCTCGAAGCCAATAAACATGCGATTCAGGTGTTAGGCGGCTATGGATACACTAGAGATTTTCCTATTGAACGATTTTATCGCGATAACAGATTAAACCCTATCCATGAGGGGACTCACGGTATTCAAGGGATAGATTTACTAGGACGTAAAGTGTCTATGCAAGATGGTCGCGCTTTTAAGCTGCTCCTGACAGAGTTTAGTGAAACTATCGAGCAGGCCAATGCCTTTAACTCTTTGCGACCTCATGTGGAGGTTTTTAATAGTGCTGTTCGCTTGATAGAGGGTGTAACGAAGAAAATCAACGAAGAAAAAAAAGGTAAGGGTGACACTGTAGCGTTGGCCAATTCGGGTGTTTATCTAGATACTTTGGGGCATATTGTGATTGGATGGATTTGGATTAAGCAAGCGATCACGGTTTTTGCTAATCCTAGTCGTCGAGATAAATCTGCTGCAAAGTTTTATGATGGGAAGCTTCGCGCCTGTGATTATTTCTATAAATATGAAATGCCAAAAGTAGAAGAGCGATGTAAGCTGTTGCTCGAATTAGATGTGACTTGCTTAGAGGCCGATCCGGAAAGCCTGTAACGCTGTTAATAAATGATGGAGAAAGAGAGATGAGCCAAGAATTAAAAGATAGCTATCAGAGCTTGAGAGAAGATTTCGAATGGACCCCTCCACCGGAATATAATTTCGCTGAGGATGTGATCGATTTTTGGGCGCGGCAAGACGAATCCCGATTGGCCATGAAATGGATAGATGATCATGATAATCGACGAGATGTTACCTTTTCTGAACTCTCTTCCAGATCGAAGCAAGTGGCAAACGCCTTATCGAAGCTTGGTGTTAAGCGAGGAGAGGTGATTATTCTCGTAGTGGGGCGAGAGGTGGAATGGTGGGAGGTGCTAACGGGCTCTTTAAGAATGGGTGCCGTATGTTCGCCGGGAACCACCCAACTATCCCCCAAGGATATTGCCTATCGTATTCAAGCTTCCAAAGCTACCTGCTTTATCGGAGACCGTGAAAATGCTTTGAAACTTAACGAGGTGTTTGAAGAATGTCCAACCCTTAAGGCGAAGTTGGTGATAGGTGATCCCTTGCCAGATTGGAATTCCTATGAAGATGTGATTTCTTCTGCTTCTAAAGATTTTAAAAAAATTGGTACTAAGTATGAGGAGGAAGCTCTTTGTTATTTCACTTCAGGTACGACCGGATACCCAAAAATGACAATTCACAATCATGGATACGGTTATGCCCATCAGATAACTGGTAAATATTGGCTGGACTTAAGTCCCGGTGACTTACATTGGAACATCAGTGACACAGGTTGGGCAAAAGCTGCTTACTCCAGCTACTTTGGTCCTTGGAATCAAGGAGCAACTCTTTTTGTGCATCATTCCCCCGTATTCGATCCTGTTAAAACGCTGGATTTGCTTGCCACTAACCCCGTGACTACCATGTGTGGGGCGCCAACTATTTACAGAATGCTCGTCCTTCAAGATTTGTCACACTACAAATTTTCTACCCTAAGGCATTGTGTGGGGGCAGGGGAGCCACTAAATCCAGAGGTGATAGAAACATGGAAAAAAGCTACCGGAATCACTATTCGTGATGGTTACGGGCAAACTGAAACAGTATTGGTTTGTGGGAACTATCCCAACCTACCAGCGAAATTCGGCTCGATGGGGAAACCTGCTCCGGGAATTGAAATGGGCATTATTGACTCAGAGGGCAATTTGCTAGGATTTGATCAAGAGGGAGATATTGCGATCAAGATAAAGCCTGATAGAGCTCCAGGTTTGTTTGTCGATTATCGAGGTGATCCTGAGCGATATAAGTCTTGTTTCGTCGGAGATTGGTATATAACAGGTGATAGGGGCAAGGTAGATGATGATGGCTACTTTTGGTTCGTCAGCAGGGCTGATGACGTCATTCTATCCGCAGGATATCGAATTGGTCCATTTGAAGTGGAGAGCGCGCTCATTGAACATGAGTCAGTAGCGGAATCTGCGGTGGTAGCCAGCCCAGATGGGACCCGAGGTGCTGTGGTGAAAGCATTTATTGTCCTGGCACCAGGTTTTGAGGGGAGTGACGAATTAGTTAAAACTCTTCAAGAGCATGTCAAGTCTACAACTGCACCATATAAATACCCCAGAAAAGTCGAGTTTGTTGATAGCCTTCCCAAGACTGTCAGCGGGAAGATACGTCGAATCGAGCTGCGCGAACGGGAAGAGTCGTGAATTTGAGGTTTGCTTTGCTTAAACATTTTGCTTCCTGATTGAAAAGCCGCATTTAGCTATATGGTTACTTCTTCGATCCAGCAAGGATGGGAGTTTCGTCGACCCACGATGGTGATGATACTTTTAAATGCTGTTGCCACTGCTATGATGCTAACAGGTGTCAACGTCGCACTGCCCGATATTGCTAATGACTTAAATGTTGGTGCTAAAACCTTGAGCTGGATCCCTATGGGGTACCTGGTGGCCAGTGCTGCCTCCGTACTGACCTTTGGACGGTTAGCAGATATGTATGGACGTAAGAGGTTTTACTTGTTAGGAACTTTGGGCGTGATTATTTCTTCGGTAATGACCTCTTATTCTCAAGATGTATGGCAATTAATAGCCGGCAGAATTTTCCAGGGGATTTGTGCGGGAGCCTTGTATTCGACGATGTTCGCTGTTTTATCTTCTGTATATCCTGAGTCTAAACGTGGGGAAGCGATCGGTTATAGTGTATCAGCAGTTTAT
>TARA_B100000674_G_scaffold131897_1_pt1 | contig 19341 bp, 19 predicted proteins | sample TARA_B100000674 | Tara Oceans TARA_B100000674 (sample SAMEA2622759) | marine metagenome | biome: marine biome (ENVO:00000447); feature: surface water layer (ENVO:00002042); material: "saline water (ENVO:00002010), including plankton (ENVO:xxxxxxxx)" | depth 5 m
CAAGCTGAAAAAGAAGCTGCCCAAGAAACAGCTAAAGAGGAAGCAGAAGATTATGTATTTAAAAGCTGGTTCGCTAGGTTAGGAGCAGGCTTATCAAAAACATCTTCTATAATTGGTTCTGGTATTGCTAAAGCGTTAACTTCTAAAAAACTTGACGATGAAGCTCTCGAGCAGATAGAGGAAAATTTAATTTTAGCCGACGTTGGTGCTAAATCTGCAAATGAACTTATAAATAATTTAAAAAATCATAAATTTGAGCAATTAGATGAAGAAATAGTTAAAGAAAAATTAGCAGAAATAATTACCGAATCAATCTCTTCTGTATCTCAGCCCCTTAACATTGAATACTCTAATAGCCCGAGAGTTTTATTATTCTCAGGAGTAAATGGTGCAGGAAAAACTACTACAATTGCTAAAATAGCTTCTCAAGAAATATCAAAAGGTAAAAAAGTTATTATAGCAGCAGCCGATACATTTAGAGCGGCGGCTGTTCAACAATTAGAAATTTGGTCTAAAAGAGTGGGGGCAGAATTAGTTTCGGGACCAGAAGGAAGTGATCCTGCAGGTATTGCTTTTAAAGCATATGATAGAGCAATAGAAACAAAAAGTGATATTCTATTAATTGATACTGCCGGGAGACTTCAAACCCAGACTAGTTTAATGGAACAGTTGAAAAAAATTAATAGGGTCATTAATAAAAAAGATGAAACTGCTCCACATCATAGAATATTAATAGTTGATGCAACCGCCGGACAAAATGTTTTAAATCAAATTGTAGCTTTCAAAGACACAATTGATATAAATGGAATAATTATTACTAAATTAGATACTAGCTCAAAAGGGGGAATAATAATTTCCATTAGCAAAACCCATGAGATTCCAATTCATGCTATTGGGGTAGGTGAAAAACAAGAAGATTTAAATGTTTTTGAGGCAGAGCCTTATGCTAGAGCTTTACTTGGTTTAGAAATAGATGATTACTAGGAGATGAAATGAAACCTCTTTTAAAACTTATTACTGAAGTCGGTCCACTGGCTGTTTTTTTTATAGGAAATGCAAAGTATGGAATTTTCTATGCAACCGGTGCATTCATGATAGCAACCGCCATAGCTATTCCAATTTCTTGGAAAATTGAGGGTAAGCTTCCTATCATGCCTATCGTTATAGGAATTTTTGTAGTATTCTTTGGATCATTAACTCTTTTATTTCAAGATGAAACATTTATTAAACTAAAACCAACTATAGTTAATCTAGTTTTTGCAAGTGGTCTTATTATAAGCAGAGTCTTTTTCAAAATTAATGTATTAAAAATAGTTTTTGATAAAGCCTTTAATCTAACAGAAAGAGGCTGGACGGTTCTAAATATCCGCTGGTCAATGTTTTTTATTTTTTTAGCAATACTTAATGAAATTGTCTGGAGAAATTATTCAACAGATACATGGGTAACATTCAAATTATTTGGAATAATGCCTTTAACAATTGTTTGGACTTTGGCTCAAATGCCTCTTGTTTTAAAAGAAACTATAAAAAAATAATTATTACTTATTTAAGAATGGTTTCAACATTAACATAAATATACTTTTACTTTTAGGATCTTTAAATTCTTCTAAACCTAATATGAGATTATTACCTTTTTCAGCATTTTTCTTATAAGTACCAAAAACTTTATCCCAAATTGAAAAATTAAATCCATAATTAGAGTTAGTTTCTTTTTCTTCTTTTGAATGATGTATTCTATGCATATTAGGAGTCACAATCAATTTGCGAAGCATAACATCATATTTTTCAGTGATCTTAATATTACCGTGATTAAATATAGATGAAGCATTTAATATAATCTCAAATATAATTACTAATGCTATAGAAGGTCCAATAATTGCAATTAAAATAAACTTATAGATCATAGATATTATTATTTCTACAGGGTGAAATCTTATACCAGTCGAAAAGTCTACTTCTTCATCACTATGATGTATCTTGTGAAACCTCCATAAAAAATCTATTTTATGAAAAAGTAGATGCTGTAACCATATACCTAAATCTAAAAATAAAAAGGATAATATAATTGAAACTGACGTATTAAAATTAAAAAAATTAAATATTCCTATATTATATTTTATGCAAATAGCTGCAAAACTAACTGCAAGAATTGGAAAAAACAATCTTAAGATTAAAGTATTAATTAAAACAAAAGAGAAATTAACAATCCATCTTTTATAAGAAGCTACATTTCTAGAATAAATAGGAAAAATCATTTCAGCTATAAATATTAACACTAACACGCTCAAAAAAGCACTTAATCTTAGTAAAGCTTCATTATTAATTATATAATCCATTTTTAAACCTCTATAAAAATATAAGGCCTTTTTATTTTAAGTAAAATAATTTAAAGATATATATATATATTAATTTAATTAGAAAAGATTATTAGGTAATGGAAAAAAATTTATTAGATCAAGCCAAAAATTCTAATGCCTGGCCATTTCAGGAAGCATTAAGAATATTAAAAAATATAAATGGAAAAACTCCTGATAAAGGCTATGTTTTATTTGAAACTGGTTATGGTCCATCTGGTTTACCGCACATAGGAACATTTGGTGAAGTAGCAAGAACAATTTTAGTAAAAAATGCTTTCAATATAATATCTGATATTCCAACCAAACTTATTACATTTTCAGATGATATGGATGGTTTAAGAAAAGTTCCAGACAATATTCCAAATCAAGACATGCTTAAAATTCATATAGACAAGCCTTTATCAAAAGTTCCGGATCCATTTGAAAAATATAATAGCTTTGCAGAACATAATAACGAAAAGCTAAAATCGTTTTTAAACCAATTTAACTTTGAGTATGAGTTTAAATCTTCTACTGATTGTTATTTAAATGGTGATTTCGATAAAACACTTTTAAATATACTTAGTAATTATGAAAAAATACTTGAAATAATTTTGCCAACTTTAGGCAAAGATAGAAGAAAAACCTATAGTCCATTTCTTCCAATATGTGAAGAAACAGGTAAAGTTCTGCAAGTACCCGTTAAAAATATAAATTTAAATAACGGTACTATAGAATATATAAATGAAAAGGGACAAAATATAGTCACAGAAGTTACTAAAGGTAAATGTAAACTGCAATGGAAAGCTGACTGGGCAATGCGTTGGGCAGCGTTAGATGTTAATTATGAAATGAATGGAAAGGATCTAACACCTTCATTTGACCTTTCAAAAAAAATTGTTCAAACAATTGGGGGTAAAGCACCTGTAAATATGGTATATGAGTTATTCTTAGATCAAAATGGAGAGAAAATATCAAAATCTAAAGGCAATGGTTTATCCATAGAAGAATGGTTATCATACGGAACTGAGGAAAGTCTTACCCTTTATATGTATCAGAATCCTAAACGTGCTAAAAGATTATATTTTGATACTATACCAAAGAATGTAGATGAGTATTCACGTTTTTTATCAAGTGCTAAAAATCAAGATATTGAATTATTAATTAAAAATCCAGTATGGCATATTCATAAAGGAAAAATTCCAAAATATAATCAAGAAATTAGTTATTCTATGTTATTAAATTTAGCATCTGTCTGTAATGCAGATAATTCTGAAATTTTATGGGGTTTTGTATCTAAATATACTAAAGATAATAATAAATCAGACCCCTTGATGAATAATTTAATTAATAAAGCACTTCAATATTACAAAGATTTTATTGCTCCTAATAAAAAATACAAATTACCAAGTGAAAGAGAAAAAATTGCGTTAAAATCATTAAATATAAGATTGGGTAAATTAAATAATTCTACTGATGCTGAAGAAATTCAAAGTGAAGTCTATGAAACAGGAAAAGAATTTCAATATGATGAATTAAAAGAATGGTTTTCGGCACTCTATCAAATACTATTAGGGCAAATGCAAGGACCAAGAATAGGTTCCTTTATTGCGATATATGGATGTAAAGAAACAATAGATTTAATTAATAGAGCTATTAAAGGTGAATTAACTAATTAGATAATATCCTTTTCTTAAAAACCTCCTTTAACTTATTAATAGCTAAACTATCAAAATCCATCATTATAGATCTAGACATTTCTTGAATTCTATAATCTTTTTCTAATAAAGAAATATTTCCTGTTAATTCCTGACTTTTAAAAACTTTTATATTAACATAAGAAATTCTTTCATTATTGTGATCCAATAAATCTATAGTTACATCCAGGTTCATTTCAATATTAGAAGCTGCATTGGATATAAATAGTTCCTCTATTTTATTATTTTCCTCAACTGGCAATGCTTTTATACTAGCTTCATTAATAGTAACTTTTAAATTACCTGTGTTATTAATAGATTCAGCATTCAATCTTGCAATAGACCAATAATTAACTAGAGATACTAAATCTTGCTTAACTAAATGATCTATATAAGGTTCAGAGAAATTAGTATTATATTTTTGTACAACAATTAAACGGGATGCATCTATTTTTAATGACTCATATTCAATAAAATTAATGTCTTTAATTAAAAAATTTTTTTGACTCACACAACCACAAAGTAGAGATACAAATAGAATTATAATTATATACCTATTATTAAACATGATTTATATACTATTGTTAAATTAACTTATCTGCAATAGCCCATGAAAGAATTGCCTTTTGAATGTGTAATCTATTTTCAGCTTCATCCCAAACTACTGATCTTGGACCATCTATTATTTCGCTAGTTACTTCTTGGCCACGATGAGCAGGCAAGCAGTGCATAAATATTGCATCATCAGCAGCTACTGCAAATAATTTATCATTAACCTGAAAATTATTAAATATTTTTTCTGGATTGACTGTATTTTCATCACCCATAGATACCCAAGTATCAGTCAATATTGCATTTGAATCTTTACATGCCTCAATTGGATCATTCATAATTTCTATATCAGCACCATTATCCTTAGCCCAATTTATTATATTTTCATCAGGCATTCTAACAGAGGGACATGCTAATCGTAATTTAAAATTAAAAATTTTTGATGCATGTATCCATGAATTAGCCATATTATTTCCATCTCCAACCCATGCAATTGTTTTATTTTCTATATCTCCTAATTTTTCTTCAAAAGTCATTATGTCTGCTAAAATCTGACAAGGGTGACTAATATCAGTTAATCCATTTATTACTGGTATTTTAGAATGTTTAGCCATCTCTAATAAAGTTTCATGTTTACTTGCTCTAATCATTATTCCATCTAAATATCTACCTAGAACCTTCGCTGTATCCGCTATTGTTTCACCTCTTCCCATTTGCATAGATTTTGCATCCAAGTAAATGGCTGAGCCTCCTAATTCCGTCATAGCTACTTCAAAAGATATACGAGTTCTTGTTGAAGGTTTTTCAAAAATCATTGCTAAAGTTCTTCCCAACAAAGGAGCTCCCTCTAACAATCCTCTACCGCTAGATTTATAAAATTTAGCAGTTTGCAATAATTTTCTAGCTATTCCATCATTTAACATATTTATATCTATCAGGTTTCTCATTCTATTATGCCATCATATGATCTAAAGTTTGTTTTAATATTTCTATACATCTATCTACATGTTCATATTCAATATTAAGAGGAGGTAAAAAACGTAAAACATTATTTCCAGCAGGCACACTAAGCAAACCCTGGTCTCTTAAATTTGTACATAATTCAACATTACTCATATTACATATTATACCTATCATAAGACCTTTGCCTCTAACTCCTTTAATAATAGAAGAGTAATTATGAGAAAGAACTTCAATTTCTTTCATTAATTTATTTCCCATTTTAGTTACATTATCTAAAAAGCCATTTTCAATAACTTGAGAAATTACTGATTTAGCAACACTAGATGCTAAAAAGTTTCCTCCAAAAGTAGATCCATGTGTGCCAGCAGACATACCGGCTGCTGCTTCTTTTGTAGCTACAACTGCGCCAATGGGAAAACCTCCTCCTAGACCTTTAGCTATTGCCATCACATCCGGAATTATATCTGCCCATTGATGTGCAAATAATTTACCTGTTCTTCCAATACCTGTTTGAACCTCATCCAAAGCTAAAAGTATATTATTTTCTGAACATAATTTTCTTAAATTTTTTATAAAACCTTTGGGTGATCTATTAATTCCGCCCTCCCCTTGAATTGGCTCAACTAAAATAGCTGCAGTATTTTTATTTATAATTTTTTTTATCTCATTAATGTCTCCGAAAGGGGCTCTAATAAAACCATTTGTATTAACCCCGAAACCTTCTCTATGCTTTTCATTATCACCTGCAGCAAGAGTGCCTAATGTTCTTCCATGAAAAGCATTACTGCATACTAAGATGTCTTTTTTATTTTCATCTCCATTATTAAAATGGTATTTTCTACATAACTTGATAGTACCTTCTAAAGATTCAGCTCCTGAATTGCAGAAAAATACACTTTCACCAAAAGAGTTTTCACAGATTAATTTTGCTAAATCACCTTGCGGTTTAATATTATATAAGTTTGATGTATGCCACACTTTTTTTGATTGTTTGATTAAAATATCATTTAAGGCATTATTAGAGTGCCCCAAAGTATTTACTGCAATTCCTGTTGCAAAATCTAAATACTTTTCTCCACTCTCAGTAAAAAGCCAAGGGCCTTCTCCTCTTTCAAATGAAAGATCTATTCGGCCATATGTTGGCATTACATTTTCCATTTAAAACCCTCTATAAAAAGTCTATGAATATATCAGAAAAAACAAGAAAAAGCTAAATAAAATTATATTTTATGCTTTTAACTTGAAGCCTATCTTTAGCATTAATATTGAAATCACATATAAAATTATATTTAAAGATAATAAAACTATAGCTCCTATATAAATATTAGAATCTGAGTAACCTATCATAGAAAAACGAAAACCATCTATCATATAAAAAAATGGATTTAATTGGCTCATGAAATAAAAGTTTTCAGGTAAAATTTTTATAGAGTAAAATGTACCTGAAAGTAAAGATAGAGGAACAACAATAAAATTTGTTATAGCAGCCATATGATCAAATTTACTGGCCCATATTCCACTAATCAAGCCTAATAAACCCATCAATGAGCATGATAAAAAAGAAAAATATATCAACATAAATGGGTTATATATTTTAAGAGGAACAAAAATTAAAACTAATAAAGATACGGATATTCCTACAAATATCCCTCTACAAATAGCACCAGCTAAAAATGCTGACGCAAATTCAATAGATGTAAGAGGAGGTAATAATAAATCAGTTATATTACCAGCAACTTTAGCACTTAATAGGGAAGAAGAAGTATTTTGAAAAGCATTTTGAATCATTGCCATTACTATTAGGCCTGGTGCAAGAAACTCCAAAAATGGGATATCTGCAACTAATTTAGAGGACCTACCTAAAGCCATAGCAAAAATTATTAAAAATAATAATGTAGTTAATGCAGGCCCCAAAATAGTTTGCAAATATATTTTTAAAAACCGCATTACTTCTCTTTTAAACAAAGTATATACGCCAATCCAATTAACAGTATTAAAGCCTTTAATAGATCTTTCAGAAATAAATTTATTTTTTTGCATGCAAATATATAACCTGGTAAGTATTAGAAAGTATATAAAAAAATATATATATTTGTAATATTTATAGGCAAAAAGATGGAAATACTTCATAATCCGAGATGTTCTAAATCTAGAGCTACTTTAAATATCATTTTAGAAAATAATATACAACCAACTATACGTCTTTATTTAGATGACCCTTTATCTATAGAAGAAATAAGAAATCTATTAATTAAGTTAGATACTACAGTAGATAAAATTGTTAGAAAAAATGAAGAAGTTTATAAAAAATTAAATCTGAAAGATTCTGACCAAGACTTATTAATTGAAAAAATATCCAAAAACCCAATTCTCTTAGAAAGACCAATTGTAATTAAAGGAGAAGAAGCTATTATAGGTAGACCTCCAGAAAATGTGATGAAATTATTATAATACTATTTTATACTCTCCATTTTAGAACCTTTAATTATACTCCAACCATTTATAACATCTTTTGAAGACATTATTTTTTTACCTGGTCTTTGTAGAATATTTATTTTAATTGCATTTTCGGCACATTTAACAACAATAGGATTATCAACTATTGTACCATAAGCAATCTTTTCTTCACATTTGACAACTTCTGCATCTATAACTTTAATAGTTTCATTTTTTATTCTACACTTTGCGCCAGGACTTTTACTTAATGCTCTAATTTGATTTAATACATCATTTGCATTTTTATTCCAGTCTATAACTTCATCTACTTTAAATATTTTTTTAGCATATGTTATACCACTTGCAGATTGTGGTATTGCTTTAATAATATTATTTGCAAATTTTAAAATACTTTCTACTAATAATCCTGCTCCTTTATGGGATAATAAATGTGTTAAATCGTCGCTATTATTTATTGGGTTTATATCAACTTCAATTTTTGAAATAACATCTCCAGTATCTAAACCCTCATCCATTAACATTACACTTAATCCTGTTTTTTTATCTCCTTCCATAATAGCTCTTTGAATAGGTGCTGCTCCTCTCCATCTTGGCAATAAAGAAGCATGTAAATTTATACAGCCTAATTTAGGTAATTTAATTAATTCTTTAGGTAAAATATACCCAAATGCTACAACTATTATCATATCTAAATTTAGACTATTTAAAAAATTTATATTATCTTTGAGGTGACTACCATAAATCACCTTTATACCATTTTTTTCAGCAAATTCTTGTACAGGTTGTTTTTGAATTTTTTTTCCTCTATTTGCACGCTTAGGCGCTTGGCAAAAAATAACAGGAATTTCATGTCCTACATCTAAAAGTTTTTTAAGAGTAGGAACAGAAAACTGAGGACTGCCCATAAAACATAATTTGAGTTTTTTATACATAAATAAATTATATAGACTTATTTAGATTTTTCTTAAATTTTTTCATTTTTTTTACGATAATTTGACGTTTCAATCTAGATAGATATGCAGTAAATAAAGTTCCAGATAAATGATCTATCTCATGCTGAACACAAACAGCTTCAAAACCACTAAATAATTTTTCTTTCTTATTTCCATCTAAATCTATAAAATCTACAAGTAGAGATTCTGGCCTAGAAACTGAAAAATAATGATTAGGAAAAGATAAACAACCTTCTTCATATTCTTTATAAATTTTAGAATGATTTTTAATAATTGGATTTATTAATACTCTTGGCTCAAATTTATTATCTTTATTAGAACAATCCATCACTAAAATCTGCAGAGATTCATTTACTTGAGGAGCTGCTAGCCCTACCCCATTGTTTTCATACATTGTATCAAACATATTATTAACAAGTTTTTTAACTTTATTATCAATATTTTTTACTTCAGCAGCTTTTTCTTCTAAAATCTTGGAAGGTGCGTAAACTAAACTAAGTATACTCATTATAATTATTTCTGTTTATTTTATACAATTAAAACTATCCCTATATTAATTAAACAAATACATTAGAAATGTAAAATATATATTAGGTTATCAAAAGGTAAAATTATGAACGATTTAAATTTTTTATTAATAATAGGAATTGTTGTATTTATTATAGCAATTTTTTGTTTAATTATTTATTTAATTCAAAAAAAATTATTTGATATAATGAAAAGTAATATACAAAACACTAATAATGAGAAGGAATTAGATTCTCGTGAACAAAGAATTTCTAATTTAATAGAACCACTTAATAGTCAGCTTCAAGTTCTCAATAAAAATGTCAATGAGATAGAGAAAAATAGAATTGAGTCTTATGGACGACTTTCTGAGCAAGTTGATATTTTAGCTAATGGAACTCGTCAATTAGAACAAGCTCTTCGTTCTCCTACATCAAGAGGTAAATGGGGAGAAGTCCAACTAAAAAGAATTTTAGAATTAGCTGGCATGTCTGAACACGTTGACTTTATTTTACAAAAAGAATTATCAAATAATCAAGGAAGACCTGATGCAATAATTCACCTTCCAGGAAATCGGGCTTTAGCTGTAGATGCAAAAACACCTTTGTCCTCATATATAGAATATACAGAAGCAAAATCAGAGGATGAAAAAAATGAAAAACTTAAAAAACATGCAAATAATATAAAGAATACAGCAAAAATGCTGGGACAGAAAGAGTACCAAAATGCTATAGAAGGAGATTTAGATTTTGTAATAATGTTTATACCTGGTGATCATTTTTTTACTGCAGCAACTAATTTCGATCCAGATATATTTGAAAATGCTCTTAAAAATAAAGTTTTAATTTGTACACCTGCAACACTTATTGCTTTATTGAAAGGAATATCATTTAATTGGCAACAAGAAAGTCTTGCAAAAAATGTAAAAGAAATAGCTCTTAGCTCACAAGAATTACAAGTTAGAATTTTAAAATTCTTTGAATATATGGATGGTATTAAAAAAGGAATAGAAACAGCTGGAGAAAATTATGATAAAGCAATTGGATCTATAGAAAAAAGAATTATGCCTCAAATTAAGAAAATATCGAATCTAGGGACAATGAAAAAAATAGATGATGAAAATATACCAGGTAAAGCAAGAATTAATCTAAGAAAAAAATTGAGTAAAAAATAAAACTACTTTTTATTTAAAATTGTTCTAGAATCTAATGCAGCACCTATAGTGCCATCATCAAGATAATCTAATTCACCTCCTATAGGAATGCCCTGAGCCAATCTTGAAATAGTTACATTCATATTTTCTAATAAGTCTGTTATATAAAAACTAGTTGTCTGTCCAGCAAGTGTTGCCGATGTGGCGAGTATCACTTCCTTTACTTCATTTGCTTTTATGTTATTAAGCAACTCTTGTATTCTTAAGTCCTCAGCATTAATTCCATCAATAGCACTTAATACACCTCCTAATATATGGTATCGGCCTCTATAAGTATTAGAACGCTCTAGTGCCCATAAATCAGTTATATCTTCTACTACACAAATAACACTTTTATCTCTTTTTTGATCCTTGCAGATACCACATATATCATCTGAATCTATATTACCGCAAATTGAACACATTTTTATATTTTCAGAGACCTCAATGAGAGATTTAGCAAGCGGCAACATTAATTTCTCTGGATTTTTAATTAAATTTAAAACACTTCTTCTCGCTGACCTTGGACCTAAACCAGGTATTTTAGCCATTAACTTGATTAGGTTTTTTATTTCTTGCGATTCCATTTTATAAAAAAGACTTCATATCAAAAGGCAGCGGAATTCCTCCTGTTGCTTTATTCATTTCAGATTCACAGAATTCTTCTGCTTTTTGTTTAGCATTTGAATAAGCTTCTTTAATTGAAAATTCAATCTTACTGATATCTTCTATATTTTTGTACAAAATTGAAATATCTAATAGCGCACCTTTACCATTAACCTTAACTTTAATTAAACCATCCGAGCTTTCTCCAAAAAAAAATGTATTTTCAATATTTCTTTTTAAATCTGAGAACTTTGATTTCATCTCTTGCACTTGTTTCAACATATTAAACATATTTTTCATTTAATTAATCTTCCTTATTATCGTGTAAACTTTTAATCTCTAAAATCTCTGACTCAGGAAATTCATCGAATATAGATTTTACTATAATATTTTCCTTTATTTTATTTTTTTTATCTTCTTTTTTTATTTCATTCTTTTCTGAAATAGATTTAGACTCATTATCATTATCTCTAACTTCTATTCTCCAATTTTTATTAGTTAAACTTTGTAAAGATTTTTTAATTTTATCGAAAAACGTTTGATAATCTTCCTTAACAAAATTTACTTTTATACTGTAAGGCTCATATTCAATAACTCTTATTTGATCTATAAGTATTGTATATAAAGATAAATCTTTATTTTTTTTTACAAAACTTAAAAGATCCTCAAAAGTATTTATATTATTATTAATACTAGTATCATTAGAAATGTTATTCTCACTTAATTTTGTATTTCTACTATGATCAGCTATATCATTTTTTTTTTTTATTAAATCTGATTTTTCAATCAAATCTGTAAGATTAGGTATTTTTGCGGCGTATATAATTCTTAAAAGAATCATTTCAGTGGCTTCTTTTATAGAATAAGTGGATTGAACTTCAGCTTGTCCTTTTATTAAAATTTGCCAACACTTATTTACAGAAGGTATATTTAAATTTTTAGCACTGTTTGTTGCTCTAACCACTTCAAATTCAGACATGCTTTGTGACATATCTAAACTGGGAACAGCTATTGCTCTTGTTACATTATGGCATATACTCATTAATTCTTCTATCAACAATAAAGGATCTGAGCCATCATTTAATAAATCTTCATAATTTTTAATAACTTTTAAGGGATCTCCTTCCATCAAAGAATCAAATAAATCCCAAACTTTAGATTTATCTGAAAGTCCCAACATAACTTTAACATCTTCAGCTTTAATATCATTTTTACCTATACTTATTGCTTGATCAAGAAGACTTAATGAGTCTCTTACACTTCCTTCACTTGACCTTGCCAGTAGATTTAAAGATTCCGAATCAATCAAAACTTTTTCACTTTCACAAATCATTTTTAAATGATTAATGATTTCTGTAGTAGAAACTCTTCTTAAATCAAACTTTTGACATCTTGACAATACAGTTATAGGTATTTTTCTAATTTCTGTTGTACAAAATATAAATTTAGCATGCTCAGGGGGCTCCTCTAATGTCTTAAGTAAGGCATTAAAAGCTTGATTAGATAACATATGAACTTCATCAATAATATAAATTCTAAACCTGCCAACAGATGGTTTATACCTAACACCTTCAGTTAATTCTCTCATATCATCAACACCTGTATGAGATGCTGCATCTATTTCTATAATATCTACATGTCTATCATTTGCTGCTGCTAAACACGAGCTACATTTACCGCAGGGAGCTATAGTAGGCTTATCAGTATTAAGACAATTTAATCCTTTAGCAACTATCCTTGCCGCAGTAGTTTTCCCCACTCCTCTAACACCCGTAAATAAAAAAGCATGAGCTATTCTATTTAGCTTGAAAGCATTAGATAGTATTCTTACAGTAGAAGTCTGGCCTATTAAATTATCAAAATTTTTTGGCCTATATCTTCGTGCTAAAACCTGATAGTCATAGGAACTATTATCATCTGACACTTCTTTATTAAAATTTGATTGATCTACCAAAATAAAATCTTTCAATTAAAAAATTTCAATGAAAGGAGACCGAAACAACCCGTGAACAAAATGCTACGGCTGCTTCTTTTCAGACCTGACCGAATTCACAAAAGACACGTCCATAACGATCTCCCATAGATATTATAAACATTTATTAATTAGTTCCAAGAAGATCTTAAAATATATTTAGATAAATTGATTATATTTTTATATTTGATTAAAATAATTATTTAATTTAATGAGTTTCATATGATAAATAACTTAATAATTAACCATGACATAGTAGATAAAGCTTCCCATCTTAGAGAAGGTAATATTTTAAATCATGAAGATTTATGTATTGATAAAATTAAATTAATCATAATTTGGGAAAATAAATTTCCTGTTAATAAAATCAATGAGTCAAACTATCAAGCAATATGGCATTCAGGGCAAAAAGCTTATGATTTAATGCTGAAATCTGAAACTGTAATATTTCTTGGTGTATTAAAAGGTTTTTTTTACTTTTCAATAAAAATAGATAATATCAGTGAAAATATTGATACATATTTTGATTTAAGAACTCTTAACCCCTTACTTAATAATTCAGACCTAACTCTTCTCACTACTGCACAAGGAATAAACCATTGGCATAAAAATAATATTTACTGTGGAGTATGTAGTTCACATACTAAAAGCGATGATTCAGGTAATTCAAGAATTTGTACAAATAATCAATGTAAACACAAAACTTTTCCTAGATTAGATCCTGCTGTTATAATGTTAATCACATATAAAGACAGTTGTTTATTAGGTAGACAAAAATTTTGGCCAAAAGGTATGCACTCTACTTTAGCTGGTTTTGTAGAACATGGCGAAACAATTGAGCAAGCTGTAAAAAGAGAGACTTATGAAGAAACAGGTGTAAAAATAACTAATATTAAATATAGATATTCACAAGCTTGGCCTTTCCCTTCCTCCTTAATGTTAGGTTTTCATGCAGAGGCCTTAGATAAATCACTAAATATTAATTATGAAGAATTAGAAAATGCAGCTTGGTATACAAAAGACTTTTTAAAGTCCAGTCCAGAAAATTATACATTTAAAATGCCAGGAAAAATTTCTATTGCGAGAAGATTAATCAAGGATTGGTTGGAATAAAAGCTATTTTTTTTCTCTATTGGAGTCACCTTTATAAACCCCTAGAATTCTTACCTCTTTAGAAAAAAATCCTAATTCTTCTAACGCCATTTTAACCGAAGAGTTTGATGGATGCCCTTCTATATCTATATAAAATTGAGCTGAATTAAAACTATTACCTGGCATATAGCTCTCTAATTTTAAAATATTAACTCTATTTGTAGCAAAGCCTCCAAGTGCTTTATATAAAGATGAAGGTATATTTCTAAGGGTAAAGATACAACTAGTAAGAATTAATCCATCATCAGGATCTGGATCATTTGACTCTGCACTCAAAACTATAAACCGAGTAATATTATTTTTAGAGTCTTGTATGTCAGAAGATAAAATTTTCAAACCATGAATATTTCCTGCCAAACTTGATGCTATAGCCCCATATTTAATGTCATTATTCTTTACTATATATGCAGCTGCCCCTGCAGTATCACCCATTATAATAGGAGATAAATTATTATTATTTATAAAATTTCTACATTGAGATAAAGCTTGATTGTGACTACAAACTGATACTATATCTGAAATACTTGCACCTTCTAGTCCTAAAAGTTGATGATTTACTTTATAAAAATATTCCTTGATAATGTGTAAATTAGAATTTTTTAATAAATTATGTATATCTGCAACACGGCCAGCTCTTGAATTTTCTATAGGGATCATAGCATATTTGGTAGTACCATTTACTACAGCCTCAAATGCATCTTCAAAATTTTCACATGGTACGGTTTGCATCTCAGGAAAAGCTTCTACACAGGCCATTTCAGAATAAGCACCATGTTGGCCTTGAAAAGCTATATTATTTAATTCAATTTTATTCATTAATTACTCGATAGTTACAATTTATTGTTTCTAATATAATCACATGCCTTGTTAAAGTCAGCTAAATTATCAACTCCTATAGGACTATCTTCTACTAAACCTACTTTAATATCCATATTATCTTCTAAAGCTCTTAATTGCTCTAAACTTTCTCTTTTTTCTAAAGAAGACTGTTTAAGATTAATAAATCTTTCTAAAGAATCTCTACTATATGCATAGATACCTATATGATGATATACTGGTCCTACTCCAAATGGTATTAAAGATCTAGAAAAATATAATGCTCTGCCGTATTTTGTGTTCTTATTTTTAGAAATTACTACTTTTACTATATCTTTATCTAATTTATCAACTTCATCACTAATTTCATTTGCTAATGTAAAAATATCAGAAGGTATTGATTCTTTTAACTTTACTAGATTACTAATTATATCTGAAGAAATGGTTGGCATATCACCTTGTAAATTTATTATAGTCTCTATTTTATTAGATTTATCTAAATTTTTAAATGCCTCATATATCCTATCTGAACCAGAGTTATGGTTAAGCTTGGTCTTAATGACGTTTATTCCATAATTTTTTGCAGTTTTATAAACCTCATCATCACAGCATGCTATCCATACTTCTCCTGCATTAGATCTAATTGCTTGTTGGGCAACTCTAATAACCATAGGTATGCCTTCAATATCTAACAAAGGTTTTCCAGGTAACCTTTGTGACTGCATTCTACTAGGAATAATTATTAAATTTTTTTTCATTCTAAACTTATTTTTTTATTTTTATATTCTACTTGATAATTTTATAATAATAACATATTTCAATCTATGAAGCTAAACTTCCATTTATAAATATTTATGAAAGATTTAAAATTATGTCTAGTTTTGAGATTAATAAAATTATGGGGTCTATTTTTTCAGTAATACTACTTTTACTTATTATAAAAAATTTGAGCAGTATTTTATATCCTATTCAAAAAGTTACTGAGCAAAATAATGTGAAAAGCACTAAAATTACTAATTTAGACCCAGATATAGATAAAGAAGCAATTAATAATGAGAATATCGAGATCAGTATAGAAGAAAGATTAATATCTGCTAATATTAGTGATGGTAAACAATTTGCAAAAAAGTGTGTCGCTTGTCATTCTTTCGAAATAGATGGGCCTAATAAAATAGGTCCTAATCTTTATGATATTCATGAAAGACAAATTGCCTCAATATCTACTTTCAAGTATTCAAAGGCGCTCAAATCTAAAACAGATAAATGGGATAATAATAATTTAGACTTATTTTTGAAAAATCCAAAAAAATGGGCCCCAGGTACTAAAATGAGTTATGTAGGAATAAAAAAAGGTGAAGATAGAGCAAACCTAATAAAATACTTGCAAAGCCTTAAATAAATTATTTAAATAAAAATCATGTTTCTTAAAAGAAAATATATAATTATATTACTTTTTATATTTAATACTAATACCTCATTAGCTTCTGATATGAATTATGATCATGCTATTTCAGTATTTGATAAAATTAAATATGAAAGAAGTTTTGAAAGTTTTGATTATGTAAATCCTAATGCTCCTAAAAAAGGAATTATTAAACTTGCAGAAAGAGGGACTTTTGATTCACTAAATCAATTCATTCTTAAAGGGCTTCCTGCAATTGGTTTAGATAATATTTATGAGAGCCTTTTAGTGACATCTCTAGATGAACCATTTACTGGCTATGGCTTAATAGCTAAAGGATTAAGACTTTCAGAAGATAAAAGTTCTATTACATTTTTTCTTAACGATAATGCTAGATGGCACGATAATAAACCTATCACTTCTCATGACGTTGAATGGACATTTAATACTATACTAGAAAAGGGACATCCCTCTTATAGATCATACTATTCAGATGTTAAAAATATTGAAATTATTAATAATTTTACAATTAAATTTCATTTTAAAAATAATAATAATCGTGAATTACCTATTATTATTGGTCAAATGAAAATTCTTCCTAAACACTTTTGGGAAAATAAAAAATTTGACTCTAGTGTGCTCACTATTCCTCTAGGTTCTGGCCCTTATAAGATAAAGGAAGTAAATTTAGGAAAAAACATAACTTACGAGCGTATAAAAAGTCATTGGGCAGCTAAACTTCCTGTAAATATAGGACATAATAATTTTGATATCATTCATTATGATTATTATAGAGATAGCAATGTAATGATTGAAGCACTTAAAGCAAATGAATATGACTTCCGCTCTGAAAATATTTCGAAAGAATGGGCTACCGCATATAATGATTTGAATAATAATAACAACTTTATAAAAGAAGAAATAAATCATGAATTACCTCAAGGAATGCAAGCGTTTATTTATAATATTAGAAAAGATATTTTTAAGAATATTGAACTAAGAAAAGCCCTTGCACTAGCCTTTGATTTTGAATGGACAAATAAAACATTATTCTATGGGCAATATATTAGAAGTAATTCTTATTTTTCCAATTCTGAATTAGCATCATCTGGTCTTCCCAGAAATGAAGAACTTAAAATAATTGAACAATTAAATAATGATATTCCCAAAGAAATGCTTAAAGAAGTTTATAACCCTGGTAAGACAGATGGATCCGGTAATAATAGAAAAAACCTTAGACAAGCAATGCAAATTCTGAAAAAAGCTAATTATAAATTAGATAATAAAATATTGAAAGATCCAGAGGGAAGAGAGATAAAATTTGAAATTCTTCTCATCAGTCCTGCATTTGAGAGAATAGTTGGACCATTTATTAAAAACTTAAAGAAGCTGGGAGTTGAGGCTAGTATTAGAATAGTTGATACCGCACAATATAAAAATAGATTAGATAATTATGAATTTGATATGGTTGTTATGGCTAGAGGGCAAAGTTTAAATCCTGGAAATGAACAAAGAAATTTTTGGTCTTCTAAAAGTGCAGATATAAATGGAAGTGCAAACTGGATTGGTATTAAAAATAAAACTGTAGATGAACTGATTGAACTTATAATTAATTCACCTACTAGAGAGAAATTAATATTATATACAAAAGTATTAGATAGAGTTTTACTACATAATCATTATGTAATTCCTCATTGGCACATCAAAATTTGGAGAGTAGCCTATTGGAGCACCATAAAAAGGCCTAAGAATTTACCAAAATATAGTTTAGGGTTTCCAGAAACCTGGTGGTATAATAAATAATCATTAATAAAAAATAAAATTAAAATGGCATCTTACTTTCTTCGACGTTTAATACTAATAATTCCCACGCTTTTTGGGATCATGCTGTTAAATTTTATTATTATTCAATTTGCACCTGGAGGTCCTGTAGAAAATACAATTGCAAGATTACAGGGTATAGATGTTGGAGCAACTGAGAGAGTTTCTGGAGGTAACCAGGACGCTATAGACACTCAAAATAATTTTATATCTTCAAATAATAAATATGTTGGAGCGCAGGGCCTTGACCCAAAAATCATAGAGGAAATTGAAAAAATGTACGGGTTTGATAAACCTGCTCATATTAGATTTTTTATTATGATAAAAAATTATTTAACTTTTGATTTTGGAAACTCCTTCTTTCAAGATAGAAAAGTTATAGACATAGTTTTAGAGAAGCTACCAGTATCAATTTCTTTAGGTCTTTGGACTACTTTACTTATATACTTAATCTCTATTCCTTTAGGAATTTATAAAGCTGTAAATGATGGAAAGAAGTTTGATATATGGTCTAGTGTCGTAGTAATAATTGGAAATGCTATCCCCTCTTTCCTATTTGCGATATTATTAATTATATTATTTGCCGGTGGACGGTATTTAGATATTTTTCCCCTTAGAGGAATAATATCAGATAATTGGGATGAGCTTAGCAATTTAGATAAAATATTAGATTATATGTGGCATTTAGCCCTACCTATTTTATCTCTTGTAATTGGCGGATTTGCAAGCCTTACTATGTTAACTAAAAATTCTTTTCTTGATCAAATAAACCTCCAGTATGTTCTTACAGCGAGATCTAAAGGCAATACTGAAAATAAAATTCTTTATGGGCATATTTTTAGAAATGCTATGTTAATCGTTATCGCGGGTTTTCCAACTGCTTTTATTAGCATATTATTTACAGGCGCTTTATTA
>TARA_B100000674_G_scaffold187819_1_pt1 | contig 19209 bp, 16 predicted proteins | sample TARA_B100000674 | Tara Oceans TARA_B100000674 (sample SAMEA2622759) | marine metagenome | biome: marine biome (ENVO:00000447); feature: surface water layer (ENVO:00002042); material: "saline water (ENVO:00002010), including plankton (ENVO:xxxxxxxx)" | depth 5 m
CTCTGACGGAGCCTCTTACGTCACGGGGCACTCTATGGTAGTCGATGGCGGCTTTGTTGCTCGTTAAGAACGTCTTAAGTTTCAGTCTCTAGTAGGGGTCAAGAGAAAGGGTAACGGAATCATTACAAAAAAAATGAAGGAAATAAAATAGAAGACATCGTTAAAGGCGGCTAATTGGATGTGCCTTGTCAATTCTTCCACAAGTCTCGCATATGTATTGGCTTCCGTGACGTCCATTCCCACATGATCAAACCACTGGGAAAGCTCTGGATTAGAAAGACGTATGTGTTGACCTAAATGATTCCAGTGCACTTGCTCTCGTCTCACCAACAAAGTACTGGTAATAGCGATTCCGACGGATCCCCCCATGACTCGCATCACGTTAAAAAGACCCGCGGCTTCAGATGATTTGCTAGTGGAAACCGTCTGAAAAGTAGCAACAGACAACTGAGACCAGACAAGAGCCATCCCAATCCCCATAATGATTCCAGGGAAAATAAAACCCCACATATCCAGCATCAAAGGGAATCTAGCCATCAAGCAAGAAGAAAAAAAGGAAAGTATAAGACCCGAAACCATCAACAATCTGCCATCCACTCTAGGTGCCAAGTAAGTTCCAACTACGATCATTAAAACTGCACTCACGGCCCCTCTAGGCGTTAAAATCCAACCTGCTGTATCTGGTGGATATCCCAAAACCTCTTGCACCTGCAATGGAAGCAGGACTATTGTGGAATACATAGCCATTCCGTAGCCTGCCATCAACAAATTACCTACTAAAAAATTTTTATCTCCGAATAGCCTAATATCAACAATACTTTCCCTTGTCTGCAAAGCATGGAGGATAAATAAGGCAAATCCAGTGGCAGTCAGCCAACACAAGAACCAGATAAAGGCAGAATCAAACCAATCTCTAGTATGCCCTTGGTCTAAAACCATCTGTAAAGCGCCTAGAGTTACAGATAGCATAATTAGCCCAAACCAGTCAGTGCTGACATTTTTTTTATCAACGTTTGGCTCTAATTTACCTGATATCAACAGAAGCGCTATCAATCCTAGTGGAATGTTGATAAAAAAAATCCATGGCCAACTCCAATTTTCTGTTATCCATCCACCCGTAACAGGCCCAACCAAAGGGCCAACCATCAAAGCAATCCCCCAGAAAGACATCGCTTGGCTCCTTTTCTCTTCAGGAAAAGCCCTAAACATTATCGACTGCGAAATTGGGACTACAACAGCACCTAACCCCCCTTGAAGAAATCGAAAAACAACCATCTCTTCCAAACTGGTGGAGAGCCCACAGGCAAAAGAAGCAAAAATGAAACCCAGAACTCCAAAATTCAATACCTCCCGCTGACCAAATTTTTTTACCAGATAGCCAGTTAAAGGCATTACTATTGCTGTCGAAACTAAATAGGCGGTAATCATCCAAGTTATCTGATCGGAGGTGGCAGCAAAACTACCTTTCATGTGTGGCAAAGCCACATTTACAACCGTGGTATCGAGGGCTTCCAACAAAACCATTAACATCACCCCTAGCACTAATGGCCAACTCGGCTGAATATCTCGCTCCCCAAGAGCGCTATCTATCTTCACGGTTTTACAACTACGGTAACGGTTGCACTCGACCCCACCCTCAGCGGTTTATCCTTAGAGTTCGTTCCTACCCAATCGACTATTTTTATGCGGACAGGAAATCTTTGAGTGATTTTTACCCAATTTCCAGTAGCATTTTCGGGAGGCAACAAGGAGAAAACAGCACCTGACCCTGCACCTAGACTTTCCACCTCCCCCAGTAAGGTTACATCAGGATACATATCTATTTTTATTGTGGCGGAATTGCCCACTTTGATATGGGTCACATCGGTTTCTTTAAAATTGGCCTCGACCCACCAATTCTCACTCTCTACAATAGAAAACTGAGGCTTCTCAGCAATTACCATCGCCCCCTCTCGTAGATTTTTATTCGAAACCCAACCATCGCTAGGAGATACTATTTTCGTGAAAGATAATTCTAATTTAGCAAGGCGTAGTAGAGCCGCAGCCTGCTGCAATCTGGCATTATAGTTTCCATCTTTTCCAAATTCACTCTCTGCTCGCTTTAAGTCCGCACGCGCGCTCGACACAGCAGCACTCGCCTCGGCATGACGCGCCTGAGCATTCTCGTACACTGCATTAGCTACCAAACCTTCTTCAAACAATGACTCCGTACGGCTCAAATGTCTCTTAGCTTTCACTAAAATAACTTCCCGTTCCTCCAACTTAGATAATGCCACTCCAACCGATGCTCCCCTAGCGCCCATCATTTGAACCGCCATCTCATATCCCGCCTTCGCAGCCATCACATTTGCTTCAAACACAGAGGGCTCTATATCGAAAAGGGGTGCTCCAGCTTTCACGAATTCATTCTCTATGACATGAATCTTCTGTATCGGACCTGTGACACGGGATGTTATTTGCACGATGTTAGCCTGCACATAAGCATCCTCAGTGCTCGGATGTAATAAGCTGTGCCTCCACACAAAAATCAGGGACAAACCTAACAAAAAAGAGCTGATTGCGATGAAAATGAAGCGTTTAGACTTCATAAATAAACATAACCTCTTAAATCAATTTAGACTAATCTGAGTTCTCGTCATATCATATGCCTAGTGACGTCCATCCCTTGGGCAAAATTTATAATCGAGATCTCTTAAAGGATTTTCGTAGAAAAAAATAACTCTGCCAATAGGATACAGAAATTGTTATGAGAGAGCATCTGCCCACTAGTTATAAACATATTTTAGAACCATTAACTATCGGTGAAGTCGAGATAAAACATCGAATAATGGTAACTGGCCATACTCAACTTTATGGTAATAATGGAACGCTCAGTCAGAGACACATTGACTACTATCGAGAAAGAGCCAAAGGTGGGGTGGCACTAATGGTATTAGAACAGCAGGCGGCCCATCCGTCGGGCAAGAACTACTCCTCAGGCTGTGAGGCTTGGAACAAGAAGTCAGTGCCTTGGTACGAGAGACTCGCAGAGGTTGTACACGAACATGGTTGTAAACAATTCGTTCAGCTTTTTTGCTGTGGTGCTCAAGGAAATGGAACTCAATATTTTGATGATTGGCGCCCTTTGTGGGCAGCCTCTCGTATTCCTTCTGCGATTAGCGGAGAAATGCCGGTCGCTATGGAAAAGAAAGATATAAATGACCTAGTAGATCATTTTGCCCGTTCAGCCCTAAATGTCAGGGAATCTGGCCTGGACGGAATCGAGATCCACGCAGCACATAGCCAGCTACTTGGAGAATTTTTGAGTCCGGCATTTAATAAAAGGAAAGATGAATATGGAGGCAGCATAGAGAATCGATGTCGCATTATTCTGGAGATAAGTTCTGCTATTCGGAAAGCTGTAGGAAGAGATTTTCCATTAGGATTACGTTTGTCGTTTGACGAATACCTAGGGGATGCTGGAATCACGGGCGACCAAAGCGAAAAACAAATTCGAATTTTCTCCGAATCTAAACTCTTTGACTTCTATGATATTTCTGGTGGAGGTTATCATAATCTACATATTGCAGTAGCACCAATGGGAACAGTAACTGAGGGCTTTTTAGCTTCGAGTGCAGCAAGAGTAAAAAAAATTGTCAGGGAGAACGAAAAGGTCTTTGTTGTCGGGAAGTTTCTTGATTTAGGCCACGCTGAAAAAGTATTAGCAGATGGCCATGCTGATGTCGTCGCTATGACTAGAGCTCATATGGCGGATCCATTTTTAGTCTCCAAAAGCTTAAATGGAAAACAGTCTGAAATCACTAAGTGCATTGGTGCTAATGTTTGTGTGAAAAGATTAATTGAGGACAGAGAAGTAACCTGTTTTCAAAATCCAGCTATGGGACGAGAAGAAAAATTTGGTTCAGGAACCATTTCAAAAGTTGAGGCCAAGAATCGTAAAGCAATATCTGTAATAGGGGGTGGTCCAGCAGGTCTAAGATTCTCTGGAACTGCGGCCGAGGCAGGACACAAGGTTCGACTATTTGAAACTGAAGAAAAGTTGGGTGGACATTTGAATATACTTAAATTATTGCCTACTCGCACAGCATGGCAGACAGGAATAGACAACCTCGTTAGCAGAATCGAAAAAAATAAAGTAGAGATTTTTACTGAGTGGGTTCCTGATATAAACTTGCTCTCCGACGATCTGATAGTAATAGCCACAGGTTCCTATTGGAGCACGAAGGGTTATAGCCCTTATAGGCCTGAGAGAGACGGCATTCCAAAACAAGGGAACACTAATGTTTTGGATATATCCTCCGCGATTTTAACCGTAGACCGAAACCCTGAAGCTTTGGGGAAGAAAATAGTCATTGTCGATGAAACAGGTGATTATTTGCCACTTGGTCTAGCCGAAATTTTATCCAAACATGGTGTAAATGTGAACCTAATTTCTCCTAAGCCATTTATAGGTGCAGAAACCCAAAGGACTTTAGATATGCCGCACGTCATGCCACGATTGAAGAAGGCTGGCGTAAATTTTATAGCCCTTAATTTTATAGAAAAAATAGAAAATGATATTGTTCACATATACGATATATGGGGCGGAGATTCTCGGCAGATTGGAAATGTAGACTCAGTAGTTTTAGCCATAAGCAGATTTCCAAATGAAAAATTCTACATAGAACACTCCCCAGAATTTTCTTCCATGAAACGAATTGGAGATGTTGTTGCTCCGAGAAAGCTAGAGGCAATCATTTTCGAGGCTGAAAAAACCGCGAGAGAAATATAATTAAGATGACAAGCAGTACAAAGATATTTGTGGACGGAGAAGAGGGAACCACTGGACTCGAAATTTCTGATCGCTTAAAAAGACTAGCAAATATTGAATTATTACAAATAAAATCAAGCCTAAGGAAAGACCCGGAGGCTAGAAAGGTTTTACTAAATAATGCTGATATTGCTATCCTTTGCCTCCCAGATAAAGCTGCCGAAGAAGCGGTTTCATTGATAGATAACTCGGACACCAAGATCATCGACGCTTCCACCCGCCATCGCGTGAGTGATGGCTGGATCTATGGCTTCCCTGAATATAAAGCAGGTCATGAGGAAAATATCAGGACCAGCCGTTTCATAAGTAACCCCGGGTGTTATGCAATTGGTGCGGTAGCGATTCTATACCCTTTGATAGAAAAGAATATACTCCCGTCAAATTGGCCTATCACCATAAGCGGATTGTCCGGATATTCAGGAGGCGGAAAATCCTTAATTAAGAGATTCGCTGATAGATCTGCTAATCTAAATGCTTACGACTATGCGTTAAACTTAGAGCATAAGCATTTACCCGAAATAACAAAATGGGGGAATTTGGATAGTCCCCCTATCTTCCTTCCCTGTGTTGGGAATTTTTATCGAGGTATGCTAGTTCGAATCCCTATCCCTTTAAAAGCAATTCCTTCCAGACCTTCAGGTAAAGACCTGATAGAGTGTTATAAAAAACACTATGAAAACCGAAATCACATTGAAGTAGTTGAAGTTAAAGAGGACTCTCCCCATAAAGAAATTAATCCAGAAAGTTTGAATGGGACAAGTGCTTTAAGGATATACGTTTTAATTGACTCGAAGCAAAATAATGCTGTAATCATTGCTCAGCTCGACAACTTGGGAAAAGGCGCCTCCGGACAGGTAGTCGAAACTATTAAAATACTGACCGCATAGACCAAATAATTAGCTTTAAAGAGCTTCTGATGCTATCAGTACGAAAAAATACTCAGGCAGCCGCTTTAGAATATTCTTCCACAAGTTCGGTACATACTGCCGATCCTATCTCAAAAGATTCTAAACGTGCTCGATGATCAAATATTTGCGCTGTTAAGATTAGTTCGTCTGCGGAAGTTATATTTAAAAATTCTCTCGTTTTGCTCAGCACTGTCTCATAGGAACCAACAGCAGAATATTTTAAAGCGTTCTCCAAAGCAGCTATTTCTGACGATGAAACATAGTCATGTATGTTATCTAAAGGCGGCTGTAACTTCCCGGGGGCACCACGAAAAAGATTAGCGAACTGAATCTGCAAAGAGGTAAATAGTTTCTTCGCTTTCTCATCAGATTTTGCTGCAAAGAAATTCAACCCCGCAATCACATAAGGTTCAGACAATGTTTCGGAAGGACAAAAATTTTGTCGATAAACAGTTAACGCCTCGACTAGTAATTCGGGGGCAAAATGAGACGCGAAAGCATAAGGCAAACCCATTGACGCCGCTACCTGTGCTCCAAACAAACTGGACCCAAGGATCCAAACTGGCACATTCGTACCAACGCCAGGGAAAGCTTGCACCCGTTGGTTTGATTGTGGTGGGGCAAGAAACGTCAATAATTCCCCTAGATCACTTAGAAAGTTATCTGGTGGTTGGTTCATCCCCCTCCTAATAGCTCTTGCGGTTAAACCATCGCTACCTGGCGCTCTACCTACTCCCAAGTCAACTCTACCAGGAAAAAGCGATTCCAGGGTACCAAATTGTTCAGCTATTATTAGGGGCGAATGATTGGATAGCATAACACCTCCAGCACCAACGCGTATTGACTGTGTAGCATTCGCAACCTGACCAATGACTACAGAAGTAGCTGCACTGGCTATGCCGGCCATATTATGATGTTCAGCCAACCAAATCCTAGTATATCCAAACTGTTCTACATTCTTTGCAAGATCGACGCAATTCTCAAACGCTTCACCTACGCTATTCCCCTCACATACCGGGCATAGATCAAGAATAGAGTATTTTTTCATTGAATCGCTTGCTCCTGCTTTATTTATTTGTTGATTGGCACAACAACATCCTAACCTCATTCAAAGAAGAAATCATCATTTAGCTTTATCAACCGAACCAATGTATCGTTAAATTTTCAATGTTATGGACTACCTGATTATAGTTAGCGATCAATCTTTGGTAGGTTTGCAAATCTCGGCAGATATCACTAAGGTATTAGTATCTCAGCTATAAAAATTATATGGAGATAAAATAAATGGAACTCTACGATTGCCAGATGGCTCCAAATCCAAGAAGAGCACGCATCTTTATAGCGGAAAAACATTTAGATATAAAAACAAATGAAATTAGCATCATCGAGGGTGAAAACCTAAAAGAGGATTATTTGAAGATTAACCCCTGGGGGCTTCTTCCCAGTCTTGTAGTGGACGAGAACACTGTAATCTCCGAGGTTCCCAGTATTTTTTTGTATTTAGAGTCTATGCATCCTGAGCCAAACCTTCTTGGTAATGATCTTTTGGAAACTGTGAACATACAATCTTGGGAAAGATTTTCTGAGATGAATGGAATGCAAGCCGTAGGCGAGTTTTTCAGGAACCAAGCTGAACCTTTAGCTAACAGAGGTATGCCTGGCTTCTCTGGCGTAGCTCAAGTGCCCGAATTAGTCGGAAGGGGTAAAAAACGAGCCGAATGGTATTACTCTCAATTGAATGATAGGTTGGGTAAGTCAGCATATGTCGCGGGGAAACGCTACACTGCAGCCGACATAACTGCACTCTGTGTGGTCGATTTTGGTAAGGCTGTAGGACTACCATTTGAAGCAGGGTGCACAAACATTAGTCGTTGGTATGATGAAGTCTCGAAAAGACCATCTTCGAAAATGTAACTAATTTTCCTCTAAGCTTATTGGTTAAAAGAGTTAGGTTTTTAGCCGAATGCCTTTAGCTACTAACCGAGGGAGCACCTCATCGCCAAAAAAAGGTAGTTCAGCAAGATAGTCCACAAATGCCAATGAAGCCCCAGAAAACCCACTAGCGGCTATTTTTTCTATCTCCCCACAGATGAAGTCAGGATCCCCCACAAGAGGATAGACCCCGTGGCCCGCAGCGAAATGTAATTTAAGACTATCTATTTGATCTCTGGGAAAAGAATGAGCGTGCATACCCATTAACGACATTAACCTGTCTACTGCTTCGCTATCTGCGTTCTCTGAAGCATAATAGTGATGATAGTCTCGAGCCTCTTTCATAGTGGGCCTACAAACAACGTAAGTAGTTGTAAAAAGATCGATATTCCGATTGTATACACATCGCCCAATACCTTTTACGTTTTTCACAATTTGCTTTCCAGACTCTAAATCCAAAAGCACGGTAAATAAAAAATCACAATTTTCGGCCGCAAACTTCTGGCCTTGAGGCGAGGATCCAGCGCTCATCACTGGAGGCAAAGTATCGCCATATAACCCTGGAGAACAAACCGCGTCTTGTACTTTAAAATACTTGTCACTCCAAGAAAAAGGAACCTTTTCTTCCCATGCTTTTTTGATCAAGCTGAACCAGCTTTTTCCATATTCGTATCGCTCATCGTGAGAATCCGACAATTGAATACCAAACATATCGTATTCAGGCTTATTCCAACCGCATACAACATTTAAACCAAACCGGCCTTTTCCAATTTGAGTCATGGTCGCAAATTGCTTTGCGGCCACCAAAGGATGAAAAAAAGCACTATGGGCCGTGGCAAAAATATTTATCCGATTTGTCTTTGATAATAAACCGGTGGCCCACGTAATTGTTTCCAGTGAGTCACCTTGGAAATCGGTTTTGCCTCCGTAACCGGCCCATCGAGCAATCGGAAGCAAAAACTCTAAACCTAAGTTATCAGCCAGAATCCCAAGCTCTAAATTATTCTCCCAAGTAGCCTGCCAACGCTCATCCACGCTGGTGATAGCCATCCCGCCCGAGCAATTTGGAGAGAAAAGTCCTAATTTAAAATGTCCTGGACGAATCATGGAATGTGAAGATATCATTGCGACTCCATACTTTTAAGACCAGCTTAGTCCTGAATTTTTGAAGTCTATCATGTAAAGATGTAAGTTAGGATAATAAAGTATACAAAAATGAGTTACCGACCATAGGAAATCTGATGCGACAAAAAATGGGAAAGACTGAAATAATAGATCAACCTACCATTAACTCCATTATAAGCCCTACCCCGAAAGGAAAGGGACCGGGACTCCTTTTAGTTGACGATAACTCTCATGAAGGATACCTTCTCAAAACAGCGCAAATTTTTTCTGAAGAAGGATATTGCGTATCCATGCTAACCCTACCTTCTTCAACTACTCAAGAGCAGCTTCAAGAATTACTCTTAAGTAAGATAGAAGAGCTAAAAAGCTATCAGGATCAAGCTGGCAAAGTTGGAGTAATCTTTCATATCAGTTCTTTAACATCAGAACTGCTAGAATCCTTAGGTAAATTTTTCGATTGCACGATCATTTATTGCCAATCTGCTCCTGTTGGTAGATATTCCCTAGACCTCAAACCAGATTCCGCGATTTGTCATCAAACTACAGAAAGTAAAGATAACAGCTCTTTAACAAGCTTTTTCTATGCTGATCAAACGACACGATTTTTCGATTCCAACTCAGACAATTTTGACAAACCGTCGGCATCAATAGCGTATTCTCGTACACTTGGCTTTCTTAAAAGAAAAATTGGTCCTATCTATGATCTCCAAGAATTATGGGAACAACACACTATGTTCGAATTCTCCGACCGCGACGTGGATAAGACGATGGAAACGATGGTGTCGGAGCCTTATGTAAATCATATTCCTACTATGACCGGCGGTGTGGGCTACGAAGGGCTTCACCACTTTTATACAAATCATTTTGTAAACAGCAACCCTCCTGATACTAAATTAATACCTGTTTCGCGAACGGTCGGCGTTGATCGTTTGGTAGATGAGATGATTTTTTGTTTCACACACACTTGTGAAATTCCATGGATGCTTCCTCATGTTGAACCGACGAATCGTTATGTAGAGGTTCCCTTGGTAGCCATAGTTAACTTTAGAGGAAACAAACTTTATCACGAGCATATTTATTGGGATCAAGCTTCAGTTTTAGTCCAAATAGGGAAAATCGATCCCGCTTTACTACCTGTTGTAGGAATAGACAGCGCTAGAAAACTCCTGAATGAGACTCTACCCTCGAACGAGCTGATAAATAAGTAAAAAAAAACCGCCTCTAAGGAGGCGGTTTTACTGTCTTGCAACGTTTTATGATGAGTTAAAGCCTCTATCTACCCTCTGTAAGGTAGTTAACATCCAATACACGTTTAGCTACTTTAAACGTTGTATCTTCGGCTTCAGCACCCCGACAAGGCACTAACGTTCCTCTATTATTCTGAAGATCAATAACATTGATGCTTTGGAATAGTTGGAAATTAGTTCCTGGTTTCGTTTTAGCAACATCGCCACCAGCCCATTTACGAGCATAAGGTGTTCCCGCTTGAACCCATTCATCTTCAGAATATACTTTGGTCAACTGCCATACTTTCCAAAGCTCTCCTGCTTTGTCAAAGGCATTAGCATAGTAAGACTCACCTGTGACTCGGTCAGTGTGAATGAATTTGTGAGAATAAGGGTGCGCATCACTCTTCGGAATTTGTTTCATGACATCCGTTAAGCGTAGAGCGTAATCGTCTTTAACAGCCCAACCGTTAGGTCCATAATAGACTGTGTCTCGATTCCTTGATCGCGCAACTACTAGAATATTCGCACTCCCCACATATTCCCAATTGTGTTCCATTGGACGACCATTAAATCCGTAGAAGTCTTCCAAAGTGTGGTCTGTACCCAATAAAGAGTCAGACTTTACTTCTACAGAAATACGACGTACCCGACGCAGACTAGGAATATATGCCCAAGAGTCATCGGCCTTCCTAGGATCATCATAACGCAGAATTAAAAAGGCGGTACCCGCAATGTCAAAAGGTGCTACGAATCCGGTATACTCACGGAATTCTGTATTCTTAGCAAAACCTTTTCCACTGTTTACTTTATATTCTGTATCCGCATAGTTCACATTATGAGCCATTAGAAAACGCTTATAAGGACCTTTCAAAGACCGTTCAAATGCTCCACCACCTTCGTAGTATTGAGCATACTTACCGCCATCGATACTCATGATTTCATGATCATCGTGTGAGCCGCCACGTCTTACCCAGACCCAGTCAACTTCTCCAACTGATAATCCGTCATTTTGCCAGCGGTAGTTCCAATTCCAAACCATTTTCCACCCACTGTCAGCACCTGGGGTAAACTCCGCAGGATCAAATGGTCTTCCTGCTATGTAGTTTTCGATGGCGCCATCAGATGCGATGGACGCTGTGCCAGCGTGCTTTGCAGTCGCGTCTAAATAACGTTGTGCTGGCTTCATTTCCGCCGCCGCTGCACTGTTTATTGTCATTTCCATACCGTCGAAAATCCATTCATCCTGGAATTCCGCTGGTACAAATGGGCGTATAAGATCAGCTTTATCGATAGTAATTACATCACCGTCAACAAACTGAGGGGACGCCCCTTGATTTTCATTGAACCACTTCATGTAGTCCGCTTCAGTAAAAGACATTGCCGAGATCGGCGCTAGAACCAAAGCTAGACTAAGTAGGTTCACTATATGATTTCTCATAAAACCTCCTCCATTTTTTACTTACGTTGCGTGGCATCGTCACACTATGATTTGCAGTACGCAGAGTATGACTTTGTCCCAGACAAGTTTCTACAGCTTACGCCTAAATTCGTGAAGAAACCGTGAAATTCACGACTCTGGAACCCTAAAAACCTACAACTATTTGGTATCAAAGAGTTACCCTATAAATAACAGTAACTTGAAAGTTATTTTCATATCAACAATTAACTTCAGTTTTGCTATCTATGAGGTTTTCTTAGGACGCATGAGCCAGAAAAATCCCCCTAATAGGACGCTCATAGCCCTCTATAGTTACGCTGGTATCGATCTGATCAAGTCCGTCACTCAAAGAGTGGTATGGCATCATATCAGTGCTTCTTTGCTCTGCCGTTGTAGTAGTCGAAATATCAATACAGTGGAGGTCTGTAAAACCTGATTCAGATAACCAGTCTAGAACCATCTGCTTGGATGGCACACACCAAACATTACGCATCGAAGCATATCGGCCTGAAGGCACCAAGATAGAAGACCTATCAACTGTATTAATTAATGTTTCTAAAACTAATTGTCCACCTAAACGAAGATAGCGCCTTAGTTCTTCGAGATGCTTCTTCGGTTCTCGGTTATGGTACAAAACTCCCATGGAAAAGACGGTATCAAACATTCTCTTTTCAAATTTAACGTGCTCACTTCTTAAAGGTAACATTTCCACCGGCTTATCCGATAGAAAATGTTTACAAAAACGAAATTGTACAAAACTCTGAAGACTTGGCTCCAGGCACAATACGGCTCTCGCTCCCTCAAGCACCATACGAAAAGCGAAATAACCGTTCCCGCTTCCAACATCGAGCACTAGTCTCCCCCGTAAATCTTCGATTCGATTACCTAGTCGATGCCATTTTAATGCTGAATTCCATTCCGTATTAACCTCACAACCAAAAAAATTAAATGGGCCTTTACGCCATGGAATCAATCTTAAAACTGTATTTTTTATCTTCTTTAGGTTTACGTCATTAATAAACTTTGTCGGCAATTCGAGGTTAATCCGTCCATTCTCCGATAATTCTACTCCATCAAACTTCGGCAGCTCATTTAACAACGTAATATAAGTTGACAAATTTCCTTTCTTTAACAGAGTATTCTCAGCTCCTTCTAATAACCTGTCACGGTTACCTACAGGTAATTCGTACAAATAATTATCAAAAAAATGGGGCAACATCCCCAACAGGGTTTCTTTCTTTGATTCTAGCACTCGGTTCAAATTTTATTCCTAACTTATTTGCTATTAACTAATCTAACAAGTCATGAGAGTATACTACCTGAGGCAATTTTAGGAGAGATAAGATGCCAGATGTAGGTGACATAATAAAGGCTGAAAATGCTAGGTGGCATTTTTCAAAAGTAGATTCAGAAAAGTTTTCCAAACACATTGAGAGGTCTATTCCTGGTTATCATGAAGGCCATCGACTGATCGAAGAACTATCTGACTTTTTTATAAAGAAGAATAGTAAAATTTATGATTTGGGATGCTCCACTGGAAACCTTACCCATAAAATAGCCGCCCGACATGCAGATCAAAAAGTCAAAGTGATAGGCGTTGAACGCGAACGCTCCCTTCTGCAAGCTGCCAGATTAAACGTTGAAAATTCACCGGAGCCTAACCTAGAGTATCGAAAGGAAGATATAATAGAACTCGAGTTAGAACCTGCCAACCTGGTTATTGCTTACTATACTTTGCAATTTTTATCACTTAAAAATAGGAAGAATATCCTAAAACGTATCTGGCGATGTTTAAATCCAGGGGGCGCATTCCTGCTTTTTGAAAAGGTTCGAGAGCCCAATTCAAGACTGCAGGAACTCACTATGCTGCTGTACAATGATTTTAAACTGCAAAACGGATATTCAGGAGACGAGATCATCGCAAAATCACGTAGCTTAAAAGGCGTGTTGGAACCACTATCTTCAAGAGAAAATTTAAGATTTTTAAAAGACTCTGGTTTTCGCGAAACCGGTAGAATATTCAAACGACTTTGTTTCGAGGGCTTTATAGCTATAAAGAAGTAAAAATCCAATTACAAAGGAAATCAAAATTAACATCGTGGAAACCAGTGCGTTTGCCAGTTTTTATCAGTTCTCTAAAGTGACACAACCGGAGTATTTTAAAGACTTACTGATTGAGCAGTGTGAAATAGCTGGAATAATGGGAACAATAATTTTATCCAGTGAAGGAGTAAACGGGTCTATTGTAGGCTCAGATACTGCCATTTCCTCTCTACTTGAGTTTTTAGTAAAAAACCTTCAGTTTAGCGACCTTCTAATTAACCGTTCCAAAACCAAAGCTAAACCTTTTGATAGACTTGTTGTCCGGATTAAGGACGAAATAGTTACAAGTGGGTTGAAACATAAACCCCTTAGTAGCGACTATGTCGAACCTGAGGAGTGGGATACCCTCATTGAGCAGGAGGACGTCATAGCTGTCGACGTTAGAAACTTCTATGAACATAGCATCGGATCCTTTACTAATGCCGTTCGTCCCGAGATAAGGAACTTTAGGCAATTTCCCGAATTCGTTTCTAAGGTACTTGAGAAACATAAAGATAAAAAATTAGCAATTTTTTGCACCGGCGGAATTAGATGTGAAAAAGCATCCGACCTCTTGAAGAGTTCTGGTTTTGACAAGGTCTATCAATTAAAGGGTGGAATTTTCAATTATTTCGTAAAAAAAAGGGAAACAAAGAATGACCTTTGGTATGGCGACTGCTTCGTTTTTGATAAGCGATTAGCGGTTGATAGGAATTTCGATACAATTAATTATCAGCAATGCCCCAACTGCAAAGGAATGATCTCAAAAAAAGATGAGCCCGTCGATGATATCGAGTGGGCAGTTTGTGCGGCATGCATACAAAACTAATCATGGAACACCAAAAAACTCAATCGATCATTTCAGAATTAAAAAAAGAGATAAAACAATCTCTAGAACGCCCATTGTTCGAATACTTTAAGGAGGACCCTAAAAGAGTGGAAACAATGAGTGTTTCCGCGCCATACATTTTTGCTGATTTCTCCAAAAATCTTCTCAGTTCGAAAACTTTTAAAAAACTTTGCCAAATACCCATTGCCCTGCAAATTGAGGAAAAAATAAAAAATATGTTTGGTGGCGGCAATGTAAATACCACTGAGATTCGGCCAGCCCTACATACTCTTCTAAGAAGGATAGAGACACCCTCCTCTCCTTCGTTGGCAAACAAGCATGCTCTTTGCATAAAGACTCTACAGCAAATGGAAAGCATTACCCGTGAAATTCATGAGGGTAAGAGAAAAAGCGCTTTCGGGGAGCGGATAACCGATGTAGTCAGTATAGGGATTGGAGGATCCCATCTTGGGTCAAAATTGATATTAGATGCTCTAAGAAAAAAAACTAGCCAGTTAAATATTCACTTTCTAGAAAATGCCGACCAAAATGAGATAGCTAGAATCCTGGATGTTCTAGAACCTAGAAATACGCTCTTTCTCGTTGCCAGCAAATCCTTTTCAACTGGAGAAACACTACTTAATGCAATTGAGGCTAAAAAGTGGCTTTCACAGTCTCGCCCTTGCCCCGAAGAGTTGAATAAAAGCTTTATCGGCATCACCAACAATTCGTCGGCTGCAAATGCCTTCGGGATTAGTACGGAAAACATCTTACCACTGTGGGATTGGGTCGGAGGCCGCTTTTCGGTTTGGTCTGCCATAGGGCTACCGATCGCACTAGGCCAAGGAATGACAACCTTCTATGATTTTCTAGCTGGAGCTAGGGAGATGGACGATCATTTTCTAAATTCAGCAGTGAATTCTAACCTTCCGATCATATTGGCATTATTAAGCTTCTGGAATCATAATTGCCTAGGGTCAGAATCTTACGCCGTCGTTCCTTATTGCGATAATTTACGTTTCTTCCCTAACTATTTACAACAATTGGAAATGGAAAGTAATGGAAAATCAATTACCCTAGATGGTAACGAAGTATCCTACAATACTGCACCCACCACCTGGGGTGGTGTAGGAACTGCCTCCCAACATGCTTTTTTTCAATTAATTCACCAGGGAACAAGAATGATTCCTGTTGACTTCATTCTTCCCCTTCAAACAGGGAGCTTTAATCAAGAATTAGAGCACTATCGAGTGGCAAACTGCCTGGCACAATCTGAAACACTTATGCTGGGAAGCAGAGAGAAAAATACAAAACCAGAAAAAAGACTCGCTGGAAGTAGACCCAGCACAACTTTGATGTTGGAGAATCTAAGCCCTAGAGCCTTAGGCGCACTCCTTAGTCTTTATGAGCATAAAACTGAAACACTTGGTTTCCTTTGGAATATAAACAGTTTCGACCAGTGGGGTGTAGAAAATGGAAAGAAGGCCGCCAGCCGAATTATGCAAGGCCTCAATTCAAAAGACTACTCCGGCCACGACCAGTCAACTTCTTCGTTAATGAGAAAATATGTTGAGAAAATGGCAAATGATGAAAAAGAATAAGCGAAACCTAAACAAACGCCGAGTATTTCTTCCGCTATTTGTTGCGTCTTTCGGATTAGGCCTGGGCATATTATTCGCCGAATTTACAAACAAGGATTTAGACGACTTCAAAGCTGAAGGGATTCTATGGCCGTCGCCTCCGAAGTTAAATGAATTCTTTCTTATTGATAAAGACAACCTCCCCTTTACATTAGATGATCTGAAAGGAAGATGGTCTATCATATTCTTCGGCTTCGCTAATTGCCCCGATATTTGCCCCTCAACATTACTGGAAATGAGTAAAGCCGAGAGAAAATTACGAGCAATGCCCGAATTTGGCAATTCTGGACAACTAATTTTTATATCCGTAGACCCCGAGCGCGATTCACCTACTGTACTCAGCACCTATGTATCTCATTTTTCCTCTAATCTACTGGCAGCCTCTGGCAGCCAAGAGGAGCTGCGAATACTCGCCAAATCGGTTGGTGCGATCTTTTTAAAGGTCGACTCCCATGATGATAATAATAACAGCTACAGCGTGGACCATTCGGCTGGGATTTTTTTCGTCAGCCCGGATGCAACCCTTTTCAGCGTCTTAACCCCACCAATATTAGACACTACAATTTTGGATAGGATGAATAATGTACTCAAGGCGTACCAAACATTTAAACGCTGATATCGCCCTCATCACCGCAATGTTTAAAAGGTAGGCTAATGAAATTATTTGACCTTTTTTTTCTGATTATTCAACAAGCATTGCCAAAGAAGTTACTTACTAAAATTTTTGGTAAAGTTGCCTCGTGCAGGGGTTGGCCGTCTTATCTACTCAAACACACTTTTAAATTCGCCTATAAAATCAATATGGCTGAGGCGGCTTACAAAGAATTAAAGCTATATCCTGACCTTAATGAGCTATTCACCAGACGACTTGCTCCTCAATACAGGCCGCAACCGATCGATTCTTCTATTTTCTCCAGTCCTGCCGATGGCAGACTTGCCCAACTAGGTAAAATTGAGAATTGCAGTCTCATTCAAGCGAAAGGTATCTACTATAACCTCACGAGTTTGATGGCAGGCGACCTCGAACTTGTCAAACCTTTCCAACAAGGAGCCAACTTCTCATGTATTTACCTTGCGCCACACAACTATCACAGGGTCCACATGCCTTTCGACGGAACGCTCGTGGGTGCACGCTATATTTCAGGTGAATTATTTTCTGTAAACAAGCGCACGACAGCGGGCATAAAAAATTTGTACTGTAAAAACGAAAGAGTAGTGTTACTTTTTGAAAACAAAACCCGATATTTTTCTTTAATATTTGTGGGAGCCTGTCTGGTAGGGGGCATAGCTGTGATTCTTCCATCGCTGCAGGGCGACACTCAAACACATATCCCTGGTCTTGAGTGGACAACCGATTTCCAACCACAATTAGTGAAGACATCGGAGATATCTCGAGGATCAGAAATAGGATATTTCTATTTCGGATCAACCGTTATCTTGCTGACTTCTAGGGATTGTCCAGATTGGCTGCCAACTCTAGAAAAAGATACCCTAGTCCGAGTTGGTGATCCCTTGGCCAGATCGGAGGTTAGCCGATAAAGCCAAGGAATTCAAACTGAAGTTACCTTACCCTGCCATGCGCGGCGAAGAGTTTCTAACGACGATTGGGTCGATCGCCTCGAGGTCTCGCTTCATTAACACGCAATTCTCTGCCACCCACTTCCTTGCCATTCAAAGATTGAATGGCCTTTTCAGCCTCTTCATTATCATCCATCTCGACGAAACCGAAACCCTTTGACTTACCAGAGCTTCTATCCATTATAACATTAGCGCTTTTTACAGCTCCGAAATCACTGAAGAGATCAGATAATTCATCATCCCTTATAGAATACGGTAAGTTTCCAACATATATATTCACAATTATTAGCCTTCTCTATTTAAAAAAACACATCGCGGGCATAGCTTACTTCACTATTCCCCAAAAATACACTAGTCATTATAAGAAACATCCAAGAAAAACCTTAATACCTCATCGTTCTAACTAAATGTCTATTTATCTATCATTTTTCCCAAACTTTAAACAACACTGGAAAGCACCGCTTTTAGGCACTCAGACATTAATATTCCGGGGAAAAAACCCAGAAATAAAATTGCGACAGCATTAACAGTAAAAACTGTTCCAACGCTCCTGTTCCAAAATATAGGGCTATTAGCTACATCATCGGAGTCAAAATACATATATTTTATTATTCTCAGATAATAATAGGCCCCTATCAAAGAAAAAATAACAGCGATGACAGCAAGCCAGAGCATCCCGGAGGCCACTAATTCCTTTAACACAAACCATTTAGCCCAAAAACCGGCGAAAGGAGGGATACCAGCTAGGGACAGCATCAAAATTAAGAACATGAAAGAAGCTGCAGGATTAGTGAGCGAAAGCCCTTTAAAACGAGTAATTGTTTCATCCAAGTTGTTTGGGCTTACCACCAATAACAAGGCAGCAAATGCCCCCATACCCATTATTGAATAAACCACCACGTAAAACATTGAGGCTGCATACCCTCCTGGGCTCGTTGCTATGAAGCCCAATAGTAAAAACCCCATATGAGCAATAGTAGAATACGCTAGCATCCTCTTAAAGTTCGATTGAGCTATTGCTGCTATGTTGCCCACTCCCATCGAAAGCACAGCCATAAATGTGAGCATCTGCAACCATTCTTCGGAAAGGCCCACCAATCCCTCCCCAAGCATCCTAAGCGCCATAGCATAGGCAGCAATTTTTGGGGCCGAACTCAGGAAAAGCGTAACGGGAGTCCTAGAGCCTTCGTAAACATCAGGTATCCACATATGAAACGGAACTACTCCAAGTTTAAAACCGATACCCACCAACACAAACACCAAACCGAAGACTAGTAGTAAATCACTATGCTTAGCCACTCCTTGAGTCTTTAACTCTATTAAATCCAAAGTTCCGGCGGCACCATAAAGCATAGATATTCCGTACAACAAAATACCTGAGGCTAAGGCTCCGAGCACAAAGTATTTCATCGCGGCTTCCGCAGCAAACTTTGAATCTCTATCCATCGCCACCATCGCGTAAAGACTCAAAGATAATAGTTCTAGCCCCAAATAAACCGTTAACAAACTGTGTGCAGACGCCAGGACCAGCATGCCTAACATTGAAAATATAGCTAAAGAATAAAATTCTGATTGTTTGAGATTAAATTTCTCAAAATAATAGTTAGCATAAAAAAAAGTTCCAAGTCCAGTTATAAG
>TARA_B100000674_G_scaffold456199_1_pt1 | contig 19136 bp, 12 predicted proteins | sample TARA_B100000674 | Tara Oceans TARA_B100000674 (sample SAMEA2622759) | marine metagenome | biome: marine biome (ENVO:00000447); feature: surface water layer (ENVO:00002042); material: "saline water (ENVO:00002010), including plankton (ENVO:xxxxxxxx)" | depth 5 m
CATATTTCCTTAACACATTCGAATCCGCCTCAAATTCAAACTCTGCTTTACATTGCTCATCTTGAACCTGCCCATCTTCAGGTATTTGAATGACTTTACACTTTTCTTTGTAACACCCATCATTCGCTGTCATTTGAAGGCAAACGTTGTAATCGCCTGGTCCAGGAAAAATATGTTCTGTTTGTGGTCCATATTTTTTAACACCCGCACCAAACAACCACTTGAGTGAATCAATCCCTGAGGATGAAAATGAACTGTCTGTAAAAAAAACTTGCCTAGGATTGGATGGATTTTTATTGTATGAAAAATCTGCAAAGCAATCTTGCTCTTGCGGTCTTATTTCTATATTTTTTATTATTGTATCAGTACATCCAGTGTATGTAGTAAAGAAAAACTTAACTTCATAAATTCCCTCTTGCGGAAAATTATAGTCAAGATGCAACTGTTGGGTATTGTTACCTAAATTACCAAAAACCCATTCAAACACTTCTAATCCTTCTACATCTTCAGTATCTACCGAGAAAGTTACTTTTTTATAATCATAGGCATCTTGTTGATATGAAAAATCTACAGAACATTGACCTAAAGAAATTGTGTTAAAAAATACAGTTAAGAGTAATAACGAATAAATTTTTAAGAGTAAGGGTTTTTTCATTTCGATTTGGTTTTGTTGTAACGGTGCAATAATACGACTTTTGACTCGAAGAGTTTCTAAAATCTTAGACTAAATAATATTTATCATCGATTAAAAAGAAAAAATTGAATACCAATTAAAATATCTGATAAATTAATGAAAGAAAAAGATATTAAATGTGCCTCTCAAAACTTAAATGTTTTTTTAAAAGGGAGTAGATTCAATTCACTTAAATTTGGTGAAAGCATGCTCTAATTATAAAACTCATTTTTTAACTTAGAGTTATGAAAGTTTACACAAAAACGGGAGATTTAGGAGAAACGTCTCTTTTGGGAGGTTCCAGGGTCTCCAAAGCTGAGCTTCAAATAGAATCATACGGAACAGTAGATGAACTAAATTCATATATAGGATTAATAAGAGATCAAATTTGCAAGCAACCACTTTTACAAGAACTTATTGAAGTTCAGGATAGGCTTTTTACTATAGGTTCTCACCTTGCTAATGATAAAACAAAAAATAAAATACAACTGCCTGAAATCTGTGAAAACGATGTGTTGAAACTGGAAAAACAAATAGATGCTATGGATAATGAACTACCTCCTATGAGGGCGTTTATTTTACCTGGTGGACACACTACTGTTTCATATACTCATATTGCTCGATGTGTATGCAGAAGAGCGGAAAGGCAAGTTGTTCTTTTGAATGAAAATTGGGAAATTCCTCTAATTATAATTAAATACCTAAATCGACTTTCAGATTATTTATTTGTTTTAGCAAGAAAATTAAGTAATGATTTTGACGTTGATGAAATTGAATGGAAACCAAGAAAATAAATACCGAAATCATAAAGCTAAAACTGTCCATTTAATTCATTCTTTCTGTGAAAAAAAAATCGATTTTCATATTACTTTTTTTACTTTCTGCGACAAGTATCGCTGGTATTGATTCCACTCTAGAAAAAATTAATCAGGATAGAGCAATTGCTTTTAATGAGAGTGATTTCTTTGAAGCTTTTGATACTCTACTCATAAGTTCAACACTATTAGACCCTCAAAAAGACCTTTTTACTCCCTCCTTTTTTTCCGTCAATTCAGGACTTTATAAATTTCCGATACTATTCAATTTAGAAGACTATGGGTGGATGTCAGAATGTGTAATGTTATCCTACGATCAAATCGTATTTAAAACAGATACAATACCATTAATCACTGCAAAATATGATTATTCAAATACTAATGCTCATTGGTTTAATTCTCGTTTAGATCGTAAAATTGGTAAATCGAAATTATCAGCACAACTGAATCGAAACTTCCAAAACAGCATATACAACAATTCGATGGGTAAAAGATTTAACTTTTCAATTGGAGCAGATCTTCCTTTTCAAAAAAACTACAAAGTAACATTATCTTACCATAGAAATTCCGCCTCAATTCAAGAAAACGGTGGTTTCATAAATGCCAATTCAATTTTTGCAGAAAATAATTTTAACGTTTTAAATTTTAAACCGCACTTAACGTCTGCTTCAAACACAATATTTTTACAAAAAGCATCTGTTCTTCAAGAAATTAAAATAAATTCAAAAATAAATTTTGATGTTTATTCCAATTATGAAGAAAATCAATTTAGCTTCAATATGTTCGAGGAAGACATTGATGTAGATTTTTTTTCACAGACTTATTTAGACAGCACCGAAACAAGTGATTCCGTTGGTTTTAAAAAATTTGTAATAGAACCAATCATTAACTTAGGTAAGCTAAAAAAAATCAAAGGGAAATCTTTAATAAGCGCAGGTATTCACAAGGAGTTTAACGATAAATTAATTTTGAATAACTCATATGCCTTAACCCGTTTGAATTTTGTTCTCAAGAAAACTCTTATCTCCTTATCTGGAAAATATCATTTTGAAAACATTTGGAAAGGAAACTTTAATTTCAATGGGAAATCAAATATTTTTTTCAATCAACAAACTCAGGATACTACTCAGCAATTTTCTAACTTATCTATTCAATGTGGATACGTAAATGAGCTTCCCTCCTATTTGTTCATTAATTATCATGGAAATCACTTCCAATGGGAAAATAATTTTAGTCCAATGAAAAAGATTAAGATTGACGCAAAACTAAATCTTAAGGTCATAAAGAGTAGTTTGGCCTTAAAAATTCAAAACATTTCAAATTACATTTATTTGGATGAAAACAGCTTTCCTCAACAAACCAGTGAAAACATAACCGTAGGAAGACTCTCAATAAAAAAAAGTTTGGGTAATAAATTCATTAAATTTCATAGTGGATTAGGGTTTCAATACACTACATCAAATTTAATTAGAATACCTTCTTTTTATACACGTTCAAGTTTAGTGTATGAGTTTAAATTAAGAAAAGTACCCTTTAACTTGGGTTCAACAGTTAACTTTTTTAGTAAATATAACGGATTAAACTATAACCCCGCCATTCGGCACTATCACCTAGGAAATCAGATGGTCGGAGGAATTCCCGTTGTTGATTTTTTCCTAGCCTCACGTTTAGGACCAGCAGACCTGTATATAAAATACGTTAATGCAATGTACAGTCTGAAAAATGAATTGTTCATTGGGGAGAATTATCCTATTACAAATTCATTTTTCCGTCTTGGATTGAAATGGAATTTAACAAATTAAGCCTCTTTTTTCTTTGAAAAAAAAAATGAGATATTATTTTTGTAGTACAAAAAATATAGAATAATTATGGGTGCTCCATTGTTTAAAAATTTCAAAAAAGATTTTCCTGCTTCGATAATAGTTTTCTTAGTTGCTGTTCCACTTTGTCTTGGTATTGCGGTAGCCTCAGGAGCTCCTCCATTGTCCGGTATTATAGCCGGTATTATAGGCGGTATTGTTGTCGGATCTTTAAGTAATTCTCCTTTAGGGGTTTCTGGTCCAGCAGCAGGACTGGCATCCATAGTAGCTACTGCAATTGTGGATTTAGGAGGTTTAGATGGAGGCGGTTTTGAATTATTCTTAGTAGCAGTTGTAATTGGGGGAACTATTCAACTGATACTTGGTTTCTTGAAAGGTGGAGTAGTTGGGTACTATTTTCCGAATTCTGTAATTCTCGGGATGCTTGGAGGTATTGGAGTCACAATTTTCATGAAACAAATGCCTAACATCATTGGAATTAAAAGCGACACGAGTCTATCTGAAATTGTATTTAATTTCTCTGAAATCTCAACAAAAATTGCTCCTGGAGCAATTTTAATTTGTGCCCTTTCTATTGGAATTCTTGCACTTTGGGAACGTCCATTTATGAAAAAAAATAAAATCTTTTCTCTTATTCAAGGTCCTTTGGTAGTTGTTGTGTTGGGTATTGCTTTGAACGAAATACTTTTGAATATGGGATCTAAATTTGCATTAACGGGCAACAATCTTGTGTCATTACCAGTTGCAGAAAGTTTAAATGAATTTAAAAGTTTTTTTGCTGTTCCTAACTTTTCTGAGGCCTTAACAAATCCTGATGTTTATGTTATTGGCGCTGTTATCGCTTTGGTGGCAAGTTTAGAGACCTTACTTTGTTTAGAGGCTACGGATAAGCTGGATCCAGATAAAAGAATCTCTGATCCTAATAAAGAACTAAAGGCGCAGGGTATTGGAAATATAATTTGTGGTTTAATTGGTGGTCTTCCTGTTACTCAGGTTATTGTTCGATCTTCCGCTAATATTCAATCGGGAGGAAAAACTAAATTATCCGCCATTATGCATGGATTTTTTGTACTGGCTAGTTTAGTGCTTTTTCCAAGCTTGTTAAATAAGCTCCCTATTGCAAGTTTAGCAGCAATATTACTTATGGTTGGATACAAATTAGCTCACCCCTCAAAATTTAAAGAAATGTGGGCAAAAGGAATTAGACAATTTGCTCCATTTATTGTTACTCTTCTTATTATCTATTATGTTGATATGCTTTGGGGAATCGGTATTGGATTAGCTATCGCTATTTTCATCATTTTATTTAACAACTTCAGAACACCCTATTTTTGGAAACCAGAAGATCAAGAAAAAGGAGCTCCAATCACATTGCGTTTATCTGAGAATGTCACCTTTTTAAATAAAGCCGCAATGCTGAAAACACTTAAATCTATACCTAATCAATCCCATGTTGTTATTGATGCAACCAATAATGTGAGAATTGATGATGATGTTAGAGAAATTATTGATGATTTTAAAATAGCCTCGGTACCTAAGGAGATTAGGTTAGAGATAAAAGGGTTTGATGAAGTTTTACCCGAAGATTCTGATAAAGCATATCAAAAAGCACTGGAAACCGATTTATTTATGGAGGGAAAATAAGATATATTTATCTTAAGATATACATTTTTCCTATTCCATTTTTAAAGAATTTGTTGGATAGTGTATTAGGAGTACCTTCTTCAGAGGTACTTGAAGATATTTTTTCAGTTTTTTGCTTTACATCTGCACCATTATTTTGAACCTGGACTTTATATAAATAAACTCCGTTAGCGAGCTTATCTCCATATTTATCAGTGCCGTCCCATGCATATTCTGTGACATTTCTGCCAATATGAATCGGTCCTAATTCATCTTTTGTTATCTCTTTTACGACCTTACCTGTTATGGTCATGATTTGAATAAAGATGTTATCTGGAATCTCTGAACCAGTAAGAGTAAAGACAAATCGGGTTGAAGTAGAAAATGGATTTGGATAATTAATCAACTGACTTACGCTTGATTCTGTCACAATTTCAAATTTAATTTTAAAATCATAATTATCTTCCAAATCTCCATCGCCAGAAATATTGTAAGACTTATCCACTGCTTTTACTCTTAATTCATATGTTCCATCTTTTTCAAAAGCAGACTGATACTCTATTGTACATTTATTTTTAGGGAGCTCAGCAGGTGTAAAAACATATTCAGAAGGATTTAATAACACCAACGAATCATTCGGATAGTTAATATATACCTGAATTAAGGATTCGTCGTCTAAGGTCAAATATTGATTTTCATCATCCAATGCTATAACGATATTAGAAGAGGGACTTACTATATCTCCGTTCATTATATGTACTCCATCAAATGTTACATCAAGTATGGGGTTAAGCTCATCAGCAGAAACAAGGAAACTATGGGAATAAACATTGTTAAAATGATATTGCTCAAGTTGCCATGGTCGCGGTCCTGTATATGGGTTAATTTCATACCATAAATTATTTTCAGATATCAATGCGGATGTTGGAACGAAAACTGTATCGTAAATTATTTCTCCCGCTAATAAGGGGGCCTTTATAGTATAAGTAATTGGTAAGTAATTAAATTCATTATCTATTACTCGAATACCTACTTGCAAAGAATCCATTGGTACATCTGTTATATTTTCAATGGCTATTACAAGCTGTAAATCTTCCCCTTGCTGAACAGAGTCTATAAGTTCATACCCAATTAATCTGAGAGGATTTATAGCTGCTTCTGGAACCTCGTCATAGGTAACTTGCCAACGAATTAAATCGTCAGGAGTTCGGTTTAAATCGTCAGCAAAAAAAGATTCAAGTTTTAAATAAGGATAAATAGTGGCGTCAATAGAGTCTCCAAGATTATAAAGATCACCTATTCCTGATAAACCATCAAAGAAAAGTTGCTCATTGCCATTATAATCTACACCATAAATACTAATTTTCGATGTGTCTTGATTTACAAACTCACGCGATTGCATACCCCAATGAAAAGACCCCCATTTTGAGCTGGGACCAATTAATGTACTTTCAATGGTTCCATTGTACCAATAATTATCCATTTGTGCCGTCAAGGTTATATAATCAGATCCATCTGGGGAAAAACTCTCTACAACAGAACTAGTGTCTCCTTTTTTGAAAAAAAGTATATAGGGATAGTTAACTGGATAATTTTTTAAAGAATCAACGTTTGCACCAATTTCATTAAACATTGCCTCATAAGTGGCCGATGAATTTAGCCAGGTTTTACAATTATTTGCATCATAAGAATATAACAAAACGTAGTTGCTGTCAGGTATATCATTTATAAAAGAAATTAAACTGTCTATTTTTTCAGAAATATCATTACGAAAATAAAAATTGTAGTCATTGTAATTCTGTTGGAATATTGGTTCTTCATAGTTATCATGACCATAATCACCATGTTCTTGAGCATGCCATGGTTCAAGTGTCTTTTTATCAATTACGGCAACAAAAAAGTTATTTATATTCCATCTGGTTGACCCAAAGCACTGAATTGCACCATCAATTTCATATCGAGTTTCCTCTCTGTAAGGAGCATACCAATTTTTATGAGTCACGGCTTTTAGGGTTTTCGTTTGTTTTATAAAATCAGTTTTTCGTTCGTCATATTTGTAATCAATAAATGAATACTGGTTGTTTTTAAATTGATGAAAGTGAGCTTGTCCCCACCCCTTTTTATCGGATACATGTTGAAATGAGCTTTCCTTCCAGGAAAACCCGTTATTCCCTGTTGAGTCAGAGCTCACCCTCCAAAAAAACACTTGAGGATTTGCTAATGTTGTTGCACTTAAAAAGTTTGAATAAAATCCACTCAAAACTGGAGAATTTAAAGGATTCCACTCAATCACACCTCCTGAACTTTCAATAATTTCTTGGGTCATCAATGGACTATCAAAAGCATCAACTGTATCAATTTGAAAATAATACTTTTTCGAAGCAGCATAAGGGTTTCCTGTTGAAGCTTTTAAAACTGGCGATGAGTTAGGTACAATTGCATATTCATAAGGATAAACGGGAACTATTTCACTTGAATTAATAAATATCTCAACATCAACATTGTTATTTAATTCATTCAATTCATCGATTTGACCAAAAGCATCAGCACGAATGGAAAACTTATTTAGTCCAATTCCATTGATCTTATCAACTGGTAACTTTAACGTAATTGTATCGGAATAAAAAATTCTTGAAACCTGCAAAGAATAAGTTGTATCTGAAAAACTTTGAACCGGAAAATCTCTTGTAATCAATATGTCGAATGTATCCCCATAAGCTTTACCAAGATTAGTAACAACAAGACTGATTTCAAAAGAATCCAGTTCATTTGAAATTTGTCTTGGGTTAAAAAACACATTGGGTTGTGTTAAGGAACTATTTTTATATACAGTATAATCTGATTTTTCATGAGAATTTATAACAATCGCAGGATCACAATGAAGGGTCATATGCATAGCAACATCTCTCCTATTTATCGAATTGTCCAAATCTGATAATATGGTAGAATCTTGAATATCAATAATAGTTTGTTGTACTATTTCGCCAATTGAATGACCATAAAAGTCTTTACTTAAATTTTCATATAAGTTGGAAGAATAAGTATATAGAGGTCCTTGATTAGCTGCAGAGGAAGATCCTAAAAACCCGATTGAGCCCTTATCTGAAGCTAGAACAAACTTTTCACTTCCACTGTTATAATTGTTACTGTGAACATTACCAATTAGACAGGAATTTGCTAATATGAAGGGATATTTTCCTGTATTTTCATAATTCTCTGGATCATCGATACTCTGATCAAAATTTTGTGCATAGGCATGTCCAAAAAAGGTCATTAAACTAACCCCTTTATTTATTAAGCTCTCAACGGAATCAGAAAGATTAATTTGTAAAGGATTCGAAGTGTTTTTTAAAAATGTGTGAACATTACCTCCAAAAAGAGAATCTTCAATTATCTCTTCAAAACTCTCGAGATATTCTTTGTAATCGCTTTGTTCAGAAGCATCATCACCCCCACCAAAATGCAAAACCTGCTTCATCCACTTATCATAACTTGCAGATTCATAATCTTGTACTTTTCTTAGGTAGTTTCTTAATTGCTCTTCATCTCTTACAGCCAAACGGCCCGTTGGAATATCAGGATTAATTATGGACTGAGGCTTAAGTCCAGCTGTAAACCCTACATCAGATCCCAAGACACTCCATGTAGGAACAATATTTTCCTCGAACTGATCTCCAAATCTAACAGAGGTTTTATCCGAGGTCATTGACTTACCACACAAAAAAAGATACTTAGGTTCAAATCCCCAATAGTTTACGATTGCATCGGCTAATGATCGAATGGCCATAGGATGCTTTCGAATTCCATAGCTGAACTGATTGTACAACTGATCCATATCGAAAACCAAACTCTTCAAACCTTTTGATTCTCGATACTCAATGTACTCATTCGCAGCACTTATTAATTTATTACTTGTTAGTAGGAGGAAATCAACATCTCCTTTTTGAGTTATTAAATCTTCATAATCAATAAATTTGGATGATCCTGAACTTACTGATGTAATACCAGAAACATTTTTTACTGCTAATTCGGTTGTTAAATAACACTTCCGTTCATTACCTTCATTTGGAAGCAAAGCATAATACTTGCCACTAAGTGGTTGAACTTGAACCCTATAACCATTGGTTAAATCGTATAATCTGACTGTTGAATTAAGATTGTCATAATTTTCGATTACAAGTAAATCTTTCGACTCACTACCTGAAGGGACATACATCACAGCATCCGATTTACCATTCATATTAAAAGTCTTTGGATACCGAATTTGGATATATGCAAGTCCTATTTTATTAATATGATCATCTATATAATTGTAATTTCCATCTTCAATATGCTTCACAATTATGTCCGTTTGATCTTTCCAAAACTTAGCAGGAATAGAACTTTCTACAAATACATTCGAATAACTTGGCTCTGTTTCATCATATATTAAACTATCGTTGACAAAAACATTAACCTTTTGTTCATCACCTTGTAAACCAACAAACTCAACCTTAACCCAACCATCGGGACCCGATTCAAAAGCATTGGAGGTGTTCATTGGATCTGAGGGATACGGATATTGTTTTTGACGATCCGCCCAAATTTCTGCCATAAATCTACCTTCACCTCGAGAATACTCTGGAACAGGAGTTCCTGAACTGGTTTTTCTACCCAAATTAAAAAAATTATCATCGGTGTATAGAATTTCTTTCCAATAATAGTCCGAAGGTGTGTATGAATTAAAATCTAAATCAACTTCATCCTTTAACCTAAAATTATTTACGCTGGTATTCCAAGTTAAAAAATGATAAAGGGTATCTGTAAAAATGCTCACAAAAGGATTAAATACATCTACAGAGTCAGAAAAAAGAGAATGGTCATACCACCCAGAATTTTTTTCAGCATAAAATTCAATATAATCACCGGAGTCAAAAGAACCATCTGATTCACCTTTAACATAAATTGGCAGTTCACGTCCTTTTGCAAAAATTTGAAAATTTCTAGGGTCGTCAAGAAGATTAATATTCATTCCAGCATTAATAAGCTGTTGAAATTCAATTCGATAAACACCATCCTCAGAAATTGGAAATTTAAAGTAATTCTGATCATAGTTAATCCAATCGTTCGTTAATTGGCCATTTACAAACAAGGGAAATAAAACTATTATCAAGATAACTTTTTTAATCATTTTCTCTTATTAATTCCAAAACGGATGAAAAATGAGTTCGTATAAAAACCTGTACTTCCACCAACATTTGTGAGTGCATAATCTATTGCAACTTTTTCAAAATGTATGCCTACACCAAGACTTGGACTGCTGTACCATTTCTCTGAATCGTCAATCGTTGCGACTTTCTGAAAACCATTTATTCCAGCTCGCAGGAAAAGAATATTCTGATAACTAGCCTCAACGCCCATTCGAGGATCAACGCTCGCAAAATTCGACTGAATGAGAGTGTTACGATTACCATCAAAAGTTACAGAAAAATTAAGCTCTGGATAAATCTTGAACTTTTCATTAATATTGTATTCATATCCAGCCCCTATTACCATTTGAGGAACAGTTATCTCTATAGAATTTTCAGGAATTTCGTTATTTGTAAGAGTAAATATTTCCTCTAATTCATCCTTGTTAAAATTCCAGGCATTCCACGTACCCGATATATCTCTTAAACTAAGTCCTAGTTTTACCTTTTCTAGGCTATATAATGCCGAAAGATCCAAGCCAAACCCCACTGCATTTGCAAAATTACCCACTTGCCGTCTGACTATTTTGACACTTCCACCTACAGATAAAGGAGGAGGTCCAACTTTTCTTGCATAATGGAAAATAAATGCATTATCTACACTCGAAAAACTTCTTATTCTATCGTAGTTTATGTCTCCATTTGCATCCATCAAACTTCTGGTATCAGGAATATCGTCAACACCTGAACGAATGAACGAAAAGCCAGCAGAGGAGTTATCATCAATTTTAAAGCCTATACCACCATAATCATAATTGGCAACACCCGCAAAAAGTTCACTGTGTTGATAACCAATTTCCAGATTATTCTCCAATTTCAATAGTGCTGCAGGATTCCAATATCCTGCAGTAACGTCTTTAGTTCCGGCAACAACAGCATTTCCCATTCCTGCTGACCTTACGCCTACACCAATATTCAAGAATTCATTACTGTATTTAACTTGACCATAACCCGAAAGAGAAAAGTAAAAGAATACAATAAATATTATTTTGGGTCTACACGCCATTTTATCTATTTAGAAAGTCAAAAATACACAATAAGATATTAGCTTCATAACGGAATTTTTATTACTCTATTGCTTGTCGAAAATTACACTGTGATGGTTGCTTAAATCTTAAGTATATTTGTTTCGAAAATTAATACGTTTTGAAATCAATTATTCCAAATTCATTAACTGCATTAAACTTATTTTGCGGTTGTTTCTCAGTTCTAGCATTTTTAGAAAATGATTATTATTTAGGAGTTGTTTTGATTTTTATTTCTGCTACAGCTGACTTTTTCGATGGATTTTTAGCTCGACTATTGAATGTTCAATCAGAACTTGGAAAACAATTGGATTCTCTAGCAGATATGATATCTTTTGGCTTCGTTCCTGGAGTAATTATTTACAAGGCACTTCTTGAACCAATTGATTGCAATGAAAGTTACCTTTCTGAAATAAGTAATCAAAACTGGATACCTATGGTGGGCTTTATACTAACCGTTTTTTCAGGTTTCAGACTCGCCAAATTCAATATAGACAAGAGACAGTCTAATTCATTTATAGGCCTACCAACACCTGCCTGCACTCTTTTCTTTCTAACAATACCTTTAATTTGGATTAACGAAAATCCAGATGAATGGGCCTATAAGTTGACTTTGAACAAACCCTTAATTATTAGTTTTACTTTATTTTTCTCTTATTTGCTTATTGCAGAATTGCCTTTATTGGCATTGAAATTTAAAGGCTTTAGTCTCAATGAAAATAAATTTCGATATGCACTCCTATTCACTGGGGTTACCACAGTTATAATCCTAAAATACCTGGCAATACCAATAATTTTAAGCCTATATATCTTGCTAAGTCTTTTAGAAAACATAATAAACAGTAAATAATTTATGGATATTATTTCCATAAATTATTTACTGTTTGTTCTGGGCGTTTTAATTGTATACCAATCTTTACCCCCTAAAGCAAAAAAGTTTTGGATTCTCTTAGCCAGTTTGACTTTTTATGGATCAATTTCTTTTACCCTCTTTTTAACTCTGATTTTTTCAATATTTTTTAATTTTTGGATCACCTTCTCTAGGTTAAAATACAAAACCTGGATTGCAGTAATCATTAATATTTTAATTCTTTTCAGTTTTAAATTTGAAGATTCTTCCTTTCTTTTACCAATTGGAGTTTCCTTCTTTACTTTTCAAGGACTAAGTTTTGTTTTTGACTATTCAAAAAAACAAAAAATTCAACTTATTGACTTTGCAAATTATATGTCTTTTTTTCCCCAACTAATTGCCGGACCTATTGAATCCTTCAACCATCTGGGGGCACAAATGAACAATTTAGCACCCATTCAAAAGAAAAATGTTTTTTCTGGAATGTCTCTAATGTTAAAAGGTCTAGTTTTCAAATTTGTTATTGCGAATAGATGCGGATTAATTGTTTCCTCCTTTTATGACGAAATCACAAGTTATGATGGCTGGTTTCTACTTTTTGCAAACTTATTGTTTACTTTTCAAATCCTCTTTGACTTTTCAGGCTATTGTTTTATTGCAATGGGGATTGCAAAAATACTGGGAATTTCTCTGAGTAAAAACTTTACATCACCCTACAGATCAACATCTTTATCTGATTTTTGGAAAAAATGGCATACAACACTACACAAGTGGTTTAAATCTTATGTATTTATTCCGATAGTATCCTATTATCCTTTTTGGGTTGCAGCAGTTATTGTGTTTTTTCTATCCAGTATTTGGCACGGGATAGAAACACACTTTCTTATTTGGGGTTTGATTTGTTTACTTTTTTTATTTTTTGATAAATATCTAATCCAAAAAATAAAATTGCCAAAATTGGTAAAATGGATCATTACTTTTTCTATGATTTATTTAAGTTGGATTCCCTTTAGAGTATCGAAATCGGGAGACATAACAAACATTTTAAAACTTAACTTCAAACTTGACAACCTTATTCAATTCTTGGCAGATCATACTTATGTCTTAAAACAAGATTTCATGAATAATTTATCCAGTATTTGCCAATATAACAACACAAGTTTAAATATAACTTATTTTGATTTTTACATTCTTACAGTTGGTATTTTAATGTGGTGCCTTTTCTCAAAAAAAATTAATCGATTGAATCCATTTTACAAATCAATCTTTCTTTTTTTAGTTCTTGGTTTGCTCGGTTATGATAATTCGACTCCTTTCATTTATTTTCAATTCTAATGAGATTTCGTTTCAAAATATTAATTATTGTATTGATTTTATACTCAGGAAACCCTCTAAGAGACTATTTAAATAAAAAAATTAAAGACAATTCATTTGGATCAAACTTTTTTAAAATTGAAAAGTCACTAAAAGATTCAACTGAAATAAGCTTTTGGGGAAATTCAACCTCCTTTATGAGCTTCGATGCCGAAGTAATTCAAACCAAACTAAAAAAATCCTGTTTCAATTATGGTTTAGAAGGCATCTATTTTGATGAAATATTTCACCTTTATGCTTTCAGTAAAAGACATAAAAATAAACATATAGTTTGGGTAATAAATCCTTTCGAATTTTTAAAAAATCAGAAATCTAAAATTAATTCAACTGATTTGTTTCTACCTTTTTCCAGACAACATCAATTTGATGATATTCTTTCAACGAATGAATTCAAAAAAATAAAATATTTTGGATGGAATAATATTTTCAAATTCAATGCGGAACACTGGAAATTTATTTTTGGAGGAAAAAATAAAGTGCCATTTAATGAATTTGGAAACGTTAAGTTTCAGAAAGATTTTAACAACATAAATGAATTTTACGCTCCTGAAAAGATGATTTTTTCACAAAAAAAAATAACTGTTCTTAACGATATAATTATAAAATTAAAGACCAATAACAAACTTACTCTTGTTATTCCTCCAAATTTGTCTTTTCAAAACTTTAATTCTTTCATAAAAGAAGTTAATTGCGATAACATCTTTAATTATTCAAACTTTTTTACTAATAGTGCAAGCTTTCAAGATCATATTCACATTAATCCGAATGAAATGAAAATACTGACTTATAAATTTTGTGAAGACTTTAAAAGAACCTTACTACGCTTTCCTTAATTTGAAATTTTGTCCCAAATAAACTCTTCTTACCTGCTCATCAGCTGCGAGTTCCTCGGCTGTTCCTGTTTTAAGAATACTACCCTCAAATAATAAATTAGCTCTATCAACAATGTGTAAGGTTTCCTGAACATTATGATCGGTAATTAAAATTCCTATGTTCTTTTTTTTCAATTTGGAAACAATATCTTGAATATCTTCTACAGCAATTGGATCAACTCCTGCAAAAGGTTCATCAAGTAAAATAAATTTCGGATCAACGGTGAGACATCTCGCTATTTCTATTCTTCTTTTTTCTCCTCCAGATAAAACTTCACCAAGATTATTTCTCACATGCTGTAAGCCAAATTCATTTAATAAACTCTCCAATTTATTTTCTTGTTCTTTCTTTGAAAGATTAGTCATTTCCAAAATCGCTTTCAAATTATCTTCAACTGTCAATTTCCTAAAAACTGAAACTTCTTGAGGAAGATATGCAATACCTAATTGAGCCCTCTTGTACATAGGAACTTTAGTAATATTCTTATCGTCTAAATAAACAGCTCCTTCATCTGGTTGAATGAATCCTACAATTTGATAAAATGAAGTTGTTTTACCAGCTCCATTTGGTCCAAGTAAACCCACAATTTCTCCTTGATTTACTTCAATAGACACATTGTTAACAACTCGTCTTCCCTTGTAAATTTTAACTAGATTGTCGGTACTTAATTTCATATACTTCGTCTTTTATTTACCCATTTGGAAATGAAGATGGATAATTCGTAAAGAATAACTATAGGTATTGATACAATGATTTGACTAATCACATCAGGAGGAGTGATAATTGCAGCCAAAATTAGAGTAGCTACAAAAGCGTGCTTTCTGTATTTTTTCATTACCTCTGGAGTAATAATTCCTGCTTTTGAAAGAAAATAGATTAACACAGGTAACTCAAACATTACTCCTGCTGCTAATGTTGTTGATGCAACAATGGCCATGAAACTATTAATTGGATAATAGTCTAAAACCTGATACCCCATGTTAAAATCTATTAAGAAGTGAACACTGAGTGGATTTATTATAAAATAACCAAAAAGAATACCTGCTGAAAATAATAGTGAGCAGAAGAAAACAAGTCCTCTTGCACTTCTTTTTTCTTTTGGATAAAGAGCAGGCTTTAAAAACCTCCAAAATTCCCACAAAATATATGGAAAAGCAACAATTATAGCTCCAATAAATGCGACCAACATTGCCGTAACAAATTTCCCAGCAACTTTACCCGGAACAAATTCAGGATTTATGGGTTCAAAACACATTACATCAGAATCAATGAAACTTGGCCAAATTTTATTCAAAGAATGAGACATATTACAAAATTGTTTATACGTCCAAAAATCCATTTCCTTTGAGGCCATTATAATCTCTTGAAAAACAAAGTCTCTAAAAATATAAACCACACAAGCTAGAACAAAAAGAACAACAACAATTCTCATAAAAATCCATCTCAACACCTCAAGATGCTCTAAAAAACTCATCTGATTGTGTTTACTTTTTGATTGTTGCTTAGATGTATCAGTCATTTCTATTCATCACTAATTCCCTCATTTATTAAATCATGAAGGTGAATCATCCCAAAATAAGACCCATCTTCATCCTCAACCAGAATCTGAGTGATATTTTTTTGATTTACAATTTTAATGGCTTCACTACAGAGTGTTCCTTTGGGCAAAGATACTGGATTCTTTCCCATTATATCATCAGCTCTTACATTTGAAATGTCATTTGTCTTTTCAATCATTCTTCGAATATCTCCATCCGTAATTATTCCGATCGCCTTTTTATCTTTTACAACCGCAGTAGCTCCTAATCGCTTAGACGACATCTCATATATAACTTCAGTTATACCAACATTTGAGCTAACTTGAGGCTTTTCATTTTTTATTGCCAGATCCTCTATTTTTAAATAAAACCTTTTCCCCAAGGAACCACCAGGATGAGATTTAGCAAAATCAACAGATGTAAATCCTCTCATTTTTATTAAAGCAACGGCTAAAGCATCTCCTAAGGCCATTTGAGCTGTAGTACTGCTTGTTGGGGCGAGGTTGTTAGAGCATGCTTCACGATCAACACTAGCATTTAAAACCCAATCCGATTTTTGTCCTAAATCACTTTCTAAATTTCCAACTACACCGATTATTCGATTCCCTCTTGATTTTATAAACGGGAGTAATGAAGTTATTTCAGGGCTCTTACCACTGTTGCTTAAAAGCATTACAATATCCTCCTCCAAAACAATTCCCAAATCACCATGGATGGCATCAGCTGCATGCATAAAAACAGCAGGAGTCCCAGTGCTGTTCAAAGTGGCTACTATTTTATGAGCAACATTAGCACTTTTACCTATTCCACTTACAATTAATCTGCCGTTGCAATTATATATCGCTTTTACAGCATTTATAAAATCCTCATTCAAAAGAGGAATTAAGCCATTTAAGCTTTCAACTTCTATGCTGATTGTTTGCTTGGCTGAATTTAATATTTCGTTGTCCGTTAACAATTGTTAATAAGTATTTTAGTATTTAATAGGTTTAACCCCTACAGTGGCCTTAACTTAAAATATACCTTTTTGTTTAAGCCTACACAAAATTATTGAAAATTAACGACTAATAGCACCTAATGGAGATTATTGAGAAATCGGCAACTTCAGCACTTAAAAAATACTTTGGATTTACCCAATTTAAAGGGCAGCAAGAAGAGGTAATAAAATCACTTTTATCGGGTAATCATACATTCGTTATTATGCCAACAGGAGGAGGGAAATCGCTATGTTATCAGCTCCCTGCCCTCATGTGTTCAAGTGCCGCCATAATTGTTTCTCCATTAATTGCATTAATGAAAAATCAAGTAGATGCAATTCGTGGTCATTGTGGAAATGACTCAATTGCACACTATTTGAATTCTTCTTTGAGTAAATCTGAATCCGAATCCGTTAAAGAGGATGTTCGACTAGGAAAAACTAAACTGCTATACGTAGCTCCTGAATCATTAACAAAACAAAATAATATTGAATTTTTAAAAAGCATCAAAATTTCCTTTTTTGCTGTTGATGAAGCGCATTGTATTTCTGAATGGGGTCATGATTTTCGACCAGAATATAGAAGATTAAGAAGTATAATTGAAAACATAAACAATGTTCCAATCATAGCTCTTACAGCAACAGCTACTCCGAAAGTACAATTGGATATTCAAAAAAATTTGGGAATGATCAATGCCAAAGTTTTCAAAGATTCATTCAATCGAGAAAATTTGTATTATGAAGTAAGACCTAAATTTAATGTCGAAAAAGATGTAATTCAATTCATTAAATCTCGTGAAGGAAAATCTGGAGTAATTTATTGTTTAAGTAGAAAAAAAGTTGAGGAAATTTCAGAATTGCTAAACGTTAACGAAATAAAGGCATTACCATATCATGCCGGATTAGATGCTCAGACCAGAGCAAAACATCAAGACAAATTTTTAATGGAAGATGTCGATGTTATTGTTGCAACAATAGCATTTGGAATGGGAATAGATAAACCCGATATACGATTTGTTATTCATCACGATATCCCAAAAAGTATTGAAGGATATTATCAAGAAACAGGTAGAGCAGGAAGAGATGGAGGTGAGGGTCATTGTCTTACTTTCTATGCTTACAAAGACATTGAAAAATTAGAGAAATTTTTGATAAAAAAGCCGTTATCAGAGCAAGAAATTGGAAAACAACTTCTTCACGAAATGGTTTCTTATTCAGAGTCAGCGGTTTGTAGAAGAAAAACCTTATTAAAGTATTTTGGAGAAGAATACAATGAAAGTTTTTGTAATAAAAAATGCGACAACTGTAAACATCCGAAAGAAAAATTTGAGGGAAAGAAATTTATAGTTCACCTATTGACAACGATGAAATCTTTAAATCAAAAACATAAATTTCACGCAAAATATTTAACAAACTTTCTTACTGGAATTCGTTCTGCAAAAATAATAGAATACGAAGGAGACAAAAACCAAAGATTTGGTTTAGGATTATCAAAAGATGAAAAGTTTTGGGATGCAGTAATTAGACAATGTATTGTAAACGGTTTAATCGATAAAGATGTTGATACATATGGAACATTAAAGTGCTCTGAAAAAGGTATAAACTATTTGAAAAACCCGCACAGTTATCCCTTAACTCAAAATCATGATTATGATCAACTAGCAAGTCATTTAAACAGCACTTCGGATAAACAAACTGGTTTTGACGAAACTTTAGTTAAAATTTTGAAAGATTTAAGAAAGCAGGTTGCTCAAGAAAAAAACATCCCTCCATACGTAGTTTTCCAAGACCCATCCTTAGAGGATATGGCTATTAATTATCCGTGTAACGAAAATGAACTTAAAAATATAATTGGTGTAGGTCTTGGCAAAGCATTAAAATATGGAAAAGTATTCATTAAGACGATTAAAAAATATGTTGAAGATAACAACGTTGAGCGACCAAACGATTTTGTAGTTAAAACAACAGCTAATAAATCCGTTTTAAAAGTTCATATCATTCAAAATATAGACCGAAAAGTCCCCCTAGAGGACATAGCTAATTCTAAGGGCAAATCAATTGCAGAAATCATTGAAGAAATAGAAGCAATAGTTTTCAGTGGCACCAAAATCAATTTGGATTATTTTGTGGATGAAATTTTAGATGAGGATCAACAAGATGAAATTTTTGACTATTTCCGAGAATCAGAAACAGATTCATTAGAGGAGGCTTTGGAAGAATTTGAGGGTGAATATGAAGAAGAAGAATTAAGATTAATGAGAATTAAATTTTTGAGTGATTTAGGCAATTAATGATTGTTCTCAGAAATGATGACATAAAAAAAGCCCTACAAGAACTGCAG
>TARA_B100000674_G_scaffold202491_1_pt1 | contig 19096 bp, 19 predicted proteins | sample TARA_B100000674 | Tara Oceans TARA_B100000674 (sample SAMEA2622759) | marine metagenome | biome: marine biome (ENVO:00000447); feature: surface water layer (ENVO:00002042); material: "saline water (ENVO:00002010), including plankton (ENVO:xxxxxxxx)" | depth 5 m
TTTAAAACTAACTTCATTAAGAGCCTTATTCCATTTTGGTCTAAAAATAGAAGAATTTAATTTAAACCAATATCTTAAATTTGTAACTTCTAGAATAACTGTTCTATTTAAGTCTAAAAAACTTTTTGGCTTCAAATCACAATTAATAGAATTAACTAATTTTTTACCAATTTTTGAATTTGGAGATTTTAGAATTTTCTTAATATCTCCAAATTCCTCGAAGCAACCATTATTCATAATAGCTACCTTATTGCACCAAGCTGAAGCTAAATTTATATCATGACTAATAAGAATTAAAGTACTACCAAATTTTTTACATAAATATAAAAGTTCTTTCATTATTTCATAACTAGTATGCGTATCAAGACTAGTTGTTGGTTCATCAGCAATTAATAATTTTGGATTAAGCGCTAGTGCTAATGCGATACAAACTCTTTGACGCATACCACCACTAAATTCATGAGGATAAGAATTTAATCTTTCATTACTAAGACCAACTTTATGAAAAACTGATCTAACCATTTTGTTAATGGAAATATTTGATTTATATCTCCAATGAATTTTCATCAATTCAAAAAGATGTTCGCCAACAGTCATCAGAGGATTTAATTTTTTTATTGAATCCTGATAAATAAATCCAAATACAGTTCTTCTAAATATTTGTAATTCTTCCTTATTGAATCTGCTTGGATCTTTGCCATTTACTAATAACTTCCCATATACTTTTGTACCTTTTGGTAGCATCTGTACAATTGTTTTAGCAAATGTACTTTTACCACAACCTGATGGCCCGATAATAGCCAGATTTTCACCTTTGTTAATATCTAGTGTAAGACTATTCAAAATTGGTCTTTTATTATTTTTATAACTTACTGACAAATTACAGATCTTTATAATATTGCTTGAACTTATTTTCATAATTTTTGTAGCAAAGTTAACAGTTAATAAATACAATAGATAAAAGGCAATTTCCCATGTTTGAAGCGAATGCAAATTCAAACAAGAAAAAAGACCGAATGGTTTCTCAAACCATTTTGCCTGATAATTTTGATTTTGAAAGTGAATCCTTTGAATATGGAATAAACCTCCCAAAATGGCTACTTGAAAATATAAAAACGTATAAAAACTCTCAAGATAAAAATTATTTAAATTCAGACATCATTTTCAAAGCTTTAAAACTTGCATATTCTGCTCATAAAGGTCAATTCAGAGCGAGTGGTGAACCATACATAATTCATCCTATTGCAGTAGCAGATCTTCTAAAAGAGATAGGCGCAAGTCAATCTGTAATAGCTGCTGGTCTTCTTCATGATGTAGTAGAGGACACCTCTATACCTCTTTCCGAAATTGAAAAAGAATTCGGAGCGGAAGTAAAAATACTTGTAGAGGGTGTGACAAAACTGGGAGGCATTCACTTTACTAATAGGACCGAGGCACAAGCTGAAAATTTAAGAAAAATGTTTTTGGCTATGGCTAGAGATATAAGGGTTGTTTTAGTAAAACTAGCTGACAGACTACATAATATGAGAACTATTCAGTGGCTAAGCCCAGATAGACAAAAAAGGATTGCAAGAGAAACCAGAGAAATATATGCTCCCCTCGCTAATAGATTAGGTATAAATAGATTTAAATGGGAACTCGAGGATTTGGCATTTAAATTTCTTGAACCTGAAGAATATGAAAATATAAAAAATCAAATATCGATTAAAAGAAGTGATAGAGAAGAAAGATTAAATACAACACTTAATTTAATAAAAAATAATCTCATATCTACTGGATTAAAAGAATTCGAGATTAATGGTCGACCAAAACATCTATATGGAATTTGGAGTAAAATGGAAAGGCAGCAAAAGCAATTCAATGAAATATATGATGTTGCTGCTTTAAGAATTATTGTCCCAAATTCTGATAGTTGTTATAGAGCTCTAGCAGTCGTTCATGATACATTTAAACCTATACCTGGCAGATTTAAAGATTATATTGGTTTACCAAAACCCAATGGATATCAATCACTCCATACATCTGTAATAGGCAGACACAGGCCTATTGAAGTTCAAATTCGCACATTTGATATGCATCAAGTTGCTGAATTTGGTATTGCAGCACATTGGAAATATAAAGAAGGTGGATCACCTGCATTAGGCACAACGGAAAGATTTAATTGGTTAAGACAACTTGTTGAGTGGCAACAAGAAGCAAACGATAATGATCATAATGATTATTTAGCATCTATTAAGGAAGATCTTTTCGATGAAGAGGTTTTTGTAATCACCCCAAAAGGGGATGTAGTGAGCCTAAGAAAAGGTTCAACTGCAATTGATTTTGCATATCGTATTCATTCAGAGATAGGGAATCACTGCAATGGCATCAGAATTAATGACAAGTTATCACCATTATCAACGCTGCTTCGTAATGGTGATTTTGTAGAGATTTTAACGAGTAATAATTCAAATCCCAGCTTAGACTGGCTTAACTTTGCAGTAACCCCAACTGCTAAAAATAGAATTAGACAATGGTATAAAAAAAGTCACAGAGAAGAAACTATTAAAAGAGGAAAAGATTTACTTGAAAAGGAAATTGGCAAAAGTGGTTTTGAATCTTTGATCACTGGAGAAGCTATGAAAAAAGTTTCTAATAGATTAAATTTAAAAAATACTGAAGACTTATTAGCATCTCTTGGTTATGGAGGAATAACATTGCATCAAGTTCTTAATAGATTAAGAGAAGAAATGAAAATAATTAGTGAAGAAATTAAAAAAGAAACAAATGTTGAACTAGTCCAAAATATTAAAGATCAAAATAATAATTCAAAATATAATAAAAGCAATCAGAAATCGCCAATTGCAGGAATTGAAGGTCTGGACTTTAGAATTGGTAAATGTTGTAGTCCATTACCAGGAGAGGATATTGTTGGTGCGGTGTCTCTTGGTAACCATGGGATTACTATTCATAGAAGAGATTGCGAAAATATAAATCCTATCCCCTTTGAGAGAAGATTGCCAGTCTCTTGGAATGAGAGTGAAAGAAAAAATGAAAATAAATTTCCAATACAACTAAGAATTGAAGTTATCGATAGAGTGGGAGTATTAAAAGATATACTCCTTAGATTATCTGATAAATCGATTAATGTTAGTGATGCAAGCGTTAAAACAGCTTTAGGCAAACCTGCAATTATCAATCTATGCGTTGAACTAGAAAGTCTTATTCAATTAAATAGAACTATTGATCAAATAAAATCAATGGCAGACGTGATTGATATTGCAAGGGTAGAGTCCAAATAAAAATCATTATTATTTTTTAGTTTCTTTCGTTAATTTAAAAATTTCTAATAATTACAGAAATTCAAAAATTAACAATCAATGCAAATCTAAATTAATTTTTTTTTGACCTAAACCAATAGAAATAAAAGGTTAAAGATCCAAAAAATAATCCAAAAAATAATCCAACTAAACAAGAGCCTAATAATAATCTTGAGGTAAAAATCCAGCCTTGATTCCACATATCGTCACCAATTAAATCCTTAAAATTAATATTTTCAGAATTATTTTTAAAAAATAAAGAACCAACTTTAAAGTTGAATATATAAAGTGGTATGTAAGTAAAGGGATTACTTATCCAAGTGCCAATCGCTGCAAGTAATAAATTTCCATTGATTATTCTTGCAAAAAATATTCCTAATAAAGTTTGAAAACCGAAGAAAGGGAAGCATCCGCTAAATACACCAACTGCAATCCCTTTTGCGTTAAAAGATGGACTACCATCTTGCTCCCAAAATAATGATAGAATTTTTTTACTATTAAATTCCTTAATTATTTTCATACCAAAGAAATTAATTACAATGATAATTTTACTTAATTTTTAAACCAAACTGAGAGATGAATAATATAGACCCTATTAGAGATACTATAGCTGCTATTGCTTCTGCTATAAATGTCGGACATGGGGGAGTCGCAGTAATAAGAGTATCTGGTAAAGATGCCATATGCATATCTAAGAAACTTATCAAAACTAAGTCAAAGTTTGCTTGGGAATCCCATAGAGTTTTTCATGGATACGTAAAAGACTATAGAGATAATAAATTAATAGATGAGATATTAATATTAGTAATGAAGGGGCCAAATAGTTTTACTGGTGAAGATATAGTTGAGCTACATTGCCATGGGGGAGTTGTAGTAGTTAATAGAATATTAGAAATAATATTGAGTCAAAAAAAAGTAAGATTAGCTAACCCAGGAGAATTCAGCCAAAGAGCCTTTTTAAATGGGAAGATAGACCTCTCTCAAGCAGAATCGATTAATCAGCTAATAAGCTCAAAAAATGTGAGAGCTGCTGAATTGGCATTTAATGGAGTGAAGGGTCTTATAAATTCAAGGATTTCTACTCTAAAAAATAAATTGATAAATCAACTTGCTGAGATAGAAGCAAGAGTTGATTTTGAAGAAGAATTTATAGATTTTAATTATAATGATTGTTCAAAAAACATAAATCTAATTAAAAATGATTTAAAAAATTTAATTGAGAATTCTAAAAGAAATTCATATTTACATAATGGAATATCTATAGCTCTTATTGGTAAAACAAATGCAGGAAAGAGTTCTTTGTTAAATTCTCTCTCAAAACAAAGAAAAGCAATAGTAACTGACATTCCAGGAACAACAAGAGATATTATTGAAGTAAATCTAACAATAAAAAATATACCTCTAAGTATTATTGATACTGCAGGGATAAGGACTACAAATGATGTTATAGAAAAGATAGGTATTAATAAAAGTTTAGAAATGATATCAAAAGCAGATTTTATAATTTACATTTTTGATCTTCAATCTGGATTTGATATTGAAGATAAACAAATAATTGATAAAATTCCAAAAAGTAAATTAATAACAATTATTGGTAATAAGAAAGATTTGCTTAATCAAAAACAACTTAAAGAAATAAAAACACCCAAAGAGACTTTATTATTAAGTATCAAAAATAATTTTGGGGAAAAAGAACTAATAAATAAAATAATTTCGAAATGCTCTTCTATTGGATCTGATAATATTGATATCCTTTTAAATGAAAGGCAGCTAAAAAATCTGAGTGAATGTTTGAATAACTTGAATGATATAGATAAGATTATTGAAAATCAACTACCATTTGACCTGATTTCAATAGAATTAAGGGAAGCTGTAAAGAATTTATCCAAATTAACAGGAACAGAATTAACAGAAGACTTACTAGATAATATATTTTCTAAGTTCTGCATTGGTAAGTAAATTTCTAATTAATAAATAAATATTTTTAAATATGAGAGTTTAAAATAAAACTAATTTTAATTTTTTAATTTTGGACTTAAATACACCAAAAATATCTAAAATAATAGATAATTGGATTGAAGAAGATTTAGGTAATGGAGACTTAACAAGGGCAGCCATAACAAAGGAATGTGGGAGGGCACATTGGATATCTAAAGAAGAGGGTATATTTTGCGGATCTGCAATTGTTAAGAAAATTTTTAACAAAATTGATGAGAATATAGAAGTGAATTTATTTATTAAAGATGGAGAAAAATTCTCTAGGGAAGAGAAGATTTTAGAAATAAATGGTCCATCAAAAAGTCTGCTTGCTAGTGAAAGAATTTGCTTAAATATAGCTATGCACCTTTCAGGGATATCGACTTATACTTACAAATTAGTTTCTAAATTAAAAAATACTAATATAAAATTAGCTGATACAAGAAAAACAACTCCAGGACTAAGAATTTTTGAGAAATATGCTTTTAAATGTGGTGGCGGCATAAATCACAGAATGGGTTTATATGACGCTGCAATGATTAAAGAAAACCATATAGCATGGAGTAATAATTTACATGATGCTGTTAAAAACATAAGATTAAATACACCATTTACAACTCACATCATTATTGAAGCCGAAAATTTAAATCAAGCTAAGGATGCTTTAATGGCAGGTGCGGATAGTTTGCTATTAGATGAATTTGATCAAAAATCTTTAAAAAGTTCTATAAATGAATTAAGACAATTATCCAAAAATATTTCTTCTGAAAATAATAGAAAAAATTTAATAATTGAAGTTTCAGGAATCAATCCGAAAGAAATTGATGCTTATTTAATTGATGGTATAGATTACATTTCAACAAGTTCCTCAACAACAAAAAGTAGTTGGATTGACTTAAGCATGCGTTATTATTGATTTAGGATTTAGGACAAATATATTTTATGTTAACTACCTTTAATAATCTAACCAACTACTTCGAGATGTCTTTAAAAGATATCCTCAAATCTAATAACGAAATTAATCAGTTTGATAGCGTTAGAAAAAGTATACTAGTCCCTTCAACAAAAGAATCTTTTGGAGATTATCAATCAAATGTGAGTTTAATTTTATCAAAGATATTAAAAAAAAATCCAAGAGAAATAGCTTCTGAATTTATTATTTTACTTAATAAAAATAAAGATATGCAGTCTTTATGCGAAAGTATAGATATCGCTGGCCCTGGTTTTATAAATATCAAATTAAAAAAAATAATTTTCATCAAACAATTCATATCAAATCAAAAGTGCAGTAGATTAGGAATTCCAATAACATCTTCAAAAAATAAAAAAATCGTAGTTGACTTTTCAAGTCCTAACATAGCCAAAGAAATGCATGTAGGACATTTAAGATCAACGATAATAGGTGATTCAATTTCTAGAATTTTAGAATTAAGAGGATATGAAGTATTAAGATTAAATCATGTAGGTGATTGGGGAACTCAATTTGGGATGCTAATAACCCATCTTAATGATATTTGTAGTAAATCAGTGAATAAATTCAAAGATATAAATTTAGGGGATTTAGTAAGTTTTTATAAAGTATCAAAAAAAAGATTTGATAATGAAATTGATTTCCAAGAAAGAGCAAGGTTAGAAGTTGTAAAACTACAACAAGGAGATAAAGACTCACTAAAAGCATGGAAACTTCTATGTGAGGAATCTAGGAAAGAATTTAACAATATATATGAATCTCTAAATATTAAAATAATAGAAAGAGGGGAATCTTTTTATAATAGTTACCTTAAATCTGTAGTAGATGATTTAAATTTTAAGGGTATTTTAGTAGAAGATAAAGGGGCAAAATGTGTTTTCTTAGATGGGATTAATAATAAAGAAGGAAATAGACTTCCTCTAATTATACAAAAAAAAGATGGTGGCTTTAATTATGCAACAACTGACTTGGCCGCTCTTAGATATAGATTTAATAAGGTTCCAGATGGTGATGGAGCAGGTAGGATAATATACGTTACAGACCAAGGACAGAGTAATCATTTTGAGGGCGTATTTCAAGTAGCTAGGAAAGCATCATGGATCCCAGAAAATTGCTCAGTAGAACATGTGCCTTTTGGCTTAGTTCAAGGCATAGATGGTAAAAAACTTAAAACAAGAGAAGGGGATACTATTAGATTAAAAGACTTACTTTCAGAGTCAATAAAAAGAGCGAAAACTGATTTAGAAAAAAGAATTAGTGTAGAAAATAGGAAAGAAAATCAAGATTTTATTGATCATACATCTCAAGTGATAGGGATCAGCGCAGTTAAATATGCAGATCTAAGTCAAAATAGAATTACGAATTATCAATTTAGTTTTGATAAAATGCTTGCTCTTAATGGTAATACTGCCCCTTATCTCCTTTATACACTTGTAAGAATTTCAGGTATAAATAGAAAAAATAATAATAATAACAATTATATAAAAAATAAAGAAATAAATATTTCATTCAGTGATGATTTAGAATGGACTTTAATAAAAAAATTACTCAAATTAGATGAAATTATAATATCAATTGAGAAAGATTTATTACCAAATAGACTTTGTAATTATCTTTTTGAACTATGCCAAGATTTCAATAGATTTTATGATAAACTCCCAATTCTGAAAGCTGAAAAAGAACAAATGATTTCAAGACTTGAGTTGTGTAGATTAATGGGAAAAACTCTAAAATTAAGTTTAGATCTTCTTGGGATTGAAACACTAGAAAGAATGTAATGACTAATTCAAATAAATTTAAAGATTCTTTTCCTGAACCAAGAAAGGAAATACAAAAAATGAAAGAATACTCAGCTCCTTTAGAAAATAGGAGAGATTTTCTAAGGTTAGACTTTAATGAAAATACTTTAGGACCAAGTCCTGATGTTTATCAAGCAATTCAGAATATAAAATCAAATGAAATATCTATATATCCTGAGTATGAATTATTAATTAGAGAAATAAGCAAAAATTATCTTGAAAATAGAAAAATTAATTTAAATGAAATTGGTTTATTTAATGGCGCTGATGCTGCAATAAATGCTATTTTCAATTCATTTGGATCTAAAAATGATATATTCTTAACGACCAATCCTACTTTTGGATATTACTTTCCCTGTGCAGAAATGCGTGGAATGCGCATTATTACATGCGAATATAAACAAATTAATTTCGAATTTCCTATTGAAGATTTTGAAGAAAAAATTGCTATTTATAAACCAAGATTAATTTTTATATGTAACCCCAATAACCCTACTGGTTCTGTTTTAAAAGCAGATAAGATACTAGAAATTGCGAAAAAAAATAAAAATTCAATAATTGTTGTAGATGAACTTTACGAAAAATTTTATGGCGATAGTCTTCTACCAAAAACTAATTTTGAAGAAATGAATAATATAGTAGTAATACAATCACTATCTAAAACTGGTGGATTAGCCGGATTAAGAATGGGTTTTGCATTTGGTAATAAAAAATTAATCAAATATATTAATAAAGTAACAGGTCCTTATGATGTGAATAGTTTTGCAGTAAAAGCAACCATAGCTGCTTTAAATGATAAAAAATATATAGATGATTATATTATTGAAGTAAAAAAAGCTAGAGAATGGATTAAAGCGAAATTTGAATCATTAGAAATAAGGAGCAATTTCAATGGAGGAAATTATTTTTTAATTTGGCCTAATAAAGAATCTAAACTATTAATAAAAGAATTGAAAGAAAAAGGAATTCTTATTAGAAATATGAATAATAAAAAAAATATAGAAAATTCAGTCAGAGTTAGTATAGGAACTACAAAACAGATGCAGTTCTTTTGGGAACAATTTATTAAATTAGAAATTTGTTAATGATTATTCAAAAATATAAATAATATTTTTATTTAAATTTCTAGACTTAATTAAAAAATTTTTTCCAACATACTCAACTTCATATCCCTCTATTTTATTTAAAAATAAATTTTCATCAGAAAATTGGCAGCCAAAATTTTTATTATTTTCTTTCAAAAAATGAACTGGGATAATAATCTTTGGTTTTATTGATTTGACTATTTCTACAGCTTCAATAGAATTATATGATTTAGGTCCGCCACCAATAGATATAAATAATAAATCGGGCCTACTTAATAGAATTTTATCTTTTGTATCAATTTTCCCAGCAGCGCCTCCCATGTGCACAATTTTAAAATTATTTTGTTCCCATATCCAGACTGTAGCCATTCCAAACCTTCTTCCTCCAAATCTATCGTGAGGAATATTTATACCATTTAAAATAGTATCTTTTACTTGATATGTTCCTGGATTTATAAAAATTAAATTCTTATTGGGGTTAAACCCTTCATCTAACAAACTTGAGCTAGCCAATATAAAATCAAATTCTTCATTCTTAATTTCTTCTAATCCAGCAGTGCATCCTATTGATTTAAATGGATTTAAAAGTATTGATAAACTTCCGCCTTTTATTAAAAAACTACTATGACCAAAACTTTTTAATCTCAAGTTTTCAGCAAAAATATTAGCTGGGAAAAAAACTATAAAGAAAGAAAGAATTAGAAGTCTTTTAATTTTTAAAATATTCATAAATAATATATTACATCTCTTCTGCAATTTTTAAAAAATTACTAATTAACTTATGCCCGTATTGGGTTAGAACGCTTTCTGGATGAAATTGTACGCTATGAATATGTTTATATTTCTTATGTGTTAAAGCCATAATAGTTGAATCTTCCAAATGAGCAGAAATTTCCAAGCATGATGGCAATGACGATGAATCTACTATTAAACTATGATATCTTGTTGCTATAAAGGGGCTTTCAATATCCTTAAAAATACCTTTTTGGTGATGAAAAATCTTTGATGTTTTTCCATGCATTAATTCATTACCAACAATCACTTTACCACCATAAACTTGAGCAAATGCTTGATGACCTAAGCAAACGCCTAGAGTGGGAATATAAGTTGATATTTCTTGTAAAATAGGGATACAAATCCCAGATTGATCAGGATTACCAGGACCTGGAGACAAAAGAATACCTTGCGGATTTAATTCTTTTATCTCATTTATATTAATATCATCATTCCTTTTAACTAAAATATTTTTTGTTATTTTATATTCATTAGATAACTCTCCTAAGTATTGGACTAAGTTATAAGTGAAACTATCATAATTATCAATTACTAAAAACATATTTTATAAATTTTGGATTAATATCTTTATTTTAGGAATAAAAATAAAGCAAGCAACTAAAATGGAATTAATAGAAGCTAATAATACTGATCCTGCTGCGCAGTCTTTTGCTATTTGAGCTAATCTCCTAAATTTATTTGAAACCACTAAATCAACTAAAGACTCTATCGAAGTATTCAATAATTCCAAAATCAACACAGATATTACTGTGGAAAAAAGTATTAAGTACTCAAAATAATTTAATTTAAAGATTAAACTAATTAAAAATACTAAGATGGCAAGAAAAAATTGTACTCTAAAATTCCTCTCAGATTTAAAGCAATAAAAGATTCCTCTAAACGCGTATTTAAAGCTTAAAAAAATATTCTTAGAAATTTTATAGGATAATTTCCTTTTAATAAAAAAATAATTTTTTATAATCATATGTACTTTAGGATTTCTTATTCATTTAATTTTGAAATTAAATATTCTTGAAAATTTAGCATACTTTTTAATTCTTCTTCAGTTTCATGTTCCCAACCCAAAAGGTGCAAAAATCCATGACTTGCTAAAAATAAAATTTCTCTTTTTAAACTATGACAATAATCTTTTGCTTGATTAGATGCCATTTCCAATGAAATAAATATATCTCCTAATTCAGCAAATAACAAATCATTCTTAAATTCATTTCCAATAATTATAGGGAAAGACAGTACATCGGTAGCTCCTTCTTTATTTAGCCATTTTTTATTTAAAATTGATATCTCTTGATTATCAATAATATGAAAACTTAGGGAAAAATTTTTTTTATTTAATATATTTCTTGTTTTTATATTTATTTTTTCCTCAATGATTATTTTTATCCATTTGTAAAAAATTTTTTCCCAAAACTGGGATTGAAAAATTAATTGATTATCTTTTTTCTTAAAATCTTTTTGTTTTTGTAATGATTTACCACATATGAAAACCAAATCAATATCAATATTTTCTATCAAAACCATATTATTAGTTTATAGGTATATTTGGTTTACCTAAAGTTGCAATGAGTAGAAGAAATCCCATTAAAATTATAAAAGTAATAAAAAAATGGGAAATACTCTTATTCCCTTTTCTTACCATATTTCTCATTGCAAGTTTAATAAAACTTGGAGGAGCAACTATTTTCTGCAAATTTTCTTTCTTAGAGTTAGTCATAAATTAATCTTACTATTTATTTGAAATATTATGGCGTAATAATTCATAAATAAATTGATCTATATTGCCGTCGAGAAAATTATTAATATCATTAGTTTCCTTCATAGTTCTTAAATCTTTTACCATCTGATAAGGATGAAAAACATAATTTCTAATTTGATTACCCCATGCGGCCTCCACTATATCTCCTCTAATATCTGCTATTTCAGCAGCTCTTTGTTCTTTTGCAATTATTAAAAGTTTAGCCTTTAAAAGAATAATTGCTTTTTCCTTATTTTGGAGTTGGGATCTTTCCTGTGTACACCTAGTTGATATACCTGTCGGTAAATGAGTAATACGAACAGCCGTTTCTACCTTATTAACATTTTGTCCCCCTGCACCACCTGATCTACTTGTTGATATTTCTAGATCTTTTTCAGGAATTTCCAACTTTATATCATCATCTAATTTAGGCATAACTTCGATACCAGCGAAACTGGTCTGTCTTTTACCATTTGAATTAAAGGGTGATATCCTAACCAAACGATGTGTTCCTTTTTCATTTTGAAGATATCCATATGCATATTTACCATTTATTTCAAAATTAACGCTTTTTATACCAGCTTCTTCCCCTTCAGATAATTCATTAATTTTAATACTCATTGAATGCATTTCTGCCCACCTTGTATACATCCTAAAAAGTATTTCAACCCAATCTTGGGCATCTGTACCGCCTGCTCCTGCATTAATCGTAATTACGGCACTTTCTTTATCATAATCCCCAGATAAAAGACTTTGAAATTCCCATCTATCCAAATTTTCTTTCAAAGATTGTAATCCAGAATAAGATTCAATTATAAAATCTTCTTCTGGTTCTAAAGAATAAAGTTCGAGAGAAGCATTTGCATCAAAGATATATTGATTCCATTCCTTAAATTGCGAAAGTTGATCCTTAACATCATCAAGTTTTCTCATCAGACTTTTAGCTTTATTTTGATCATCCCAAAAATTAGGCTGAGAAGAAATTTGTTCTAAGTCTTTAAGTTTTGCCTCAAGTTTTGGTACGTCAAAGACAATCCTGAGCATTACCCAGTCGTTTTGTTAATTCAGATAAGTCCTTTTTAAATTCTGTTATATCTATCAAAATAGTTCTAAATTGTTATTTATAATCTAACAGGGTCTATTCTTTAATAGTATAAAGTAAATAATTATTTTAAAAAATGTCAAAAGTTGAAATTTATACATGGCAGTCATGCCCATTCTGCAATCGAGCAAAAGATCTTCTTAATAAAAAAAATATAGTTTTTCATGAATATAAAATTGATGGTGATGAAGATGCAAGAAATAAAATGGCTATAAGAGCTAATGGAGGTAGATCGCTTCCTCAAATTTTCATAAATGATATTTCTATTGGAGGATGCGATGATCTTTATAAATTAGAAAGTTTAAATAAACTTGATGAATTAATAAATATATAGGAACAATGCAATTTCTATTTGTATTAGACCCTATTAAAGATATTAATGAATCAAAAGATTCTTCTGCTGCTCTTATGCAAGCAACTAGCAGGAAAAATATAAATGTCTGGATTTGTACACCTCAAGATCTCGAGGCTCGAGGAGATGAAGTTTGGGCCTCCTCAACACAAGTAAATACGGATCCATGGATTTCTTTCATAAGAAATGATTGTATACCTCTTGCAAATTTCAACTGTATTTGGATGAGAAAAGATCCACCAGTTAATGAAGCTTATTTATACGCTACACACTTACTTGAAGTAGCAGAAAGAAAAGGCGTTAAAGTTATAAATAAGCCCTCCTCTTTAAGGGCTTGGAATGAAAAATTAGGTGCTCTAAGATATAGTCATTTAATGGCACCCACCATCGTAGCGAGTAAAGTAAATGATCTAATTAACTTTGCAAAAATCAATGAAGATGTTGTAGTTAAACCTCTAGGAGGCAAAGGCGGACAGGGTGTAATACGTATAACAAAAAACTCACCTGCCATAAAAGCTATGATCGAATTAATAACATCGCAAGAGCAGCTACCTGTAATGATGCAGAAATTTATACCAGAAGTTAAAAATGGAGATAAGAGAATAATTATTGTAAATGGTGAGCCAATGGGATCTATCAATAGGATTCCCCAAGATGGTGACTTCCGAAGCAATTTAGCAATGGGAGGAAAAGCAGAAAAATCTGAATTAAGTTCTAATGAGAAAAAAATATGTAGTGAGTTATCAGATCACCTTAAAAATGAAGGTTTATTTTTTGTTGGTATAGATGTAATCAATGGAATGTTAAGCGAGATTAACGTAACAAGTCCAACTGGTTTGAGAGAAATAGAAAGGCTCTCAAATAAATATATTTCAGATGAAGTAATAAATGTATTATTGCAAAATATTTAATAAAAAATATGTTTGGCTATTGCTTCAAACTTAAGTTTTATTTCTTGAACTTCATTTAAACATATAGAATCTTTGACTAAACCTGCTCCCGCAGTCAATTGTATTTCTTGATTAAGGTATCTTGCACCTCTGATCGCAACCCTAAAATCTGTATTACCCTCAAAATCTATCCAACCAATTGGAGAAGCATAATTGCCTCTTGGAAAAGTCTCTAATGTTTTTATCCATTCATTTGCAATATTTGTCGGTATTCCACAAACAGCAGGCGATGGATGTAAGGTGCTGAGAACTTCAAAAGGATTTAAATTCTTTACTGATGCATTAAGAATAGTTTGTAAATGAGATATATTTCCAAAGGATTTGACTTTCAAATCACTTTTCTCAAATTTAATAATATTTAAATCTTTTAAGCAATTTATTAAGAAACTAAGAACAATTTCATGCTCTCTTATATTTTTTAAACTACTTAATAGCAAATTATTATTTAATGAGCTATCTGCGCTACCTGCAATAGCTTCTAAAGATAATTTATTATTTTTAAGCGAAAATAATTTCTCTGGAGATGCTCCAAAAGTAATATCTTCTTCATTTCTTTTCCAAACGTAAATGCAAGAATTACAATTACTATCTCTTAAGCTTTTTAAAATTTTATTTAAATAAAACTTAGATCCACATTTAACTTTTATTCTTGCACTCAAAACTATTTTTTCTAAAATATTTTTATCAATTAATTTAATACCTTTTGCAATATTTTTTATTAAATTTCTTCTTGATTTTTCAAATTCACTTTCAAATTTAATTATTGGAATATGAAAATTCTTTTTTTCTTTAGAAATTTTCATTGATATAATTTCAGAACTAATTAGAAAGAAATCATCACATATTTCTCTTAATGACTTTTCATTATTAAATTGAGCATTTATTCTTATCCATGACTTTTGATTATTTCTAATAATAAGAATTTTCGGAAGTATAGCTTCCATATTTGGGACATCCTTTAAGTTTATATTTCTATTAAAATCATCTGAATAAGAAAAAAAATAAATAATCTTTGCTAATGAAGATGGATCAGGATTTTGTTCGATATTTATTAAACTTCTCTGATTCTTATGATAAAAATCTTTGGCTGCTTTAAATCTTTTAGGTCCATCTAAATAAATATATTTACATTTATCAAGAGACATAAAAGATATATTATTATCTTCTTCCCATAAAGCTGAAAAGGAGTATTTCATAAGCAAATCATTATATTTAGTAAATGATTCGACATAAGGAATTTCTGCACAAATACTAATTAGACCTGATCTTAAATTCCTATTATCAATTTCAATTATGCGCTCTTTAAGAAAATTTGAAAAAGTTTGATCATTATACATAGCTTATTTATAATAATTTTATTAAACTTGCATTAAGTTAAAAGTTTCTCAATATATAAAATATATTAAATATTGAAATCTTATTTATGTTTATTTTAAATGAATAAAGATAAAAAAAAGTTATGGAAAGAGGCAATAAAATGGCCACTTTATTCAGTTGCTGTGATGCCAATACTAATCTCTGCAACATACAATTTATATATAAACAATAAAATAATTATTTTACACTTTATAGGCTTTACATTAGCTGCAATTTTAATTTTGTTTTGGGAAAATCTTACTAATGATTTATTTGATTCTGAGACAGGTATTGATCAGTTTAAATTTCATTCAATAGTTAATCTAGTTGATAATAAGAAGCTAATTTCTATAATTGCATATTCTTCGTTAATACTAGGATTATTAATTATCTTTATGATCTCTGTAACAATAAACCTTAAAATTATTTTACTTATTATTTTATGTTGTTTTTTAGGATATTTATACCAAGGACCACCTTTTAGATTAGGTTATTTAGGTTTAGGAGAACCTCTCTGTTGGACAGCTTTCGGACCGTTAGCATATTCAGCTTCTCTCTTGGCTTTTAATCCTTTAAGTAATAATCTTTCTCCAATTCCTTGGAGAGATTCTTTTTTACTAGGAACAGGGCCTGCATTAGCTACAACATTGGTTTTATTTTGTTCCCATTTTCATCAAATTCAAGAGGACCAAAAATATGGAAAAATATCACCATTAGTTTTTCTAGGCTCTAAATTAGCTTCCCAATTAATACCCTGGATAATAATTTTTATTTATTTATTTCAGCTATATACAATATTTATTGGATTTTTACCACCATTGTGCCTTCTCTATTTTATAAGTTTAAATAATGCCTTAAAACTTATTAAATTACTAAAGAAATTTTATAATAAACCTAAAGAAATTAAATATTCGAAATTTATAGCAATAAAGTTTCAAACTTTTAATGGCATCGGATTAATTTTTGGTTTATTGATTAGTTGGATCTCTTAAGATGATTTTTGAATTTGAAAAGAAATTTTTTTCATATAGACTGTCTTCTGACGTAAAGAATTCAAACTACAAGATAAAATCTAAAAATGGTTGGATAATAAAAATAAAAAATAAAAATAATGAATTAGGTTATGGGGAAATATCACCAATTTCAAAAAGCGATTTTATGATTTGTAAGCGAGAAATAAATCAAATACCAAAAGAAAATGATGAGATAAGTCTTTTAGAAAGTATAAAAAAACTTCACCCATGTATTCAATCTGGAATAATTTGTGCAATAGCTGAAATTAAAGGTCAATTAAAATTCAGAGAATCTTATCCTTTTAAGAAAATTGATCAAAGTGCAATATTACTAGATTCTTATAATATAGTTCATGAATTAAATGTAATTAAGAAAAATATAAAATATAAAGATCTTAATATTACTATTAAATGGAAAGTAGGAATTCAAGAAAATTTAAAAGAAGAAAAAATATTAGAAAAAATTTTATGTGAACTACCAAGTAACTATAAATTAAGAATTGATGCTAATGGAGCATGGTCAAGGAAACTAGCAAATAATTGGGCAGACATACTTAAAAATAATAAAAATCTTGATTGGTTAGAACAACCACTAGCACCTGAAGATTATGAAGGTCATAGAAAACTTAATAAAAAAATTCCTATTGCCTTGGATGAATCATTACTTCATTATCCAGACTTTATTAAATCTTGGGAAGGATGGCAAATAAGAAGGCCCTCACAGGAAAAAAATCCATTACAACTATTAGAAGATTTAACTAATGATAAATATTACGTATCAATTAGTTCATCCTTTGAAACAGGTATAGGAAGAAGAATGTTATTTCATTGTGCGTTTATTCAATTAAAAGGTCGAACACCAAAAGTACCTGGTTTAGCATTAGCGCAGGCACCAGATACGTTTCTTTTTGAAAGCAATCCTAATATTATTTGGGAAAATTTATGAGTAATAATATCCACTATATTTCAATAAAAAATAATGAGATTATTTCTTCTGATTTAATCTTAAATTCAATAAAGCAAAATAAAATTATCTTTATATATAAAAAACCAAAAAATTTAAAAAGAATTTTTAAAACTATAAAATTTGATGGACCTGCAATAATTTTAGAAAGTAGTGGAAGTAGTAATAGATCAAAAATATGTATTCATCCAATAGATAATCTAAATAAATCAGCTTACTCTTCAGGTATTTGGTTGAAAAGTCAAGGTTTTAATTTATGCGACTGCATGATTTTTAATACTCTTCCGTTGCATCATATTAGTGGATTTATGCCATTATGGAGATCACAATGTTGGGGAAGCGAATATATAAATATTTCCCCTAACTTAATAAAAAGAACAAAAGATTTAATTGATTTTTCTTTCTCAAAAAAAAATATAAAATCGAAAAAACTTATTACATCATTAGTCCCTACTCAGCTTTTTAGACTTTTAAATGATAAATATGGTTTAATTTGGCTAAAAATATTTGATTTAATTTGGGTTGGAGGTGCACAACTATCAAATAATTTATTTGAAAAATGTAGAAAAGAAAAAATAAACTTAGCTCCATGTTATGGAGCTACAGAAACAGCTGCAATGATTAGTAGCTTAAAACCTAGAGAGTTTCTTAATGGCTATAAAAATTATGGAAGAATATTAAAAGATATTAATCTAAGAATAAATAATGATGGAATTATTGAAGTTAGTACTGAAAGGATAGGATATGAATTAAAAAGTTCACATGAAATAGAATGTTTTGCGAATCAAAATGGATGGTGGGAAAGTGGAGATTATGGAAAGCTTGTTAAAGAAAATAACTTTTATTATCTTGAAGTTTTAGGCAGGAAAGATAATGCTTTTGATTCTGGAGGAGAAACAGTTTTTCCAGATTTGATAAAAACAAGAATATACGAATTCATTTTTTATAGAAAAATGCCTATTAAAAATTTATTGATCCGCAAAAAAGTCGATACTTTATGGGGCAATAGGTTCGAAATAATAATCGATTTTGAGGATTATCTTAATCAAACAGAAATCAAAGATTTAATACATTTACTTGAGGAATTTACAAATAATTGGCCAAGTCATGAAAAACCTATGAGGTGGTTAATCGCTAAAGAAAAATCTATATTCGATGAAAATAAAACTAGGATATGGAAAAATACTTACTAAAGTAATTAGCACTCTTGAATAAAACTCGAAATATTTGAAGCCTCAATCCATAGTTCTAATTTTTCAGGAATATTTACTTTTTCGCGAGAATTATTTGCAATCGCACAATGAGTAATTTTAGTTTCAGCAGCCTTTAATTGATTTAGAAAGAAAAAGGTATTGACCTGAAATAAATGACCATTAAGTTTTTTTGGAAGTAATTTTATTTTTAAAATATCACCGTGCTTAATAGGTAAAAAAAATCTGCTTTCAGAACTGATGATAGGAATAAGTATGTTTTGTTTTAATTTCGAATTAGGGAAAATTTCACTATATGAGATTCCATATAAATCAATACTTTCTTCCCAAAGTTCATGAGCCCACCTAAATAAGTTATGGAAATGAATAACACCGGCTGAATCACAATCGCCAAATCTCACCTTCCTTTCGAATATTAACCATTCATTATCTTTCATTTATTAATTATCTATCAACTGATCCCATAATTACATCTATTGATCCTAAGA
>TARA_B100000674_G_scaffold7311_1_pt1 | contig 19092 bp, 13 predicted proteins | sample TARA_B100000674 | Tara Oceans TARA_B100000674 (sample SAMEA2622759) | marine metagenome | biome: marine biome (ENVO:00000447); feature: surface water layer (ENVO:00002042); material: "saline water (ENVO:00002010), including plankton (ENVO:xxxxxxxx)" | depth 5 m
TGAGAACGAGGACGAGGACGAGGACGGGGAATACGGAGACGACGGAGACGATGTCGATCGGTACGACGGCATCGTGAAATGTCTCGGTTTCGGGTTTCACGACGCGTCGAACGTCGCCTTCATACGACTGGAGATGATGACCATGGGGTCGCTCGAGGACGTCGTACGCCGGTGTGGTCGACTCGACTCGTCTCCCCGCGCCGCCCTGTGCGTCGTTCGGTGTCTCGCGAACGCGTTGGCGTTTCTTCACGACGTCGCGCGCGTCGTCCATCGCGACGTCAAACCGAGCAACGTCTTGTTCGACGAAACGGGGGCGTGTAAACTCTGCGATTTCGGATTGTGCGCCCCCGCGGACGCGGCTTCGTCGCCGACGCGGCGTCTCGACGGTACCGTCGTCTACATGTCCCCTGAGCGCCTCGCCTCGAGCGCCCCGCGATGCGGACCCGAATCCGACATCTGGGGCGTCGGCGTCACCGTCCTCGAGTCCGTCCTCGGTCGTCCTCCCTTTGACATTCAGGACGGTGGTCCGCTCGGATTGGTGATGCAAATCGTCGACACCGTCATCGACGTCGACGCGTGCGTCCCCGGCGATTCCGTCGACGCTCTCGTCTTGCGTCGCGTTTTGACGGAGTGTCTCGTCAAAGACCACCGCCGCCGCGTCTCCGTTCGCGAATTACGCGATCCAAACGACGAGAGATGGGATTTATCCGCGTACACTCGCGCCGACGTGCGCGCCTTCGTCGACTCCCTCCCCGAGGCGCCCTCGAGACCCGGTTCGCCCGCGCTCTCCTCCGCCTCCGCCTCCTCCTCCGACGACGAGCACCGCGCCTCCGGGTCTTCCCATCGCTTCGAGTGATTCCACGCATCGATCGCGCGCACATCCGAGATTCATTCATTCATTCATTCGCGCGCGCGCGCGCGCATTGAAACATTCATTGACACATTCATTCATTTCCAGTGGTTCGGCGCTTTCGGTCGCGCTTTCGCGCGTCTCGCGCGTCTCGCGCGCCGTCATCGCGCGCCGTCGTCGCGTCATCATCGCTCCTCGCGCGTTCCCTCACTTTGTCCTCGCGCATCCATCGTCCCCGCGCGTCATCGCCGTCGAATCGCATGTTTCATGGAATTCGCGTGGAATTGTGACGCGCATCGAATCGTCGTCACGCGTCGACGCGCGCGCGCGGAGACGCCGGGGACGACGCGCGAACATGCGCGCGATTTGTGCGTTCGTTCTCTCGCGATGGCGCGTCGTCGTTTCCCTCGCCGTGGGCGTCGTCGCGTTCGCGAGAGTGGACGCGGTGGCGCCCGCGCGAGGCAAGGGACGGCGAGGTTTTCGACGACGTTCGCGCGCGCGCGCGTCGCGGTTTCGAGGCGGGCGGGCGCGATTACAGCGAATGGGGTCGTCGACGATCGCGCGAGGGGTGGAGGAGGACGAGACGTCGAGGGAGGAGGAGGCGAGGGAGCGAAGGGGGAAATCGCGGGACGGGACGCGGCGACGACGGCGCGCGTCCGAGGCGTTCGCGTTGGGAGTGGTGTACGCGCCGTACGAGGATGGGAGCGAACAGACGTTCGCGGGGAAACCTTTGTGCGTGGTGCACGGGAAACCGGCGGTGGCGAGGGTGGTGGAGACGATGAAGATGAGCGAACGCGCGGACCGCGTCGTCGTCGCCACGGATGATTATCGCGTCGTCGAGGCGGCGAAAGAGTACGGCGCGGAGACGGTGTTGGTGTCCACGGAGGTGAAGAGAACGTTGAGCGCGTACGCGAGGGAGGCGGCGAATATGACAGGGGGTGGATGGGATTTAGTGTGCGTCGTGGACGTGGAGGAGTGCATGTTGGACGTCGACTCGGTGGACGCGTGCGTGTTGGCGATGGAAATCGAAGACGAGGACGGGTGCGCGGCGGCGACGTGCGCGGCGGCGACGGATCCCGCGCGCATTGAGTTGGAGACGAGACCAAAGTGCGTGGAAGACGCGCACGGATACGCAATGTATCTCAGTCGAGCGACGATTCCGGCCATCGGCGTCAAGGAGCGCGAAACCATGCCGGGCGAACTCGATCTCACGCCGACGAAATGGCAAGACAAGGATCGAGAGATTCGTCTGAGTCGTCCGCACACGCACGTTTTGGGTGCCGTGTGTTACGACGCGGCGTATTTACGATTCTTCGTCGACGATAAGGCTGAACCAACGCCGTTACAACGCATGGAAAACATCGACGCGTTGCGCATATTGGAAACCGGGTACGGTCTCAGGGTGTGTCACGTAAACTATCCCGCGCCGGCGTTGAAGACGCCTGCCGACGTCCCCGAGCTCGAGCGTTTATTACAGCGTCGATTATTGGAGAGCGAGTCGTTCAGTAAGAAGTCCCCGGGCCGGTTTTCTCCGGTCAGGACGCGACTCTTCGGCGACGCCGCCGTCGCCGACGACGGGAAGAAATCCGCCGACGGAAAGAAAAAGAAGAGAGACGTCGCCTCCGTCGCCGCCGCCGACGCGATCAAGGAGGATTCCGCCGCCGAGGGATCCCCGGCGACGGCTGACGTCGTCGACATCACCACCGATTGACCGCGTTCGCTCGCCGCGTCCGTCCCGCGTCTCTTCGCCTCGCGCGCCCGCGGTTGAGGTGAAAAATCCCAATTCTCCAATCATCCTCATCGATCGACCGCACGCGTCGTCGCGCGACGACTTCATGCCGCTCCCACCGCTCGAACGCGAGTCCGAGGACCTCTTCTTCAGCGCCTTCACGAGCGAGACGGAAGATCGCGAGGATCACTCGTTCAGCGGCGTGTTTTTCTCCATCGGGTGCGACAGTCTGTTACCGGTGAGTCGAGTCGAGGTGACGTCGTTATCGGTGCGAGGGAGTCTCGGACGCGTGCGCGTGTACGTCAAGACGCCGGTGAAACGACGAAGCGACGTCGACGCGACGCGCGAACCGAACGTGACGGAGGAATACGGAAGGTACGCGAGGGGGGACCCGCTGGTGGAGGGATTGTTCGACGAGACGGCGTGGGGCGAGCCGACGCACGACGAGACGCACGAGTCGAGTCTAGGGGTGATGGTTGAATTGAAATTGAACGAACCGATCGTGTTGGAACGAGGAGAGATGGTGGAGGTGTACGTGCACAGTGACGTGTCGGGAGACTCGGGATTGGTGTACGACAACGCGACGGATATCATGGGACGGCCCAAGTGCGACGGCGTGTTGCAAATATATCCCGGATTCGGGCATCTGAGTCACAAACCGTTCGGGAAGACGGCGTTCTGGTACGGCCGGAGCGCGAATTGGGTGACGAGTCTGCGACGAGATCGACGATTCGTCGGAAAGGTGTCGTACGGCGTTCGGTGGATGTTGTGGCAGCCGGAGAAGGAGACGCACGAGAAATTTCCCGTCCAGTTTCAAGAGGTCGTGCGGACGATGTTGAGAGGCATTCGAGACGAAAGAAGCGCGCTGAGCGCGTTGCATCCGGACGTGTTGATGTACATTTTCAATAAACACGTCGGATGGGAGTGGTTCGGGAAGGACGTGCCGGCGTGGACATCGCGATTTCCCGCGTTGGCGACGTCGTGTCGGTCTCGCAGCGTCGACCTCATCATCGACGTCATCATCGATCACGTGAGTCATTTCTTCGACAAAGCCGAAGGCACGTCCAATAAACCGCGAGTCATGGTCGTCGCGTGTCAGATGGCGCGGACGATCGTGAGTAAGAGTGACGCTCTCCGATCGTCGCTCACCGTTTGTTCGATGCATATTCGAATCCGTGCGCTTCTTTATATCGCGAAATCGTGCTACGAAAAGATTGTGAATCGCAAGTCGGAGTTGCGATGCGAGCAAAGGTGGACGGGCCGAGGGAAAATTCCTCCGCGGCTGCTCGTTGAGTGCATTCCCGAGGCGTTGGCGCACGATGCAACCACCGTGTACAGCGTTTCGAATTTCATTTGCACCTTCGTGCGGAGCAAGGAGGGATGGGAAGGTTTGCAGACCGCCGAAGAAGACGCGAACATCGACGCCATGGATGTCGCCGCTGCCGTTCCCATCGATAAAGACAGTGCCGAGTACAAGGAAGCGTACGCTGCGCTGACAGAGTTCATGCGGCAGTTGCACCTCATTTCTCCAGTCGTCTTCTTCCAGTTGTCCACAAGGGCGTCGCAACCAAATAGGGACGAAGTTTATCTCGACGATTTATCCCCAGATGAAGACGATATGGATTCAGACTTCGTGGACGATTTGGATTACGACGACGAAGTAGATTACGACGACGAAGTGGATTACGACGACGAAGTGGACTCCTCGCCGCCGGTGGACTACGACTCCGTCGAAGCTGTTTAAAGATTTTCTGGGCGCATGTAATTTTAACGATTGTGATACTGTACAACGAACTACGTCTTCTATTCCTGCATTGAATCATCGAGATCGTCCCCTTCGTCTCCTTCGTGATCCTCTTGTCGATGCAACAACGACAGCTCGTCGAGAAGCTCCTCGATCGGAACTTCGGGCACGTCGTCGTCGTCATCACCCGAAGCCGCATACGCGTTGGCGTTAATGGCGTTCTCGTCCTTGAAGATTTGAACATGAGCGCGCGTTTCTTCGTCTTCTTCCAATTCTTGGTAGAAGAGCTCTTCGTCTTGCGCCATGTGATCGACGCCGCCTCGCGATTTTTGCTGAGAATCATCAGCTTCTTCGACTTGCATGCGTTGCAGACGCCACGCTCTCGCGACACCGCGCTCACGACGCTTACGTCTGCTCTCGGCGTACGATTTCTTCACGAGAATGACGTCCGGCACGATGCCTTGAAGTTTACCCGAATACTTTTCGAGCTCCGGATCGACAATTTGCAAGTTAGACAAGTCGTATCCCATGGCGGTATCCCCCGGTTGTAAAATATTACCCAAGTGCGTCTTGACGAAGAAGGTGGTGTCGTTCGTGCCGAAATCGCTCGCGCGAGCGACTTCGACGTCAGCCATGCACAGTTTCCCTTGTCTGGACGAATGATCCACCTCGACGTCGAGGATGACGTATTCGATCATCTGTTTCGCCGACGCCGACGCTTTGAACGGATACCGCCAGTACTTTTCGGGATCGATCCACACCTGTCGCATCGTCACCGGATCTGTGAACTGTAACGAGTTGGACACGCGCGTGCACAGCATCACCGGTCCGACGCTTCCGAATTCTTTTGACAGCTTAAACGGCATCACCACCACGTCCTCCTTACACACCGGCACAATCTCCGTCATGAACGTATGACGGTAATTATACGTGTTACTATTCGCATCGTGCGACACCAACTGTTTATCGGCTCTCGATCTCGTCGCCACCACGCTCCCCAAAAAATCCACAAACCGCAGCGCGTGCGAGCGGTGTCCGTAATAAAAGTCCAACCCGTCCGGTTGACTCTTGATCCCGATCGCGTCTCGCTCCATCCCGTGCTTTAAAATCATCTGCTCCAAGAACAAAAACGTCCGTTTATGCTCCACCTTTTGTCTCACCTGCACGCACGCGTTCCACTGATCGCTATTTGCCGCGCTTCTCGCGCACGCGTCGCACATGCGCCACTCCACCACGAATTCCGTCACAAACGTCTGCTGCAAGATGGCTCCATTCAGCACCTCCTTTTGAATCGTCAGTTTCGTCTTCAACCGCTTACTGTGCGGTTCCGTCCACACGAATCCCGCGTCGACCAACTTGACCTTTTGCAGTCCCTTGATGCGTTTGATGCAAAACGTGAGCAACTCTTTACTCTCCAAATCCGCCCGAATCCAGTGTTTCGGAGGTTGCAGATACCGCTCGCACTGCGAACAGTACTGCACGACGCACGATTTACTGATCCCTTCCGTGATGTCCACCTGCGTGCGCACGCACTCGACGCACATGCCGGACGGATTCGCGCACATGGGGACACCGCAGAGACAACACAGCACCGTCGCCGCGCCTCCACCGGCGTGCATCGCGTTCGACGCTCCGAAATCCATCGCGCGCGGCGGCGAGTGCGCGAGGGTGCGAGAGCGTCGTCGCGCGCGCGCGTCACCTCGGCGCGTCGATGTCTCGCGCGCGCGTCGGCGCGCCCATTCGTTCCCGAACCGCCGCCGCCGACTCCGTGTGTCCGATCTTTATATTTCGGACACGCGCGTGCGTGTTTTTCGCGTATTCGAGTGATTTGAAGAGCGTGTGGTGATTGACATCCCGTGCGCGCGCGCGCCATCGCCATCGCCATCGTGGGACGGCATTCGTCGCGGCGCGTCGCGCGCGAGGAGGAGGATGGCGAGGTCGGTGAACGCGATCGACGAGGAGTTGGCGGCGCTCGAACGCGCGCTCGCGACTCTGTCGAGCGACGAGGAGGACGAGGGAGGGGTGGCGTCGACGTCGGATTCGCGCGAAGAGAGGAAACAGAGGAAAAAGAGGAAAAAGGAAAAGCGCGCGCGAGGACGGACGTCGTCGGATGAGGAGGCGGAGGCGGCGCCGGACGTCCTCGTGGGCGGGGAGGATTTACCTCGAATCCAGCCCCTGCCGCGAGAGCTGTTGCCGGAAGGAAACGATTATAAAGGGAAAGGGACGTCGTTTTTGGGCAAGCGCGGCGCGGGACAACCGACGGCGTCGGCGGCGAGCGGAGGGACGACGACCGCGGGTGCGCCGAGGAATGAGCTCGAGAGACGGTTGGCGATGCGCAACGATAGACCGCGGTGCGAGGTATGTCAGATGGATTTCACGAGCGACGCGCAGTTTGAGGAACACAAGCGTGGGAAGAAACATTTGGCCAAGGCGAGAGCGGCGAACGGAGGCGGAGGCGGAGGACGCGGTGCGGGCGGAGGACGCGGTGCGGGCGGGGGAAGACGGTACGTGAAACCACCTCCGGGGCCTCACTGCGAGTTGTGCCGGAAAATATTCACGAGCGAGGTGCAAAAGGTGGAACACTACGGAGGGAAGTGGCACAAGGCGCGAGAGCGGGGCGAGATGCCACCGTCCAATCGCCCATATTCTTGACTTGTTGGCGTACCGAGCGTCTTCACTACGGCCACAAACGACGATGATTGTCGTGATATTTGTTGATAAACAATACTACATACACGAGACGAGCGTACGAACATCGCGATATTACGGCCACGGTGTGTTGCGCACGTACATGGCTTCGATTTGACTCTCATCTAACGCACCATCGTAAAAGTTGAAGTAACGAATCCAACCCTTCATTTCATGAGGGAAACCGAAATCGTTGGCGAGTCCACCGACGGTGAAATTCGGTTCACCTTCGTTGTTGTTCGCCGTGGCTTTTACCGGTGAAATGGCGCCGTCGAGCGCGGTGTATGACCCATCTACGATACCCTGGCGGAACACCGCCAAACCATGGTGCCAAACGCCGTTTGAAGGGGTCGCTGCGCCAGAGTCGTAGACGGCCCCTATCCCACTCCCGATACCGCCGCCAAAGCGTGTATCTGATATGATGAACGAACGGTCATAACCGCCGTCATCGTGGCCGAAAATCCATCCGTAAGATGCCGTCGGGTCATATGTTGTATCCAACTGAAAGACGACCTCCATTGTTAGATTCGGGTACCGCGCCGGACCGATTTCATATGGACACGTAATCACCGACTGCCTGTTCCCATTTATGTACATCCCATTCATCGTCGAGTTATACGTGGTCTGCGATCCGAGGTTGCACGAAATTTGTGCGTTGCCCCACGTGTTGCCGCCCGAATATTGTGACGCATCAAGTGAAGCCAAAGGCGTTGGCGCGTTCGGCAGCTCACATGTTTTTGTGCACGAAGCAAAACACGCCGTGACATTCAAAGGTCCAGGCGCAGCATTAGGCTTCTGCGGTATCAGTCTGTTGCGGTACGGCCAGAACGTTACAGTGCACGCGTCCATGGATTCACCGTTGCCTGACTTGGGCCCGTGTTGCTTTGTGGTCACCCACGGTCCTATCTCACGGAGTATCTCTCCGGCCTCGTTGCCCAAAGCGAAACCATATTCGTAATTCACGTCTCTCGTCGTCACCGTCCATTTTCGCAGACCGATTCGCGTCATCTTTACCATGTTCTTCCTCGGAAAGAACAAGTGGGATTTGTAATTGTGACGCACTATGAAGCCGTCGGAGATTGGAGACGTGAAAAAGTCTAGATTCGCCGCACGCAGGTCCTGATCGATCCAGCTCGCGTCGAGCGTGAACGTCACCTCCGGTCGAACGCGTCCACGGAATACCCAGTTCAAGATCCCCCCCACACGCGCGTGCTCGTCGCTCGAGCGACCACCAGCGAGGATCAACACTATTCCCAACACCAACGAAATGACGCCCACCGCCGCGACGCTCGTCATCGCGCTTCGACGACGACGAGGACGATGCACGTCTCCATGGCCGATAGCCGACGTCTTGGACGCGTCGATCACGAGCGGCGTCGATTCCTTCGCCATCGTCGAGGTTCGGCGCGGAATGGCGTAGGGTCGGACAGCTGTAGAAGGAAGAGCGACCGACTGACCCTCAAAGGGTCACCCTTTGGACTTTGGATTTGGATGTATAAGTACTTGCAGAATACAATTGGTTGGACTAATCTAGAAATTAATGCGTCGTTTCTGTTTATTCGCGGTGGGCGTCCACATGGCGTCCGTCGTGAGCATCGTGCGTGTGTCCGAACTCGTGCGTCTGAGCGCGACGTCGTCGTCTGAAAACTGATACGCGTCCGAGCTGCGAGTCTCTTCGTGGAAAATCCCGCTCTCGCTCGTCCTCGCCTCGCGCGGCGCCCCCGTCGGAGATGTGTCGTGACGCGCGCGGCGCTGCGACAACTCGCTCAGATTCGTATCGCTTGGGAGATTAAACTTTCGATCTCTTGACCCCGAAGCCAAACCTCGGCGATTGCTTCCGTGCTCGAGTAACGCCGCCGCGTCCGGATTCTCCGCTTTCCACTCGCGCGCCAATCTCAGACCGATGTCGTACCCATGTTTGATGATGGCATTGTATTTGTTAAACTCCAAGATGCCGATGCTCGACACGTCCGGGTGAATGTATACGTCGATGTCGTCGACGCGCGTCTGGTGTTTCACCGTATCCGTGACGAAGGGAAGCTGCCCTTGCATATCCGCCATGGTCGGAATGCGATACCCACCGCCGAGCCAACGAGGAACGAGCGAGCGGATCAAAAGGAGCGACCCGCTGATCCCATCGCCCCACGGGCTGAGCTTTCTCGTGTCTAAACCCTCACCCGCGACGTCGACGGCGATGACGAATCGCGCGCCGAGCGCGCGCATGACGTCGGTGGGGAGATTGTTCACGTACCCGCCGTCCACGAGAACGTGCATGTTCTGTTGTCTGTCTTGCTCGGTGTCACACACGGGAGGTAGAAATCCGACGAGCGCCATGCTCGCGCGCACGTATCGCCACAGCGTACCGTTTCTGTGTATGATTTGCATGCACGAGATGAGATCGAGCGTGCAACAGAAAAACGGCAACCAACAATCTTCAATCTTCGTCTCGCCAAAGTTGACGCCGAGCGATCGATTCATGCCCCATCCCGTGAAGTAGCTCACTACGGGGAGGGTGAAATCCATCACCCGTCCCCACGCGCTGGACATCTCCTTGGCGAATTTCATCACCATGATGCGAACGAGGAGCGCGCTCGGATCGCGCGCGTACATGCCGCCGACCATGGCGCCGATGGAGGTGCCACCAACGGCGTCGATGGGAATGCCTTCCTCTTCCATCGCGGCGAGAACGCCGACGTGCGCGATGCCACGAGCGCCGCCACCACCCATGACGAGACCGACAGTCAAGTCGCGAAGCGAACGGGCGAGGCGAGCGGCGTGGGAGAACACGAGTCCGCCGGAGGGCGATTCCATCGCCGCGTGGTGGTGGCGCTGCACGCTAAACGCGGTGAGCCAGGATTTCGTGTCTTTCGGCGTGATGTCGGCGTTTTGATGGAGCAACACGAGCTCGCGCTGGGCGAGCAGCATGCGTTGAAGTTTTGTCGCGCCTTGTCCGTGGAGGAGACGATCTTGTAAGGTTTGTCCCTCCGTCGGCGTCGGCGCTTGATCGTTGGCATTGGCGACGAGTAAAATGGTATCGCTGTGACGCGCACACTGCGCGCACCAAGGCGACGGGAAAGGATCACCCTTTAAGATGACGAGATCGTACTCCAACTCGAGGTTCGACAGCCAATTCATCGTAGCCTCCTGCGCGAGCGGACCGACCGCCGCTTGGCCGAGCTCAGCCAGGCGACACGCCGAATCGACGGTGTGCACGCGACATATCTTTCTGAGCGCCATCGTCAGCGAGTAACAGAAATCGTCCAAGTGCACGGCGGCGCCCTCGGTGACGGGAATGACGGAGACTATCTTCGGCGTGTTGGACGCCTTGTGAGATTGCTGTAAACCAGAGACGGTCGGCGCGATGCTCGCCGATAACGCGGCGGCGCGATTCGCCTGGCGCAATCCTAAACCTCGAGCGAGTCGGACGAACGCCGTGGGCGCCGCGAGGGCGAGCGTGTCCAATCCAGCGGATGAGATCCAGAGCACCTGTGAATCTCTCACGGCTCGCGCGACGGTTCTTCCGTTGGGTGGCGAGATGCTCTGTCGCCTCGCTCTCGGCGTCGAGGCCGACGAATCGGCGGCATTCGATTGGAGAACCGAGTCTTCTCCCGTCGCCTCGCCCGGATTGACGACATAGCCGGGTGCGCTGGATGGATACGACACGTTCGGTTTACCCGGCGTTCGGCGTTTGAATAAATTTTGCGACGAATTCGCTCGAGACAAGCCGTATTCCTCCGTCTGCTCTCGCAAACATCCGGCGACGACGATGTGCACGCCGCCCTCGCGTTGATTCAGCGCCTCGCCCGCCTCTAACATTTCAATCTCCGAGCCCACTCGATCTAAAACGAGTGAGCTCGGCGTGAGTCTGACCCGCCGTGCGAGAGCACTGGCCATTTTGCACGTGATTTTGTCTCGCGAGCGAGCCAGGCGCGCCAACGCGCTTGCCGGAAGCGCGACGACCACGGCGCCGTTCGAACCGGCTCGAAACGCGAGATTACTTCGTTGACCAGTCAAGAGAAGGTGCGAGCCAACCACGTCTCCCGCATTTGCCGTGAAGATGGGCGCTTCCGAACGACGAAATCTGGGAGAGTTCGGGAGCGGAGGTCGCTCGCGCTTCGGCACTCGGCCCATGAACGCCTCCAACGAACCATGTTCTACGAGGTACGCGCACGGCGACGCACCCTGTCGCAAGACGACGGATCCCGCGGGGTACGCCGTGGCTTCCAGAGCGACCTCGTACGACATTTGCGGTGTGATGTCATCTTTGACTGACTTTTGTTTACGGAAGAAGCCACCGCCGTTTGTACCAGCACCTTTTGAAGCGCTTTTCCTATACCCGTGCCGTTCCAGCTTGGCGACGACGTCGCTCGTATCGATGGCATCCACCACCTCGTCATCGAACATGCACGACAACGCCTTGGTACACAAGAGCGGCTCCGCATCGTTCGCAGAAAACGCCGTGGACTCGCTCAACACTCGTTCGTCGACCCATAATGATTTCAGATCGGACGTCATGCCGAGATACTTGCATAGAGCGGTGAATCCACCGGCGAGACGCAAGGTGGTGCCTTGAATGCCGACGACGGCGCCGGCGCACTCGTGAAAATCAGACATCTTGACGACAGCTAACACGCATCCACCGGGCGCTGCGCGCGCGGAGACGCGAACTCGATCGCGCTGGTGCTCTTCCTTTTCAGCACCGAACGACAATCGCACGCGCACGCGATCCGCAATCTCCGATCTCGGCGACTTTTGACCGCTCGACGGTGCGTCGCTGCTCTTCGCCGGCGCCGCCGGCGATTCTCCCGGAGCGCTCCATTTCTGAGGAACGTGCTCCAAGATGTCCATGAACGAATTCAAACACGTCCCCGGGCGCGAACAGTGCGTCGTCAACGCCTTTGACTCCCCGTCACCGCGTATGCTCACGTCCATCTCAATCTGACCCTTGAGTTCGACTTCGCCCTCCACCAACACCGTCAACTCCCCGGGCGCCACCGATTCGCCGACGCGTTCCCTCGCGCGCACCGTCACCGTCTTCACCCTCGATCGAAGCGTCGCGATGGCGGTCTCAGACATCCCTCGACACGCCGCGCACGCGCGCAACGCGTCCATCGTGGGATCTAACGGCCTCGCGCTCTCGTGCGGGGATATAGTCGCCAATCCGTGCGCCGAAATCGCCGCGCGCAAATCCTCCTCCGTCTTGTGTAACACGCTCAAACCGTCCCCTCTGATATCCTTCAACCGCGCCTTGAGATTCGTCTGCGCCTGCCACGTGCGCCAGATGCGCACCGCCTGTCGCATTCGTCTCGGTTGATGCGGCATGTCGAACATCTTGAGCGATACGCTCTGAAACGCCCTGATTTTCCCTTCCTCTAAAATCATCCCGCGCAACTCCTGCGAACGCTTGAGCGCCGCCGCGCGCAGTTCCTTTAACCGTCGAATCGCACGCACCGCGCGCTTCAACAAGAAAAACCTATCCCAACGCAAAAACAATCATCGACACGCGCGCGCGACCATCGTCAGTCTCAATCTCAATCTCGCGCGCCATCGAGCGCGCGCGCGCCGCCGACGCCGACGCCGACGCACCTCGTGGCGTAATACGCCGCCGTCGCCGCGCACAGCGCCGTCAACCCACGATCGACGCCGTACGCGCCCACGAGAACGGCCGCCAAGAACGCAAACTGTCCACGGTGCAACAACATCCCGTCCCCTCGCCCACCACCCGTCCGTCCGTCCGTCCTCGACGACGTTCGTTCGTTTGAAGCGATGAATCGATGAATCAATGAATCAATGAATGACGCGACGCATTCACAATCCCACGACGATCTCGCCGCGCTCGAGGGTCTCCCCCGCGATCGCGATCGCTCGTCTCTCGTCTCTCGTCTCTCGTCTCTCTCTCTCTCGCGTCTCCCCTCCACTCGCGAACGAACGAACGAACGACGACCAGTGCCGAGCGTTGACTGTCGCATTCCACATTCCGACGCATCGTCACTCGTCGTCGCCCGCGCGCTCGATCGCGCGGTCGACGCGCATGGCCGACGGAGAATCGCGCGAGGCGCACTATTACGGTCTGTTCCTGGACGAAAAGAGCGAGCGCGCGATCTGGGACCTCGTTCGCGAACTCGTCGGACTGGGAAGGGAACCGCCGGGATGTAAACGAAGCGGTGACCACGTGACGATACGGTATAAACCTCCGAGGGAGATGGTCGAGGGGTGTCGACGTCGTGGGTTGAGTGGGAGCAAGGTGAGCGTGCGAGCGACGCACGCGTGCGTGCGAGAGAAGGTGTTCGCGCTGGCGGTGTCGTGGGAAGAGGTGGCGAGGGAGGCGCCGACGCCGGAGGCGAGGGCGGCGCACGTGAGCGTGTTCGCGCCGACGGAGACGGAGTGGCGCACGCTCGGAGACGTCGTGGCGGAGGATTTACTGAATGGGAATGCGTTGGATTTGTCTTTCGTCGGGGGTGGATTGACGCTGGAGGGACGGTTGGGGGTGATGATGACGGACGGGAGCGTGGATTACGGCGACGAGGATTCTTCGCGTCGAGACGGAGGCGGAGACGGCGAGCGAAGGACGCGCGAGATCGCGGGCGCGGAGGGGACGATCGGGGACAGCGTCGGGAGGGAGGTGGTGACGCCGAGGGCGACGACGACGCGACCGGAGGAAATGTCGACGAGCAAGCAAAAAGTTGGCAAGGCAAGGGAGAGACGCGGCGAGAGCCCGCCGGACGCCGACGGCGACGCGGAGGCGGCGAAGAGACGCGAGGAGAAAAAGCGAGACCAGATACGACGTGATTACTTGGAGTTGTGCGAGATTTTCGAGGTGCATCACCCGGTACACGTCAAAACGATGTTCATGAAGCACGGATTCGACATGGAGGCGACGGCGCAGGATTTGTTGACGCAGATGACACCCGAACCGGAGGACGAAATGGACGAACTCGTCGAATTCGACGACGCCGATGGTAATTTCACGTTTGAAGATTACGATTATGATGATAATTACGACGAGGATGAGGGCGAGGAGTACGAGGAAAGCGGAAGCGGAAGCGGCGCGCGCTCGCCAGATTCGACGAGCGTCTCGTCCCCGCCAAAGTTGAGTAAAAAGCTTCGCAAAGCCATCAAGCGAAGCAAGCGCCGCGTGCGCTCGGAGATTATCGACGGCTCGAAGAAGGAAATCATTGCGAGCATCGTCGGATCTTCGACGACGACGGCGAAAAATTGGGGCGTACACAGCGAGGAGAGAACGAGCAAATTCCATCGAAGTAAATTCTCCTCGGCCACCATCAGAGAAGCCGCGGGTAAGTGGTCGAAATTTCAAGGAAGTGACTCGCGAACCATACGTTTGACGAAATCGTCGCGGTCTGGAAGCAACGACTCGATAGTGGAGGCTAAATTGGAACAAATCTCGGAGGATTTAACGCGTTTGCGCGTGCAAAGAGACAGCGGCGAAAACGCTCGCGCGGCGTCAAAGATTCGAGAGAAGACGGCACTTCGCTCCGCGCTCGAAAATATGGGCACCGAAAAGAAGATCAAAGACATGCCGGCTTGGTACAAAGAGGCGCACGATCTCGACTTTAACAAAGTGCTCGATTTCCACGGGTGTGATCGAGTGCAAGCGATACATCTTCTCGAGGACGCACTCGTGAAAATCTCTCCCATGGTGACCTCCGACTGGAAATTGCGACTCATCACCGGTCGAGGTAATCACAGTCGAGGAGGTCGCGTCATCCACGGCGACGTCATGAGATGGCTCACGCACTTCGGCATCGCGTTCGTCGAGGGCGAGGGCGACATTATCGTCTGCGCGTGCGGAAGCATCAACTCATGACATTCCGCTAATACATCACCTATTGTTTGCTAGAGCTACTGTAGCTAGCCATTTGTTACTATCTATTCATACGCCGAGACACCGCCGATATACCACCACCTCGAACGATTTCGTCACGACGCGCGGCGCGTCTCTCGCCGCGGCGCGAATCGCGCTCTCTTCATTGTGGTGCCCGCTCGGACCCATGTAGAGCAAATCAAAAACGTCCTCCTCGGACAGTGTCAGCGTGCCGTGAATCTCGCGGCGACGCACGATCTCGAATCCATTCGAGAGCATGGAAGCGTCGACTCGGTCCGATTTCCCAGGTTCGACGCCGAGAACGGTGACGCCGTCGCCGTTCAATTCTCGAAGCTCTCGCATGTGATCCTCGCCTGGCCTCGCGATACACACTCGACCGCCCGCGCGAACCACCCTCGCGAGTTCGCTCGGCGACCGCGGCGCGAACACGCTGATCACCGCATCGACCGAATCGTCTATGAGCGGCACGTCGCGCGTCGCGTCGGCGACGGCGACGCGCGCGTCTCGACCCAACGACGCCGCCGCCAAATCCGCCGCGTCCTTGGCGACGTCGAACGCCGCGAGTTCCAACGACACGTCGTCTCGTACCATCGCCGCGTCGCGAACCGCGCGCGCGTAATACCCTTCACCGCACCCGAAATCCACCACTCGCCATGGATGATTGACGACGGTCGCGGCGACGCCCTCGGCGTCGACTCTCGCTTTCCCTCGCCGCCGCCGCCGCTCGGCGCGCTTCTTCGCCAATTTTCTCGCTCGCGGCGACGTCGGTTCATCCGCCCGACCGACGACGCGCATCGCATCGTCGGTCGTCGACGCCCCCTCGCCCTTGCCCTCACCCTCGCCGTCGTCCTCCTCCTCTCGCGCCAACGCCTCGGCGGCCACCGTCGCCGCCAACTCGGAAAAGTGCCCTCGATTCAGAAACGCTCGTCTCGCGCGCAACTGCGCGCGCGCGTCCCCACCGCGCGCGCGACCGAGAAGATTGACGTATCCACTCCTCCCCGCGTCCACCGCGTGCGGCTTCCCCTCTCGCGCGCATCGATACGTCCCGACGTTTCCGTCCCCAACCAACCGCACGCGACGTCCCTCTCGACCGCACGTCGGACACGTCCACGGCGCGGGCCACTCGCGACGCACCGCGCTCGAGACGTCAACGCGTCGTCTCGAGCGCCGCGCGCGATGCGGCGACGTCGGCGTCGCACGCGGCGCTCGCGAGACGGACGAACGCGTCGCCATTGTGACGCGCGCGGTGGTGCGCGGCATCGCTTCTGCACCCGATGATGACGCGTCCCGCGCGCGATGACGTCGTCTCGCGCGCGGGCGCGAATCGTCTCGCGACCGCGCGGGCGTCGTCGTCGTCGTCGTCTCGCGCGTCTCGCGCGTCTCGCGCGTTTCGTCCCCGAACGCGCCGTCCTCGTCTCGTCTCCCGAGAGGCGAGCGATCGGCCGCCCGAGGACGCCGCGGACGCGTTCGCGCGCGTCACCACACCGGAGTCGCGAGACGCGATTCGACGCGTCACCGACATCGATGCGCTTCGACGGAAGAGAGAGGATGCGAAAAAGGCGCTCGCGAGCGCCGAGCTCGCGCTCGCGGCGGCGATTCTCGCGAGAGACGACGACGACGACGGGAAGGGGACGAACGCGTTCACGTGCTCGTACGGGTACATCGCGTCGCTGCGAGGGTGCTACATCGACGTCGAGCGAAATGAGGTTCCCCAAGGGTTCATCGCGTCCGCGGTGGAGAATTTTGAGCGCGAGTTGCGAGAGATGGTGGCGTATTTTCGCGCGAGAGACGCGGATGAGGATGGGGCGTATGGGATGCCGACAGAGTTGAGAGAAAAGGTGCTGGCGTTGCGTCTGGACGCCGACGCGATTTGGGAACGAGAACGCGCGAGAGAGGAGATTCCCGCGCCGTGGATCTTGAAGGGACCGTATCTGGCGCTGTGCGCGATGCTGGATGCCTTGTTCGACGAGAAGAAACCGATTCAGCGGTTTTGGTTTTTAGAGACGGTGGCGAGAATGCCGTATTTTAGTTACACGAACATGCTCACGTTTTACGAGGCGCTCGGTTGGTGGCGACAGTCGAGCGAGCTCAGGAAGATTCATTTCAGCGAGGAGTGGAACGAGTTTCATCACCTGTTGGTGATGGAATCTCTCGGGGGCGATCAGAGCTGGCGCGATCGATTTCTTGGATTACACGCCGGCATCATCTACTTTTTCGTCCTGGTGTTCTTGTGGTTGATTTCGCCCGCCTTGGCGTACAACTTTTCCGAACTCATCGAAGGGCACGCCGTGGACACGTACGGACAATTCGTCGATCAAAACGAAGAGTTGCTCAAATCCATGCCCCCACCGACGATTGCGGTGGAGTACTACGAGGGCGCCGATCTCTACCTCTTTGATGAGTTTCAAACCGCTCGAGAGGTGCGTTCGAGACGGCCTCGCATTCGCAACCTCTACGACGTGTTTAGCAACATTCGAGACGACGAGAGCGAACACGTCAAGACCATGGGCGCGTGTCAACGCGAAGACTCTGCGATTTCATCACCTAACGCCGTGAACGCCAAGACCGCCGCCATCGCCGCTCTGGTCACCGCGCAAGTTGTCTTTTTTCGACTCGGGGAATCCGCAACGCTCGCCCAGGACGCCGCGGAACTCGACGTGGACGCGCTCACCGACGCCGCCACTGTCGGCGCCGCCTCGGGGCTCTTCGACGCTCTGTTCAGCATCTTAGATTTCTTGTGAGGCTCGCCCAGGACGCCGCGGAACTCGACGTGGACGCGCTCACCGACGCCACCACCGTCGGCGCCGCCACGGCGCTCTTCGACGCGCTGTTCAGCATCTTGTAACGCTCGCGCGTTTCATTCACTGTATAAATTACATTTAACTACGGGGATGGTGACCCGCGCGGCGCCTTGCTCGCATCCTTAGTCTCTCGAAAAGCTGCCACAATTCCGATTTCCAAACACCGCCTCTCGAACTCGACCCACGACCGAGTGACGCCCGAGGTGATGAACATACCGACGAACGAACCGAGCACGGCGAGCGCCCAGCAATCGATGACGACGGCCGCCGCCTTACCGAACCCATTCTCTGGCTTGGTCTCCGTCAGAGGATTCGCGATACCGCACATGTTACCGATGAGAAACAACGCGCCGTCCTTGAACGACCAACCCTCGACGGCGGCGAGTAAACCTCCCAGCGCGACTGAGAGCGAGCCTATGAGGAGCGGTACGAACGCGAGCACGAACGCGAGACACACCCCGCTCTCGGCGAGCAAACGTTTTCTCGAGATGACGAATCGCCCGTTTTCATCGTACGTCTCCACCATGTCCACGCGCACGAAATTTTCCAGTAACATCCTAAACAAGTCTCGCTTGCACAGCGCCATCTCGAAACAAAACGAAAACATCACGACGGCGAAGCCGAGGGACCAGAATGAGATGAAACAGTCCCACACGATGCCGCCGTCGCTCGTCGGCGCCGCGTCGGTGAGCGTGACGTCCATGCCCAGGACGTCCACCATGACGTATAAAAACCCATCGCTGAACGACCAACCCTCGCCCGCGGCGAGCAGGCCGCCGAACACCACGGCGACCGAAGACACGACGACGGGGATGAGAAAAGTCGCGAAGAATGCAAACGAGCGAACCTCGCGCGCGAGCGACGATCCCTCCGTCGACGTCGACGTCGACGTCGCGCCGGCGTCCGCGTCCGCATCGTCGTCGACGGAGGGATCGACGCGCATCGGCGCGATGTCCGCGCGCATCGTCCCGTCGCGGCGCCGAGCGATTGTGTCGACCGAACGTGCATGAATCGCGGATGCGATCGTAAGGCTGAAAGGCAGATTGCTAAAACTGCATAATTTGGGCCGAATTTAGAGCATTTTTTAGCGTTTCGGAGATTAAATTTGGGAATTTTACGAATCTGCCCTTTAGCCTAACCGTCACCGTCAGCGTCACCGCCCGCGATCGATACAATTCGACGCGAAGACGCGACGCGACGACGCGAAACGAGGGATAGAGACGACGGAGAGGTAAAACATGCGCGATGATGTGAGACGGGCGGCGTCGTACGGCGCGATCGAGGGCGAGGGCGACGTCGAGGCGACGCCGCTCGAAGGCGATCGGGCGCGAGCGACCGCGCTCGTGAGGGGGCGGAAAAGACTCGGGCTCGGGCTCGTCGCCGTGGCGTGCGTGGGCGCGTTGGCGCGGACGCGAGGGATGTTTGGCGCGTCGCTCG
>TARA_B100000674_G_scaffold232378_1_pt1 | contig 19075 bp, 23 predicted proteins | sample TARA_B100000674 | Tara Oceans TARA_B100000674 (sample SAMEA2622759) | marine metagenome | biome: marine biome (ENVO:00000447); feature: surface water layer (ENVO:00002042); material: "saline water (ENVO:00002010), including plankton (ENVO:xxxxxxxx)" | depth 5 m
GGATTCGTTGAAGGCGACGATATCGCGGCCGGCACGACCGACGTAATAGTCTCGGACGGGTTTACGGGCAATATCGCTCTGAAAACTACCGAGGGCACAGCGCGTCTGATCAAGGAGTTTCTCGGCGATGCTTTCCGCAGCTCCATATCGTCTCGTCTGGGGTTTGTGTTTGCCCGGCGAGGACTACGCAAGATGCGGGACCGAATCGACCCGCGCCGCTACAATGGTGCCATGTTTCTGGGACTGACAGGCATTGCCGTTAAAAGCCACGGCGGTACTGACGCATTCGGGTTTGCGAACGCCATCGGCGTCGCCGTCGATATGGCCTCTAACGGTTTTAACGAGAAAATCACCGAAGGTCTGCGTGGGCTGGGTGGAATGAAGTCGGAAACCCGGGAAGCGGCGGCTTCCTGATGGTGAGGCGCTCCGTTGTAGCGGGATGTGGCGCATATCTGCCCGACCGGGTTGTCACGAACGAGGAATTGGTCCAGCGCGTTGACACCACTGACGAATGGATCGTACAGAGAACGGGTATTAAGACACGCCATATTGCCGGAGACGATCAAAAGACATCCGATCTTGCAATCGCGGCGGCTAGGCAGGCGCTCGAACATGCCGGGATGAATGCCTCCGAACTCGACCTGGTCGTGCTGGCAACCGCAACACCCGACCATACTTTTCCGTCGACTGCTACTACCGTGCAGGCCGCTCTGGGTATGACACGGGGGGCGGCCTTCGATGTGCAGGCGGTATGTTCCGGCTTTGTCTACGCGATGAACGTCGCCGACAATTTCGTACGTCTCGGCCAGGCGGAAAATGTCCTGGTTATTGGGGCGGAGACGTTTTCGCGGATTCTCGATTGGGAAGACCGGACGACCTGCGTTCTGTTCGGCGACGGTGCTGGTGCGGTCGTCCTTCTGGGCCAGGATGCGTCGGGAGACAGTAGCGACCGCGGCGTACTGGCTAATTGCCTGCATTCTGACGGCCGTCATCATGATCTTCTCTATGTGGACGGCGGACCGTCGGCGACGCAGACCGTCGGGCATCTGCGTATGGAGGGCCCCGAGGTCTTCAAGCACGCTGTGAAAAACCTTTCCAGTGTGGTTGGCGAAGCCTTGGAAATCGCGGGGCTCCACACTGATGATGTCGACTGGCTTGTTCCCCATCAGGCAAACAAGCGGATTATCTCATCTACGGCTCGAAAACTGCGGGTCAGCGAGGAAAAAATTGTCATGACTGTCGAGCGTCACGCCAATACCTCAGCCGCGTCCATTCCCTTAGCACTGAATGACGCCGTTCGCGATGGGCGGATCAATACCGGCGATGTTTTGGTGCTGGAAGCCATGGGCGGTGGTTTTACCTGGGGCGCAAGTGTCGTCCGTTGGTAATTAGGTGAAGGCACCTGATGCCGAAATTACCCCTATCCCTCTGATATTGACTGCCTTCTTCGCAGCGGCTACCGTCTCGGGAAGGGACATATAAAGGGGCATGCCATGGCCGAAAACACGGTCACACGAGCGGACCTTAGCGAAGCTGTTTATCAGGAAGTGGGCCTATCGCGGAATGAATCCGCAATTCTTGTCGAGTCCGTTTTGACGGAAATTGCGGATACGCTAACCAGGGGCGAAACCGTAAAAATTTCCTCGTTCGGCAGCTTCTCCGTTCGCCAAAAAGGCCAACGCATCGGCCGAAATCCCAAAACCGGCCAAGAGGTTCCTATCCTGCCGCGCAAGGTGCTTGTCTTTCGGGCTTCCAACGTATTGAAAAGCATGATTAACAGCGGCACCGGCGACAATTCCGTTGATGGTGCCCCATTGCCGACGGACAGCAGCGACTCTGTGCATCAGTCGCAAACCGCCCCGGAGCAACCCGTAACCACATTTGGGACGGGGTCGCCTTTTAACCAACCAGGAAACTGATAGGTGGCGGACAACGACGGTGACGAAAACGGTAACCGCCGGCCGCGAAAGTCCGCTGCTGCCTTCCGAACAATAAGCGAGGTCGCGTCGGAACTCGATATCCCGGCGCATGTACTACGCTTCTGGGAAAGCAAGTTCGCACAGGTGAAGCCGCTGAAACGGGGTGGTGGGCGCCGGTACTACCGGCCCGAAGACGTGGAATTGCTGCGCGGTATCCGGGAACTTCTCTACACGGACGGTTATACGATCAAAGGCGCGCAGAAGTTGCTGCGCGAAGGCGGCACAAAGGAAATTTCGTCTAACACCGCGGATTCAGCTGCCAAGGCCTCACTGGGTGTGGGAACGACAACCGCCGCCCAACCGGCGCCGGTTGCCCCCGTAGGTGGGGCGCAGGTAGATCTTGCCGATGCTCAGAGGTTGGAGTTGACCGCGGTGCTTGCCGAACTCGAAAATCTTCGAGATAAGTTGAAAAACGCATCTGCGTGACCGAATAGATGCTTGAGTTACAGGCTGTGGCTGCGTACTTTGCCGCCGACTGCAAATATCGGAGCGTGGCGCAGCTTGGTAGCGCACTTGACTGGGGGTCAAGGGGTCGCTGGTTCGAATCCAGTCGCTCCGACCATTGATTTACAAAGAAAAAGGGGGGTTTTGGCCCCCCTTTTTTTTATGCCAAAAATCCAACTTGACCGGAATCTTGACCACCCTTCCAAAATTAGGCGTTTTGGCGCGGCGCTCCGTCGTCAATCGGAAAGCCGATAGCCTCGGGGTCAAGGGGTCGCTGGTTCGATTCCAGTCGCTCCGACCATTCTTAAGATGACAGGTGACCCTCACCGGGTGGCTCGTTTTTGCGATCTGCGGTGCTGCCCTACGAAGCTTGCGAAAACGGGGAACAATCCGGCCTGGTGAAGTCAGTGGGCCGAATGGCAGAGACCTCCTCGTGGTGCTACGAGACCTCTAGTGAGTATAGCTCCGCCGGTCTTGCTACTATCGACCGCATAGGAGTACTGCGCAGACCTGCCTAAGGAAAATCACGTCGCTGCCGGAGAACCCTCGGGGTTGGACTTAGGCTCTCGATTCTCGCTGATCAGGATAGACAGGAAAGCGGCCATGAAGGCGAGCGCGATGGAAACGAACCAGACCCAGTCATACCGGGCGAACAGCTCGTAAAGATATCCGCCCATGAACGATCCCAGCGCACCGCCCAGCGCGTGCAGCGCGAAAATCAGCCCCATAGTCAAACCCATGATGTGGCGGCCGATATGGGTCGCCACGATACTGGCAACGATGGGGAAGGTGGCGTAGTCGAAAATGCCGAACAGGATGGCGAAAACATAAAGCAGGGTGGGGTTACCCGCGATATAGATGAGCATTACGAAGGTCAGCGCCCGGAAGAAATAGCAGCTCGCCAGCAGCATGGGCCGGTGATACCGGTCCGACATCCAACCATAGCTAATCATGCCGATCAGACTGAACAGCGACAGCACGCCATAGGCCGTCGCGCTCTGAACCGGCGGGAACCCGCAGCTCACGGCGTAGGGGATTAAATGTACCTTGATCACGCCGGCGGTGGTGAACCCGCAGATGAAAAAGCCGCCACCGAGTAGCCAGAAAACAGGCATCTGCGCCAACCCGCCCATCGTCGTCAGAACCGAGCTTCTGGCGGTACCGCTGTCGGTTTTTGGCCGTGGTGGTTCCTTACCGATCAGTAGAAACACGACCAGGGCAGTCACAAGGATGACTATTCCGGCAAGGAAGAAACCGTTGCGCCAGGACAACAAGGTTATGAGCAAGGCGAAAAGAGGCATGATGGCGAACTGGCCGCCTGTACTGCCCGACGTGGCCATGCTTGTTGCCAATCCCAGCCGTTCCTTGAAGTGATGCGCGATCGTGGTCGATACGAGTGATGGCGCCATGGCCGCGAAGGCCACGCCGCCCACTAGGCTGAAGACGACAACCAGCTGCCAGGGTTCGGTCATGAATGAACACAGAATGTATACGATGCCGATGACCGACATGCCCACCGCGTAGATCACGCGAGAACCAAATCGGTCGATGATGGAACCCAGAACCGGCGCTGTCGCCGCCATGGTGACCATCATCAGTGCGCTCGCTGTCGCAACAAACTTATATGACCAGCCCAGATCTTCTTTCCAGAACGGCATCATCAGGCCAAGACTGTTGCGGGCCGTGATGACGATGCTGAGCATCAGGAAAAGCGCGAAGACGATGACCCAGCCTTTGCGGTCATGATAGCTGCTTTGTTCGGGGTCTTCTGGTTCTGGCAAGGAGGATTTCTTTTATGAGTAACGACGGGTAATTTAGTTTACTTCGTTTTCTAAGCAAACGGGTTACAGCGCAGAAGATCGCTGCTAAAATATTAAAGCGTGCGGAGTAATCCGCGGAGATCGGGCCGGGCAAGATAATCCCCGGGCCGCAGATAACCAACAGACGCAACCATGATTGGGAGGATTATAATCATGACAATCACGTGTAAACAAATTGCCGCGACCGGTGTCGCGGCAGCGACGGCACTGGCGATTGGTTTGCCAGCTAAGGCGGCGGAAGAGTTAAAAGTTTCGACTGCTCTGGGGCAAAAACATGACCAAAGCAAGGCTTTCTTCACTACGTTTTTAGACCCAATGAAGTCAGATAAGAGCGAAGTCGTTCTTAATTACATCGGTGGCCCCGAAGTTACGCCTAACAAAAAGCAGGGTCCCGCAATGAAGCGTGGCTTAATTGATATCATTATGTCGCCGAGTACTTATTACGCCAATCTTGTTCCCGAAGCTCGGCTCACCGGTATTGCCACTGTTACACCGCAACAGTGGCGAAAAAATGGCGGTCATAAAATGATGTCGGAGGCGTGGGGTAAAAAACTCAACGCTATCATACTCGGTTGGGGCAATTTTTATGGTCCTAATCAGTTTTATATTTGGATGAAGGATAAGCCAAAGCTCAGTAAGACGACAGGTCTGGACCTAACAGGCAAGAAGATGCGGACGACGCCGCTTTACACACCTTTCTTCAAGGCGATGGGCGCAACGACCAAAAATATTTCGCCGGCGGAGGTGTATACCGCGCTTGAACGTGGCGTGGTCGATGGCCTTGCTTGGCCCGAAGGCGGCGTTGCGTTCCGAGGCTGGCATAGCTTTATCAAATACAAGGTTGGTCCTGGTTTCTTCCGTTCGTCGACAATGGTGACGATGAACAAAGACAAGTTCAACAAGCTCTCGAAAAAAGGACAGGCCCAAATTATAGCGGCTGGTCTGAACTACGAGAACAAGTCCGGAGCGTTGCTTAAAAAGCTCGCAGCTGCTGACAATGCCAAGATTTACAAGGAAGGCGTGAATGATTACACGCTGCCCGGCGATTATGGGCGGGCATTCAAGCAAACGATTATTAATGCTAACTGGACGGACGCAGGAAAGCGTAAATACACAGTCGATTTTGCAACGTTGAAAGCTAAAATGCTCGACTCTGGTTCCTAAGCTTTCTGAAGAATTAAGCGATCAGCGCCGCCCTTTGGGCGGCGCTTTTTTGTGAAAAGATGGAATATTGCAGTGGCTTTATTTACTTAATTGACCAGTTTTAAGCCGTCGGGATCCCTACATCAGACTGGGTAGCCAGAGTGCCAGCTCGGGCGCAGCGCACAGAATTAGGATCAGGATTGCGTCGCAAACTAGAAAGGGGAACGCGGCTTTTGCCACCTGAAACAGCGTTGTGCCTTTTGGTGCAACTCCGAGCATAACGTAGAGTAGTAAGCCGAAAGGTGGTGTTGTGCCGGCCATCTCGATCGTAATAAGAACAAAAAGACCAAACCAAATGAGATCGAATTGCAACGCCGCGGCCAGTGGGAAAAAGATCGGCACTGTAATTAACATCATTGATGTCGCGTCCATGAACATCCCAAGGAGGATAAGGACGCAGAACATCATAAACAGGATCATGTACCTGTGGAGTTCGTAGCTTGTCACCCATTCAATCAAGCCCTTTGAGGCCCCAGAATAAGACAACATTTGACTAAAAACGGTGGAGTTCATGATGATTAAGAACACCATTGCACCAACCCGCACTGTCCCCTCGAGAGAGGTAGAGATTGAGCTGAATGAGAGCGCTCTAAAAGCAATGGCGAGTATAAATACTCCAAGGACTCCGCATGCTGCCGCCTCCGTCGGCGTTGCCCAGCCGAGCACAATAAACCCGACTACCATGAAAACTACCAGCCCCATTGGCAGTATGTTGGTCGTAACTAATCGAAGCCTAGTGCCTAACGACATGGACTCTACATCGTAAGCTGGCGCTGAGCCTGGATTACGGATTAATTGAAAGGTAATCATGGCAGCGTAGAGTAGTGCGAGGACGAAACCTGGAAGAAACCCGGCAACAAGTAACCGGCCGACATCTATTTCTGCTATCGCTGCAAGTAATACTCCGAGCGCTGAGGGTGGAATAATCATTGCGAGGCCGCCAGTGCCGAGAATTGGACCCATCGACATCTGACCGCTGTATCCGCGTCGCTTCATCTCAGGGACCATTAGAGACCCAAGCATCGCGGTGTTGGCCATTGATGAGCCTGTCAGCGTAGAGAAGATTGCACCACCAGCCACTGTCAAGTAGCAGAGCCTGCCGGGTAAACGGCCAAACACGGCGTCCAACCCGTCGAACACCTTTATCGCGAGCCCAGTATGAAAGAATAGTGATCCCATAAGAATAAACATAGGGACAGGACCAAGGATGAAGCGTGATATCAATTGCGTAGAGTTATCGGCCACCTGTATCAACGCTCCTGGATCGAACCCAGTGAATATGAAGACGGCGATAAAGTTGGTGGCGATGAAGGCGAAGGCGACGGGGACGCCTAATGCCATAAAAGAAATGACCAGTCCCAGCAGGAAGGCGAATGCCCAATACCACTCCATGGCTACATACCCTCCTTGACGTCCGTTCTACTTCCGAACATGTCGTCAAACCCTAACAGGAAGCGGATGAATTCAATCGCGACCAGGAGGAACCCAATAGGCATCGGCGCATAAATCCACCAGAGTTCAAGTTCGATACTGCGCTCATCGATTGCTTCGTCGACATATGACTCGATGGCGAGTTCCAGCGAAAACCATGCAAGCATCAGCGAACCGATGATCACCACCAGATAAGCAAGTTTAGACGTTACTTTCCTTGCTCCCGGTGACAAAAACTCCGCCACCGCGTCGATGAATACATGGCCCTTAATCCTAGCCAACCACGGCGCCGCCAAGATGGTGAACCAGAGCAGTCCGTATTCTACAACGCCGAGCGTTCCTTCCCACGGCTGGAGTCCGACGAGTGGTAGCAGCACATCCATCACGATTAGGACAAAAATCAAGAAAACGATCAGGCATGATAAAGTTTTCAGCGCATTAATCAGCCACGCATGTGCTTTTGAAATGGCTTGCACGTCGGCTCCCCGTATTAAGGTGCAGGTTAATCCCACTTAACAGGAAGCTTAGTCGTGTTTGAGGGCTGGAACAACCGCTCGCCGTGGGCGCTAATAATCCTAATTATCCGCAATGGGAGGGTAGCCCATGAATACCAGCGGATTGTCGATCACCGTGCTTTCGGTGGACAACGGAAGGATGGGGCTCTCGACCTCACGAAAGCTTCTATGTGGACCGTCAGAAGGCGTATTGGCCAGAAACGGCGCCCCTGTTTGTTATACTTTGACGCAGTTGCGCCAATTCTGACTGGGGGCGTTCTGGTGCGGGATTTCCGAAAACCATTTTCAGCTGTGATTGCTGAAAAGATGTTCAGCGGCGTAGGTTCTGAGTGTGCGGTATCGGAAATCTTATTCGGGCTCGTGGCGCGCATCCATGATCGCTAGGTGTCGCATCAGTTTTGGAATTTCGATGGGATTGGTATCCTGGCGCGATGGCAAGAGGCCGTCGACGCACTTGGAAGTCCAGTAAGAATACCCCTCCTCCACTTCCCGGGTAGAAAATTTCAGCAGCGAGCCGCCATGGCGCCGCTATCTTCGTTGTCGACCACTATTTCCGTTTTAGTCTGTTGCCTCACCTGCTACCGAAAGGCAGGTAGTGCCGCACAAAATTTTATGCACGGCCAATAAACAGAATCGCTGTTTTTAGATGTCGATACGCATCAAATCGTGGGCCATCCGAAGGTCGCCTGTCCAGTTTTTCCGGATATCGGCGACCATTTCTTCCATCATTTCGTTGCCCATGATTTCGACTGGCATGTGCTTGCTCATTAGTGCGCGTACGACCGGGCGGGAGGAGTCGAAGTGACCGAAATGCGTCGCGACAAGGCTTTTTACGTTCGACTTTACTGCGATCTCGCCCAGATCAGTGGGACTGGTATGCGCCCACGTGCCGATGCCCGCTTTGGACCGGAATTCGATTGCGGAGGTGGGAAACGTACACTCGTGGATTAGGAGATCCGCGCCTTGGGCCAGCTCAATGAGCCGGTCGCACGGCGCCGTATCGCCTGAGAACACGACGGATTTGCCGTCAAACGTGTCCATGCGAAGACCGAAGCAGGGCGAAATCTCCATCGGGATGTGTTCGACGTAGCAGGCCGAAACCTTGACGTAATCGTCTTCGAAAATCGGACCCGCTTCTTTTTCGCGTACGTCTGGCGTCAGGACATGAAAATTGTCTTGCCGCTGTTTGTACTGGACGCGGGCCTCGATATCCTTTCTGAACGCGCCGTCGTCAGCATCAAGAAGCGCATGAACGAAATGCTTGGTGTCCTGTGGCCCGACGACGATTGGCGGGGTCTGCCGGTTCGCCATCCATGTCGTGATCATGAAATACGCAAAATCGGCGATGTGGTCATAATGCAGGTGGGACAGGAAGATGTGGTTGACATCCGCCGGGTTTACGCCTGCCGCGACCATCTGGTTGGTGGCTCCATGTCCGCAGTCGAACAGGTAATGCCGGTCGCGCACTGTAATCAGTATTCCTGAGTCGTGACGATCCGGATTGGGCATTGCGGCGCTGGTACCGAGCATGATGATGCGCATCGTTCTATGTCCTGTCGGTTGAGTGTTTGGGTGTAAGCTACTTGGCGCGTTGCGATGGTTTCCGTCGCGATCAGAAGAACCGCGCGTCCCACGCCTACTATGTCGATGCGAACTCCGCATTCGACGACACCTGCTGGCAGAAGCACCAGGACCCCTGCGGCCATGAAAAGCAGCTTGAGTACTGCTGATAGGTTTGTTTGATTGTTAAATTGTAGCGTCTGGCGGGTGAATGACCAGCCCGCATCTTCTCAGGTCAGGCCGACGCCGATAGGCCCGTCAGTGGTCTTGTGCACGAAATGGTCGACATATGGGTTGCCGGAATCATTCAGATCCTCCGACGTCCCCTCCCAGACCGTCTCTCCGTCGTTCATCATGATGATACGGTCGGCGATATGCCGAGCTCCGTCGAGATTGCTGGTTATGGAGACAACGGTGGCGCCGAGCTCGCGGACATTTTCCAGGATCAGATCGTTGATGACGTTGGTCATGATCGGGTCGAGACCTGCCGTGGGTTCGTCCAGCAGCAGAATTTCGGGCTCGTCCGACAGTGCCCGGGCTATCCCGACGCGTTTCTGCATGCCGCCCGAGAGTTCCACCGGATAGAGCAGGGCGGTGTCGGCTCTCAGGCCCACTGCCGCCAGCTTGGCATGCGCAAGTTCTATGGCTTCGTCCCTAGATATCCGGCTGTTCTGGCGCAGGCGAAACGTAATATTTTCCCATACGGTCAGGCTGTCGAACAGTGCAGATCGCTGAAACAGCATGCCCATGCGGGTGGCCTCATCCCGTTCGCGACCGCTCAGTCCTGTCATTTCGTGCCCACGAATTTGGATGCTCCCGGAATCCGGGTGGAACAGCCCGGCAATAGTTTTCAGGGTAACCGTTTTGCCCGATGCGGAAGGTCCGATAAGAACGACCGATTCTCCGTTCGAGACCGAAAAACCGACTTTTTTCAGAGCGAATGAGTCGTCGAACCGACGGGTAACGCCTGAAAGCGCAAGCTCCGGCGTTTGATCCTGTGAAAGTTCGGTATCGACCATGGGCTGATAGTACTGCATACGGTGGGTATTAGGCGCGCTTTTTATTGCGCCGGTGATAGGCCAGAAAGCTGAACCTCGCGGCAAAGACGGGGCCGACACCGGGGCCTGGTCAGCGGTTTCCCAAGAAGGGTTGAACGAGGTCAACTAAAGCGCGCTTTTTTTGCACTAGAACAGCGCGCGACGGGATTTGCCGGATGCCATCTTATTGAGGATGTAGAGGTAAATATCGATGTTGGCCCTTTCGCCTTCATTCAGCCCGATTCAAACACCCACATGACGTCATTTTCACGGAAACGCTTCCGAGAAACGTGATGGGCAAGGTGCTGAAATTCGAACTGAGGGCCATGGTGAGTCCGTAAAACACTCGCTAGATTGACATTATGATTAGCACATCGCCCCAAAAGGGCGCGATCGGCGTTCTTCTGCTGATCGTATTCTTCGACATGTTGGCCTTCGGCATAATTATCCCGTTTACGCCTTTCTGGGCCGAGCGATACGGCGCGTCCCCGTTCGAGGTGACGCTGCTGTTTTCCACCTATGCGTTCTTCGCGTTTCTGTCGTCGTTCCCCTGGGGCGTAATCAGCGACAAATGGGGACGGCGGCCCATACTCTGTTTCAGCATGTTGGGCACAGCCTTGTCGTTTGCTTGGGTCAGCCAGGCAGATGCGTTATGGATGCTGTTTGCCGCGCGCGCCCTTGGCGGGCTGATGGGCGGTACGCTGCCGGTGGCGCAGGCATATATCGCCGACGTAACCCGTCCGGAAGAAAGGGCAGGGCGCATGGGTCAGATGGGGGCTGCGATCGGCGCGGGCTTCGTTCTTGGCCCTGGGATCGGCTGGCTGCTGACCCGCGCAGGTGCGGGCGAAACGGATTTCCGCACCGCCTTCATGATCGCCGCTGCGGTCGGGGCTGTCGGTTTCTTGGCGGCGCTGGTAATGCTGAGAGAGCCTGCTGCGCGTGTCAGGGGAGATGAGGCGCGATCTATCGCGGGCCGGATGCGGTCGTTTTCCGTGGCCGGGGCAACGCGCGGCGTTTTGTTTCCGTTGCTGATCCTGACCGTGCTTGCCTTCTGTATGGCAGGGTTAGAGAGCACGTTCGCGCTCTGGACCGAACGCCAGCTGCACTGGGGCGTGCGCGAGGTCAGCATCTTCTTCCTATTTATCGGCTTTTTGATGGTGTTGGTGCAGGGCGGTTTGGTGCGTCCGCTCAGCAAGCGCTTTGGTGAAGGCCCGCTGGTTGTGGCAGGGTCCCTTCTGATGTCGGCCGGTTTTGCGACCGTCCTGATTGTTTATTCGCCGCCCATGGCGTTTGTCGGCGGGACCCTAATCGCAGTGGGTTTCGGTCTTGCGAACCCGTCTCTCAGCGCGCTGATCTCAAGAAACGCACCGGATGAACACCAAGGCGCCGCCATGGGTGCGTCCCAGTCAGCTCAGTCCATGTGTCGGATCCTGGGGCCGATTTCCGCCGGCGCGGCATTCGGTGCTTTCGGACGGGATGCGCCGTATCTCGTCGGTGCTATTCTGCTATTTATCGGGTTCTTGATTGCGATCAGGGCGCTGAAATACGTAAAGCGACAGTGAAGTGATTACGCCGGTGCCAGTGGCGGAAAATCCGAGTTCGAGTTCTTCTATCGTCTTAAGCAGTCCGTCGCTGCACTAGCCGTCTTTTTGGGTGATTTTCGGCGGTTTAGTTTTGTTTAAAGCCAGCAAAGGCGGCTGAGATTTCGCAGCGTTCTCACTCCTGGCGGAATGGTTCTTGTTATGCATGACCTGTTTTTTTTATCAGCCACCTACGCAAAATCTTTCACTAAAGACCTGTGGTTGTCGTTCCAGAGTCAGGACTTCGGTTCCATCGGAGGCTGGATCAACCAATTCCTTGGGACGAAACCGAGTAGGTATCGATTGAAAAAATGCTTGCGGACGGTCCGGTCTACCATTTCCTATACCTTGCCTTGAATGGGACAGACAAGGTCATTCACTTAGGTTTGAACGAGCTAGGAGCTAATACTCATGGGGTTTATTAGGCTTTCATCGAATGTTGTGCGTCTCTCAGCGATGAAACGGAAGAAGGGTCTCGACCCGAGCCTTGGTGGAAGGGATTCCAACTCCTTATCCACTGAGACGGCGGGCGTTTAATCCGGGTAAATCGCCTTCGACGGCAGTTGCGTCCACGCGCAGGGTGCGCCGGACTGTTCGATCCGCTGATCCATTGGCAGGGCCTCGTCCCACAGCGCACCAATAAACCGCATGCCGGTGGTGCCGTCAGATGCAACCGATGCCAGCCACTTGATCGGATTTTCCATCACGTTTGGCTGAATCAGTTTCTCCCGTGGGATACCCGATTGTTCGGGGATCATGCGCGTATTCACCATGCCACCCGGCACGAGCACATTGGCCGAGACGCCTGTGCCCTCCAGATCCTGCGACATGATCAAAGTGTGCGCCTCCAGTGCTGCTTTTGTCGGGCCGTATGCACCCGCGCCAGCGAGGTACATCGTATCGAGACTCGTTGTTACATTGACGATGCGCCCCCAGGCGCGCTGGATCATGTACGGTGCGCAGATTTTCGCCATCAATTGCGGGCCGAAGATGTTCACCCGCAGCATGGCGTTCCACAGATCGTCGTCCAGTTCCCAGAACTTCGATTTCTTGGTCATAAACCCGGAAATACGTTCCGGACCGATGACTGCATCGTTGACTAGCACGTCGAGCGATCCGAACGTCGCCACGATCTCTTCCGCCGTCGCCTTTGCGTGCCCAGCATCTGTAACATCACAAACGAAGCCCCTGGCCGACGCTGGACCGCCGGCATTTTCCGCCAACTTTGCCGCCTCATTCAGCACGTCTTTGTCGATGTCGATCATCGCGACTTTCGCCCCCGCACCGGCCAGCGCGGTGGACATTGCCTTGCCCATGCCGCGCCCGGCACCCGTCATGACGACCACCTTTCCCTCAAGATTTCTGTCGGTCATTTTTCGCTCTCCGTTTGCCAGTTATCTCTCCGCGTCTGCCCAGCCGCCGGGGCGTTTGGCCACCGACCCAATCTGTGCCCACGCTGTCGGGGCACCCGCCGCCGCAATCCGTTCTTCGCGCGGCAGGCTTTCGTCCCACATGGCCGCAATGAACCGCATGTTCGATATGTCGTCCGCATCCGTCGAGCACAGCCAGTTCACCGGGGGCTGCATTACTTCCGGTTGGACCAGTTCATCGCGGTCGAAGCCCGTGGCCTCCGGGATCATCCGCGTATTCGCCGGTCCGCCTGGGATCAACACGTTGGCCGTCACCCCAGTACCGTCAAGGTCCTGAGCCATTATACGGGTGTTCGCTTCCAGCGCTGCTTTTGACGGGCCGTAGGCGCCGCACCCCCGCAGGTACATGGTATCCAGGCTGGTTGTAACGTTGATGATCCGCCCCCAGCCACGGTCGACCAGGTGCGGTGCGGCGACGGTAGCCATCAACTGAGGACCGTAGGCGTTGACGGTTAGGACGCGATGCCAGAGATCGATATCGTGCTCCCAGAACTTTGGGGTATGGGCGACGAAGTTGTCCGTGAAGAATTGCGGACCCATCGCGGCATCGTTGATCAGGATATCGAACCCGCCGAAGGCGTCGATCGTGCAGTCGATGGCGACCTGTGACTTTTCCGTATCAGTTACATCCGCCGGTACCGACAACGCGCACCCTTGACCGCCTGCGGCTTCTACATCCGCGACGGCAGTGGCCAGCACGTCCTTCTCCATGTCAACGAGTGCGATTCGCGCACCCTGGGCGGCAAGTCCTTCTGCCATCGCTTTGCCGAGGCCGCGGCCCGCGCCGGTGATAACTGCGGTTCGTCCTTCCAGCGGTCGGTCGGTCATTGCGTCGCCTCCAGGTTCAACGTGCTACCGATTTCGGCAGAATTGCCTGCTTGCCAAGTTGTGGCCACGCACAGGGGGCAGAGGCTTTCCCCAGGCCGTCAGCCCAGTGACCGGCGATAAAGCGTTCGCCATTGTGTCCATCAGACTGCACGGAAGCCAGCCAAACGGCGGGTTCCTGCATTTCTTCTGGCTGGATCAGGGCTTCGCGCGGGATCCCGGTTGCGTCCGGGATCATACGGGTGTTGGCGGGCCCACCAGGGATCAGCACGTTCGCCGTGACGCCGGTACCCTCAAGATCTCTCGCCATGATGGCGGTATGCGCTTCGAGTGCCGCTTTTGACGGGCCGTAGGCTCCCATTCCCGGCACATACATCGCGTCCAGCGCTGTGGTGATATTAACGATCCGGCCCCAGCCGTTCTGCAGCATGTTGGGCACCGCAGACGCCGCCATCAGCTGCGGTCCCGCGGCATTGACATCGACCATGCGGGTAAACGTATAGGGGTCGAGCTCCCAGAACTTTGGCGGGTTTCCATATGGATCCGCCGCCACTGCCTGCGGACCCAGCGCCGCATTGTTGAACAATACGTCGAGACGTCCGAAGTTTTCTATAGCGTAGAAAACTGCGGTGGCCGAGCTGTCTGGATCGCATACGTCGGCGCCGAGAGGGATAACGGACTCGCGGCCACCGATGTCCTGAACTTCGCCCGCGACCTGCTGAAGTTCCTCGCCGTCCAGGTCAACTAGGGCGAGTTTCGCACCCTCTCTGGCCAACGCCAGAGCCATCGACCGGCCGAGCCCCCGTCCGGCCCCCGTCATCATCACTACTTTGCCTGCAAGTTTCCGTTCAGTCATTTTCTGACCCTGTGTTACCGCTGCCCCGCGGGTCTCCGTCCGGCCGTATCGCCTGTCCGCCGAGTTGCGGCCAGGCGATGGGATCACCGCAGGCGGCCATGTTGCTATCGGCATCGGCCTCAACATCCCATAACGCTGCCCGGAACCGGCGGTTGTTTACTTTGCTCGCACCTTCGGATAGCAGCTGCAAAAGTGGCGGCACCATGACGTCGGGCTGGATCAACTTGTCGCGGTTTGCATAGATCCCTGATGCAGAAATCATGCGCGTATCCGCTGGTCCGCCCGGGATAAGGACGTTGCAGGTAACGCCGGTCCCGTCGACGCCGCCCGCGATCATCGTCGCCAGTGCTTCAGCCCCGGCCTTGGAGGGGCCATAGGCGCCGTTAGTGTAGTTGGTCATGGTGTCGAGGCTGGTGGTTACATTGACTATACGTCCCCAGTCTTGTGCCAGCAAATGCGGCATGGCGGCTTTGGTCATCACGAAATGTCCGGTGGTATTAACGTCCAGGAACAGTTGCCAGTCCGTGAAATCGATTTCCCAGATCATCTTGGCGTTGGAACGGTCGGTATCGCGGAACCGTTCCGGGCCAAGCCCGGCGTTGTTGACCAGGATATGCAGGCCGCCGAAAGCGCTAAGCGTCTCGTTGACGATGCGTTGCGCCTCGTCCGGGCTGGAGACATCGGCTGCGATGCCGATACAGCCATCTCCAATTTTCTTTACCGCCTCGTCCAGAACGTCCCGGTCCAATTCGACCAGTGCGACCGTTGCGCCGGCCTCAACGAGGCCAGCGGCCATTGCGCGCCCCAGGCCGCGTCCCGCGCCGGTCACGATCGCAGTTTTACCGGTGAGATCGGTCATGTGCTTAATCCTCGTAGTTTTCGAAATCGACCACCAGCGGGGTCAGCTTTTCGCGGTAATAATCCGGCATAACGTCGGCTTTACGGGTCTCAGGGTCGAAGAAAACTTCGATTGTATCCTGCGTTGCGCACATGACGTTGGTATCGGCATTGTACATGCGCATGTGATGGCGGATCGATTTGCCGCCGACATGACTGAAACCGCCACGAACAACCAGCAGTTCGCCCTGCTTCATCTCATGGATGTAGTTTATCTTGATCTGCGCAACGACCAAGCTGACTCCTTTTTCGTGCATTTCCTTTTGACTGACGCCGGCGCAGGTCCACAGATGAAAGCCGCCGTCGTCGAAATGATGCGCGTACCAGCGTACGTTCATGTGACCGATGTGATCACAATGCCATGGGAAGACGACCGACCGGTAAACTTCGAAAACGTTATCCAACGAAAACTCTCCTAACTCTTCACGTGTGTATTCTTTAGGTGTCCAGCACGGATGCGTGAAACAGCCGCTCCAGTTCGTACGGTTTGGATATCAGCCCTTGATCGGCACTGTATTCGATAAAGCGGGTGATGTTGTCCCGGTTGGCGGCGAGACCTGACGGCCAGATATCGGCGCCGAATGTCGCTTCCTGCGCTTCCAGTGCGTTTCGGGCAAATGCGATCTCGGAGTAGCCGGGGTCTTCGTAGTATCCCGCCGCGATCCGTTTGGCGTCTTCCCACATGCCGATCAGCGCGCGCGGCAGCCCCGGTTCGGCATCCACCACGTCGTTGCGAAACGCCATGATATGCATGATCGGAAAATAACCAAGCGCGTCGTAATACCGCTTTGCCTCCTCGACCGGATCGGAGAACAGGCGCTGAATGCGATCGCCGGCGTCCAGAACCTCGCGCGGCGGATGCGGAAAAATCATGGCGTCTACGTCGCCCGCTAGGAGCAGATCGACGCCCCGCCGTCCATCCGACAGCCATTCGATCTTCGCTCCCTCCGGAGGCGTCCAGGCAACGGCCTCGACGGCTTCCATGATCCAGTGAACGTCTTCCCACGGCACGTCGTAGAAAAATTTCAGATCGCCTTTGACCAGTACGGACATCGTTGTTTGGAATGCGCGGAGGGCTACTCTCCTCCCGGCGAGATCGGCCGGTGTATCGATCCCGGCGTCGCGGCGCACATAGATATGGCTCTGGCTGAACAATTGTCTTGGAAACACCGGGGTTGCTGTAAAATCCGCGCCGCGATCCGTCGCCATAATATAGGATGAAAACGATAGCTCGCAGATATCGAATTCGAGGCCCCGGATCATTCGTTCATGCCGGTCGCGTCCGTCGCGGTGCGTATGATCGATTCCGACCTCAAGCGGCTGGATATCAATGCCGGGTGGCAGTTTGACGGAACCGGTAAAGAACGGCACGTGCCGGTCGTATCTTTCCAGCGCCATCGTGTAAGTTGCCACCGCTTTGCTACCTGTATTTATTCGTTTTAAGGATTGTAGCAGGGGGACCGCCCAAGAAAAGGGAGGGTTGTCAGCCGTTCCAGCCCAGCCGGTCGCGCGCGAACTTGGGGTATGTTTCCGCAATTTCGCCTGCTATGCGCGAACGAATCAGGTCGACCCGGTCGGGTTCCGGCGGGACGACCGGGCCGATATGATCAGGGTAGTCGAAATCAAACCCCGTATTATCATGCACTTCTTCCAGCGTTACACCGGGCAGTAATCCGTCCAGACGAAATCTGTGACGTTTCTTGTCGTATATGAAAATGCACAGGCTGGTGATCAATGCGTAGGGCCCGCCGGGCCTATACACGTCCGGCGGGCTCCATCCTGGTGCGCTGATAAAATCGACCTTTTTGACGAACACTCTCCGCGAATGTTCCTCACGGAACAGGATGACGCGCGGTACTGTAAAATACAGGTAACCGGAGCCGAAACTGCCGGGGAACCGGGTGTCGGGCTCCGGGTAGTGGCCGGTGCTGACCAGGTTGATATTGCCTTCGCCGTCGATCTGTCCCCCGCCGAGGAAGAACGCATCGACGCGGCCCTGGCCCGCTCGGTCGAACAACTCCGGGCCGCCGTCGTTGAACGGGTTGTGGATGTTGCTTCCAAGAATGCTAGCCTTAGCCGCACCGTTACTGATCGCTTGAACCAGCAGCGCTGCGCTGCCGGGGATCGGCGACGCCGTGCCGACCGCGATGTTGCGGCAACCGTCCAGCATCCGCGCGATGGCGCAGATCAGCAGTTCTTCGCGTGTGTATTCCATGGACGGGGTCAGGCTGCGCCCTCTTTGCTGAACACGTAACGATCGAGATAGGCAGCGAAGCCGTCTTTGGATTTCGCCGCGGTCAAGTAAGATTTTAGGTGTTCGCCGTCGCGCTCGTAGCTGCCGGGCAGCGACAGTGGCCAGGCACCGCGCGGTGCGTATGCGACCGCGCCAACATATATGGGGGGGATGGTGCCGGCGAGCATGTGCTGGTCCTCCATTAAGTTACCGTCCCAGATTTCCTCTACCGTTACCAGTGTTTCCGCCGACGCATGCGCCAGCAACACGCATTCGCGCCGAGCACCGACCCAGACATTTCCATGCCGGTCGCCGAAGGGCGCGTGAAAGATAGCGAAATCGGGGCGTGCCGCCGGTAAAAGAACTACGGGGTCGCCGCCGCCGTCCGCCATAGGGTTGTCGATGGTTTTCCAGTCCGGCCGGTTGGCCAGGATGTCGGATCCCAGAATGCCCCTCAGCGGCATGAAGGGCGTGCCCTTTTCGGACGCCTGGAGTTCGGCGTACAGCGCGGGGCAGGTTGCATCGCGGATAAGGATATCGCCGTTCTCCACGGCACGCCGAAAATGGGGGGCGTACCCGAATTCTCCCATCGATACGCCGCTGGTTTCGATTTCCGCGACGCAGCCGGCGCCGATAAGCATGTCTGCCTGGATCGAACTGACGGGAACAGTCAGCAGGCGAAGTCTGCGTGCTTTCCGCCGGATCAGGGCGCGCGTGATCTCCATCGATACGCCGCCGTCCTCCTTTGGCACGCCGATCAGGGCGCCATCCGGAATGCTGCTGGCGATCTCGTCCGTGGACAGATAAGTTTCGGGAACGCTCATAGCGCCATTCTGCGACGAGGCTACGAAACAGGCAAACACTGTGAACAAACGAGAATTATACGCGACCTGGGACCTTCAACGGTTCTGGTTCACCGACGATAACGGAGTGGAGGTCGATCCGCTGGGCACCGACCCGGCGGGAAATCTTATCCTCGGCACCGACGGTAGGTATGCGTTCAACATGATGCGCCGTGACCGCAGCCCTTACGCAAGCGGCGATCCACTCGGTGGGACTGCCGAGGAGAAAGGAGAGGCCGCGGACGGCTATGTATCGTTTGACGGCACCTAGTCTTTCGACGGCGAGGCGATCCTGTTCGATATCGTTTACAGTTTGTTTCCCAACTGGGTGGGCGGGCAGCAGAAACGCCTCGCCTCGTTCGATGGCGACGAACTGTTGTCACAAACGACCGGTTCGATCCTGCTGGCAGGTAAAACTCACCG
>TARA_B100000674_G_scaffold7624_1_pt1 | contig 19003 bp, 17 predicted proteins | sample TARA_B100000674 | Tara Oceans TARA_B100000674 (sample SAMEA2622759) | marine metagenome | biome: marine biome (ENVO:00000447); feature: surface water layer (ENVO:00002042); material: "saline water (ENVO:00002010), including plankton (ENVO:xxxxxxxx)" | depth 5 m
ATATCTAACAGCTGTGAAACTTGTTGGTCAACGTGTGTTAGTTTTTTGTCATACTCTGAGCTATCTGCACCCCATGTGTGGCCTACTTTATCGGGCCCTGAGAAATGCACTGCTAACACATTGTATACAGAATTATTTAGCCACTCAGATGCGACTAGCAGTGTATCATAATCTCCCTGGTAGTAGTCGGAATGTCCCTTGAATGTGTTTACAAAATTTATATTGTTAAAATCTTGATACATATTACCCATCACATAACTACCCACCATCGCAACATCATACCTAGGGTCATCTGCGGCGAGCAACCAAGGGTCATTATTTCCGGGATGCCCTAAATTGAAGTTCCTCAAGCCATTAATTGGGGCATTTGGCACGCCAGTCATCATTTCGCTAATACATGTGGCCGACAAGGTGAGAGGTCCTGTTCTAATTTTCACAGTGGCCGCATTTTTCCTGTAATCATTGATTTCGGGCATCAATTCCTCGTCAAGAAAATAATCCTCACCAATTCCATCTAAGACGATTAAAACGAATCCTTCAGAATCTACAGTTATATTTTCAGGAAAGGCTATCTCTCCTTCCGGATTTTCCGGTGTCAGTAATACATGAGGAACTGTATGCCAAGTAGGTAAAATCAAAAGAATTAGGATTACAAGAATTGGATATCTTGTAATAAATCTGGAGATTTTAGTCTGGCTCATGATTACTCCCCAAAGTAAAATCCTATTTTTGGGCGCCCTAAATTGGTGCTTTATACTTTCCACTAACCTCGCAAAAAAAAACGACTGCCAAAACAGCATATTTACAGGAAGCAGAGGGAAATTGCCTAAAGGGGATTGGTAAGCCTCGCTGAATTATGGCTCACATTGCAGTTCTTGGATTGGGGAATTGGGGAAGCGCTATTGCCCGTTTGTGGTTACTTGAAGGCCACAAGGTAAAGGGGTGGACCATTGAACAGGAAGTTTACGAATCGATTACTATGGAAGGTATGAATCACAAGTACCTCCCAGACCATTCGCTAGACGGATTAGAAGCGACCATGCATGTTGAGGAAGCTCTTGAGGGAAGCGAGATAATCGTACTTGCTGTTCCATCATCTGTAATTCTAAATGTTGTTGAGGATATAATCCCACACCTTCGCCCTGGACATGTTCTTCTGGACTTAGCAAAGGGATTAGCACCGGGTAAGAGACTGATCAGTGAAGCGATTCATCAAATGCTGGAAGAGAAAAATATGCATAATCCGCTTGCGGTCCTGACTGGTCCAACAATTGCTCCTGAAGCAGCGGGAGGTGTCATGACAACGGCGCTAGTCGCAAGTGAGGACGTGTCAGTTGCAGAAAACTTAGCTTCGACATTAACAACTCCTACATTCATCCTGCATCCTGCCTCAGACCCGGTTGGCGCAGAACTTTGGGGGGCATTCAAGAACGTAGTTGCTCTTGCTTGTGGTTTAGTTGACGGGTTGAAGAAAACCGGCTCGCTAGGAGGTGACAACCTAAAGGCTGCAATTTTCAACGCAGGATTCCGTGAAGGGTGCTTGTTACTACCTCAACTTGGTGCTAGAGCCGAAGTTGCATTTGGGCCAGCAGGACTGGGCGACTTGTATGTTACTGCGACTTCACCACACGGAAGAAATCGTAGAATGGGTGAGAAGTTAGGTAGTGGGTTAACACTCGAAGAAGCGCTTGAAGAAATGGTGATGGTAGCTGAAGGGGTTAGAGCAGCGAGAATGTTTAGAGACAGAGCTATCGACATGAAAATCGATGTACCATTCGTTGTAGCACTCAACACTCTCCTAGACAGTTACATCGACGCAGAAGAGTGTTGCCGCAGGATGGTAGCACTTTCCTGAGAGTAGTAGTATTGATTTGCTTTGAGTGTGTGGGATATCCATGGCAGAACTAACCGAGTTTGAATTACGCCTGTTCGAGTGGATTAGACAGTCCGACTTTGAAACCGTTGGTTGGTCGACAAAAAAAGCCGCTAAGGCCTTCAAATGCGATGAAGATGAAATCTATGAGGGAGTAGCCGCATTGACCAGAAAAGTTCCTACCAGAATTCAAGTCTATTACGAGGATGGCAAGCTTCACATCGCTGCAGAGTAAATATGGCAAAAGATGCCTTACTCATCGATGGACTTTGTGCACTGTGCACAAAAACTGGTCGTTTCATCAAAAATCGTCAAGCCAAAGAATTGGAATTGATTGAACAGAATTCTGATCAAGGTGTGAAAATACTGGAGAATCATGGAATCACTATTGATTCTGTAGTACTAATCAGAAACGGGAAAGCATATACTCGCTCTTCGGCAGCAATTCGATGTTTGTTGTACATGAAATGGAATTGGAAATGGATGTATCCATTTGCTTGGATAATTCCCCTACCGATACGCGATTTAGTTTATTTATTAATTTCAGTACTAAGGTTTAGGGCTTCCTAAAATATATTAACAAGTGGTTTTTAGGGCCCCCTAATTGTGATACTATGAAGCCGAAATTTAGCCTCCCCCTTTTAGTGATGATTTTCTTTGTAACCGCAAGCATGCCGGGCTGTTTGTTCTCAGATGATAGTTCCGTATCATTCAAGAAATGTGATGATGAAGACAACTGTTTAACGATTGCATTTGAGACTAAAGAAGAGTATGGCAACACTGAGGAAAACCCTCAAGAATTGGCAGATAGACTCTCTGAACTCTTAGGCATGGATGTGGAAATTTACCCTGTTTCAGGCCCAGGTGCAACCATTGAAGCACTAAGGTTTGGACACGCAGACTTAGGATTCTTAGACGGAGGAGCCGCTTGGCTGAGCTGGCAAAACCACAACCTTCAGGTCTTGGGGGCTGAACAAAAGCAAGACGGAAGGCCGTTTTACAATGCAATAGCATGGGTCCACAAGGACTCAGACATGGCACTTGCTGACCAAGATGATGATAATTCAACCGATCCTTTCGCTTTGATGGAAGGTAAAACATCATGCCACACCTCTGCTTTAGGAAGTTCAGGAATGTTACTTCCGATGGGATGGATGATTGACAGAGGATACATTGAAGTTGTTGGAGACCCTGATGATATCAGCTCCCTACCAGATACCGTTTACAACTACTTTTCTGAGGATTCAAGTATCCCAGATAGTGGAACAAAATATCACAAGTACATTGGCTCACTGAGGTGCTTAGCAGAAGGTGGGAAGGATTACATCTCCTTTGCTAAAGATCCAACAGTTCCAGATTATTGTGGAAACGAAGACCCTGATGACAACGAAGAATGGTGCTTTGAAGGGGAATTCAAAGATGTAAACGATTACTACGCACTACCTACCTTTGGTAAAGCTCCAAGCCATCCGATAATGTACAATCCAGACTACATGTCAGAAGAGATGGTTCAATTGATTAGAGACGCATTTGCCGAAATGAGTTCCAACTCAGACGATGTGGAAATTCTCCAAGATGTAATGAACACTCCCGGAATTACAATTATTGGAACTGAAGAACATCTTGGCAATTATGGTAGCTTGATCGAGGATGTACCCGGAATCAACGCATACTTCCAAGAAAAGTACGATTGAAATGAATAAATATACAATTATTCTAGTTTCAACACTTTTACTATCCTGTGGTTTTGCAGGGTGCTTTGGTGAAGAAAAACCAGAGGAAGAAGAAAAGGGTTTTACTTGGCCTGAACAGGTAGAGAAAGGTTGCGATATCTCCAATGAATCCGGCCTTGAGTGTAACTATTATGCAATGGTAAACTCTACACCTGTTCTAACTATGGATGACCCTATTGACGATGCTATCTGGATTGTACACTTAGACGGGTACATAACAAAATGGGAATTATCCACAGAGGATGGATTACCCTCTCAGACAAGTACAGTTGCTGACCTGTCGGGTATTGTTTCTAGATGTCATCACGAACAAGGTCTCTTAGGTATGGAATTCGATGAAGATTTTGAGACCACAAGTAGGGTCTTACTAGTTTACAATGAAAACAAAACATGTGAAACAGCAAGGAACTCGAACGTAGTTTTATCCCACGCGAAAATGATTGATGGAGAGATTGACATAGAATCTATTGAAGTCTTAATTACAGTAAACAAATCAAACCGAAACCACAACGGTGGCAACATCTTGTCTGTTGGTAACAACATGTACATTTGGAGTCTAGGAGACGGCGGCGGAAGCTTTGACCCTTACGATAATGGGCAAAATGCCTCAACTATTCTGGGAACCATACAAATGATCCACTACGAAAATGAGACCATTGTTCCTGTAAATGGTTCAAATGAACCTAGTTATACATTGCACCACGGATTAAGAAATCCTTGGAGAATAGACATTGATTCCAATCAGAACCTATGGATTGCAGATGTCGGACAATTGTGCTACGAAGAAGTAAATGTTGTACCATTAATGCAAAGTTCGAATTTTGGTTGGTCAGAAAGAGAAGGCTTCCATGATGTTGATTTCGAAGAAGGATGCTACGAAAACAGGTCCGAGCCTGATCCCAAATTTACTGACCCAATTATTGAATATGGACACGAAAATAACCACTGCTCAATCATTGGTGGTTATTGGATGGACTGGGGACCTGAGGCATTAAGAGATGCTTACCTGTATGGCGATTTTTGTAGCGGTCAGATTTGGGCTGCCAAAAACATCGATGGCAATTGGACTGCAGTAGATGTCGGTAATGTAGGAACGATGATTGTTGGTTTTGGAAAAGGAATTGACGGTGAATTACTAATTTTCAGTTGGGCAGGAACAATCTACCAGTTGAACGAAATTCAATCTGACTTAGATTTACCGTGATGGACTTCTTTGGCTTGGTTTGGCGACATAAATATTGTCGACCAGGATGGTCTTTTTACGTCACCATCCTCCGTTACAAATGAACGGATATACATTGAGATCAGGTCTAAAATAACCACTACAACCAAGATTACGATTAGGAATGCCATCACTTTATGGTAGTCTTGCCAGTCAATGTAAAAATCAAGATAGTAGCCAATACCTCCTGCACCAACTAATCCTAACACAGTACCATGCCTTACATTGTACTCAAACATAAACAACAATTGACTAAGCAAATTGTTACTGGATTCAGGGATTACAACATTTGTAACGATTTCCGGATGAGATAGTCCCATAGCTCTTGCTGCCTCCAATGGACTATTCTGCACCCCTTCCATCTCCTCATATTGTAACTTCCCGAGATATCCTATGGTGTAGAATGTCATAGCCAAAACACCTGCGAGTGGTCCCAATCCTACAATAACTACGAATAAAAGCGCCCAGATTATACTTGGAAGACTTCTTGTAGCAGCAAGAATGATTCTCATTGGGATATATATCCATGCAGATGTCAAATTTTTAGCAGCAAATGGTGACAGAACTATTGCTATCAAGAATCCAATTATTGTAGACACAAATGCCATTTTCAAGGTTTCAAGCATCCCAATGTAAGCCTTAGAGCAAAATAATCCGATGCTAGAGGTACATTCAGGATATGGTCTTGCTTCCAACACACTCCAGTCTGGTGGCCACAACGATTCACTCCAGAAGGTGGAAAGATTATTCCAACCATCATCCACAGATTTCCAATTACCTTGCAAAAGGTCATCTAGCATGATGTAGCAGAGCACTGCAAGAATAAGCGCAGTGAATAAAATCCTCTTCAATGCCACATTCATTGTGCCACCTCATCTTCGTTAGTGGCGATTGGATGTGTTTCGCTATCGTCGATTTCGTATTCCAGTAGTTTTCCATCTTTGACTTGAAATAACCTGTCGGAGATTTCAGATGCTCTCTTGAGGTTATGTTCAACAAGAATCATTGCTGATTCACTTTCAGACATATACTCTCTAACTGCCTGCAAAACAATTGAGATATTTTCATCATCAAGCTCGCTAAGAAACTCATCTGCCAAAATTAATTTCGGTTTCTGAGCAAGTGTCCTTGCAGTCGCAACACGTCTTTGTTGCCCACCGGACAACCTACGAACGGGTTCATCGATTTTCTCAATCAAGCCCATTCGATTTACTGCATCTGTCACTCTTGTGTCTCTACGCTTGAACCAGGTTAGCGGTTCGTCCCAGAAAGGTGTTCCCGATCTTGCTCCCAAATCCACGTTATGATACACACTTGTATGGCGAATAAGGCCTAATTTCTGTGGAATATAGCCTATACCTCCACGCCTTGGTGCGTTGCAATCGATTGTACCTCCGAGCGGTTTTACCAATCCTGCAATCGTTCTAAGGATTGTAGTCTTTCCAATTCCAGAAGGACCTGCAATTGCTATGATTTCTCCAAATTTTAGCTCTAGGTTGATGTTTGCGACCAAAAAATCGTCATATCCAACAGCCAAGTCTTTAACAAAAAGAATCGGTTCGCTGTCGGACAAACTTCTCCCTCCATTTGCTCCAAAAGTTCCGTGTATTCAAAACCTTACAACCTAGTCAGTTGGTCTTTCTTGCTCTTTTGACCAAACTGATTATTTCCATCCTAGCTTCATCTGAAGTACTTATTTCATTATCAAATGCCAGACGAATTGGCCTATTACCATCTGATGTAACTGCGGACATCTCAAATCCGTAACGATCGATAGAAACCATGGTGGCGTCTGTTGTATCTACGGCCTTGCTCATTTTTTTGCACAATATCGTCATAGCGTCACGATGATCATCATTCATATGCTCAATAATATCATCTGCAAACGAATCAATGGGGTCTGGTTCAGCGACAAACCATTGCTTTTTATCGACCCAAGACATTCTTCCAAAACCTCCGATATATCTTATTGACTCAACCTTTAGACAGTAGAAATCAAAGTCCTCGAACTCCACATAGAATCGAGCACTAGGATGCTTCTCTAAGAAAATTGATTTTACAACTGGTAATTCCTTCTTGGACAATTTTTTACAATCTCCAACTAATGTTACACGGCCCAAGGCCAAGGGATTTCCATCTCCTCCTTCTGCAATTAATAGTGAAGATTTGCAATTGGAAACTAAATTCTTTGTATGCTCTGCTAATTTACTGATTAAAAATACAGGATTACCCTTGTACATCGCGTAGGTTACGAATGAACCATATGGATAGTTGCCCTCATTTTTTGAAATTGTACAAAGTGTCGCTGTTGCCATTTTATGTGCCATTGTCATCGAATATTCTGCATGACTCGGCGTAGCGACTTCTGGGTCATACAGCAATTCTTGCTGCGTTGTTCTTTGTCCTTTAGGTACGCCATGTCTAGTTATCTTGTCTTCCTGTTTACTCATTTATTCACCTCTAATTGTATTTCATCGTCTATTACAACGCGAATGTAATCTTCATCAGTTTGGATTACTGATGATGTAACGCCAAAAACATCGGCGATATTTTGTTCTGTCAGAACTTCTTTTGGCGGACCATATGCCTTTATCGAACCATCATTCAATAAAATAATCTTATCTGAATACCTTGCTGCGATATTGATGTCATGTATAGCAATAAGCGCCGATTTAGGAGTTTCACTATCTTTGATTAATTTCTTTATACATTTCATAATCTGGATTTGATTTTTTAGATCAAGATCGCTGGTTGGTTCATCGAACAAAAACAAATTGGGGTCTTGAGCTATAGCCTTGGCAATGATTACTCTCTGTCTCTCTCCTCCAGAAATTTGATCAAACTTTCTAAATGCAAAATCTTCTAGATTTAGATATCTTAGAGTTTCACTAACCTTACTGCGATCATCATCGCCTATTCGCCACTTTATGTGTGGCTTTCGACCAAGAAGCACAACATCGAAAACATCCATCGAAAAGCCGGATCGGACGGATTGAGGAACATAAGACATAACTCTTGACAAGGCGACTAAATCTAATGAAGATACATCTACCAAAGAATCAGTAGTTTCAACATAATTAGAGATAATTTCGATTGTACCGTCCTTCGGTTTAAGGATACTATTCAAGCATTTTATCAAAGTGGATTTACCTGCACCATTGACACCTAAAATTGAGACTACCTCATTCGATTTTATTGAGAAATCTACACCCTTGAGTACCTCGTTCGTACCCCAGGAGAAATTTAGATTTTTTACCCTCAAAATATCACTAATTCTAAGCCCCCCTCTTTAGCAATAGATATAGGAAAAATGGTCCACCAATAATGGACAACATCACTCCAACAGGAATCACAATCGGGGCGAATAAGGTTCTACCCAATGTGTCAGCAAAAATCATCAAAAATGCCCCAAATATACCTGAGCAAGGTATTAATTTCCTGAAGTCGTTACCAACAATCAGACGGCTCATATGAGGTGCAGCTAACCCTACAAAACCGATTAACCCAGTAAATGCTATGATTATGGAGGTCATAAGTGCCGTAACAACGAGAATATTTTTTCTGAGTTTGTTTGGGTTAACCCCGGTAGATATTGCAAATTCATCACCTGCCATAGAAAGAGCGTTTAGATCCCAAGACCACCTAATTGCAGTAGGTAGCAATGCAACTAAAACCAAAGCCATCAAACTTATGTTATCCATATTCGGTCTTGACAAACTACCAAATGACCAATGCGCTAATTGTGATAATTGAGCATCAGAGGCAAAATATTGCATTGTTGAAACAATTGCTCCACAAATGAAGGTTATTGCAATACCAACCAGAATGTAGGATTCGGCTGAGATTGAACGAATCTTACCCAATTGAATGATTATACTTACAACAATTAAAGAAAAAATGAACGCATTAGCAACAATCGCTAGTTCGGGAACTGACAAAATTGTGAAACCCAAAACAATAGCGAAAGCTGCTCCTAGTGCAGCACCTGAAGCAACACCCAAAGTAAGTGGGGAAACCAAAGGGTTGCCCAAGCACCCCTGCATCAATGAGCCTGCAACTGCTAAAGATATACCTCCGATAATTGCAGTAATGATTCGAGGTAATCTCCAATCATAAATTATCGACCTTTGGATTGTTGTTCCTTCGAATTCAATACCATAAACCATAGAGCGGCTTATACATGATTCAGTTCCAATTCCAATACAAGGTAAAAGATTGTATTTTAGATTATTATACACTACATCAAGATTCGTGAAAATAAGGTAAATATCAGTAAATACGATTTCCCAAACTGTCAACATATCCAGATTGGATGAGGACCCTAGCCCTAGAGCAAATACAGATGACAAAAAGGTCAAAATTGCTAATATTATGACTACAATAACCTGGAATTTACCCTTTTCAATATGCTTAACAGAAATTGAATCCATAAACATACCACCTATGATGTACAAACAAACTTCCCAACGCGCTCAACATCATGGTATGTAGTAAAATAATCATCTAAGTATGATTCAGCATCAATATCCAAAAATAATTCAGGATGCAAATATTTTGCTAACGTTGGCAAACCATGAATCATCATTGGACCTGCAAACTCTCCTGAAAGAACTAACATTCTGTCTTCGATAACTGCATTCATATTTTCAAAGCCTGAACGACTTTCTATGTGCTGCATATGAGTTTCACACGTTGTACCATCAGCGTCATATCTGTTGTATCCAATATCGAATGTTATTCCATCAAACATTAGTACATCCGGATTTTCATCCAATATTGCTTCCATATCAACATGAGTTGTATGACCAGGTAGGTCCTCGAAGATATTTATTCCACCTGCTCTGTAAATCAAATCCGTCCATTGCGATGTTCCAGTAAGTACCACTGGGTCTCTTGTAAGTGATGCGTGATGTTCCATAACTATTCTAGGCCGATCGGCATCACTTAATTCAGATAATTTTGAAGCAACCAGATTTTCAATTTGTTCAAACTCATCAAACAATGAATTCATACGTTCTTCTTTTCCGAATAGTGTTGCTAACACATTTATTTCATAACGTAAAGAGTCGTATTTGTAAAAATCAAGAGCTACCACATTTATGCCGACTGGTTCAAGTTTTTCTCTTATCCCACCAGTATCAACCATTCCATTATTTGCAAAAACGATGTAAATATCTGGATTTGTATCTAATATTGCCTCGAAATCAATCTCAGAATGAGCAGAATGCTGGATCATTGGCTTTTTAGAAAGTTCAGGCCACAACTTCTCATCACTGAAATCACCGGATACGCCCACGATTGAAGATTCGTTAATATCTAACATTCGCATTACTGTACCAGCATATGTATTTGTTATCGCAACGCGTTTTGGAGACTCATCAAAATAATGCTCTGTGCCACTTGAATCAGTGATCATAATTTCCCCAGAATCATCACTATCGCTCTGTACTACGAAATTGTAGATGCCTATTCCACAAAGCACAATTATTGTTGCTTGGAAAATTGAAATAAGGGCTTTAGATTGCATTTATTCACCCTTATCAAAAATCAAAACTGCAACCATTATTATCGCAATAATTGCAAACAAAGCCAATGGTTGGACGAATTCACCTAATGAGGAAGCATCGGATTTATCGCTTTCTTCGACAGTGACGAAAATCGAATCTGAAAATTCTGAGATTTTACCGTCTGATGAACCAGTATTAATTCTTACGCGATTCAGCCCTATCTCTAACTCAGACGTAGAAAAATCTGTTTCAGAACCATTGTAAATCTCTTGCCAACCTTGCGAATCATAAACAATCACAGAATACCAAATTGATTCCTCCACAGGTTCCCATGCAAACATAACTTCATCGCCTGAAGAAATTACATCCTCACTCGCCGATAATACCGGTGGAGGTAATACATAGAGCACGTCCAATGTCAAAGAATCTCCTTCGATGAGATAGCTTTCTGATAATTTTGCATTAATTTGGAAAATAAATTGCCCATCTTGACTATTTTGTAACTCGAACGAGGTGTCAGCTCCTGAGTATATCAAATCTCCATCTTGTAGAAGTTCATATGAGATGGCACCTTGGAAAGGGGCCCATTGTACCACAAAATCCTTTTCTGAAATATTTGAATCCTCAGTTATGAATTGAGGAGTAACAGGTACCTCAAACGATGTCAACTCCATTATCACGGAGTCAGAGTGCGAGCCAGGTAAGCGATCGATTTTTTTGACCCAATTCCTTACAGTTTCATTGTACCAAAGTTCCCAGGATTTGACACCATCGTTGTTGTCGGTGATACAAAAATAGGTTGTAGAAAATGTTCCAGCTTGAGTTGAAATTTCAACATCTTGAGTTATTTCGACCAAATTAAATGTGTCATCGTATCCATTTGGATGTCCTGGCACACCGATAATATTAGTTCGATTGAAGTGAAGGTTCAAATCATCATTTGAAGATAATAGATCACTTTCAATCCCATTTTCATCAGTGAAATTCCAACCTAGATAACCTTCTTGAAAGTAAGAAGAAGAATCTGGGTCATCTTCCCAATAGGTGTGAAGATATAGGAGATTTGATGTGTCAACCCATCTATACGATTTTTCCTCATCGTCGTAGTTAGAACCTGTCATTCTTACCAAAAAAGAGTCTCTTTCGATACCAAATGCGTCTGTGACAGTTTCTTTCCCAATTGCTGTCATAGTAATGTTCTGGCTATCGCTGCTTGGGAAATAATCTACTGAATAGTTCCAGTGCATACCTACTGCCCACAAGTCAGAATTAGACTGTTCTGGAAGAACCATCAAGACAAGAGACTTGAAAGAAGTAGTGGTTCCGTTCATGTTTTCAGCCACAAGTGTAAATTCATAGTTTCCTGTACCTTGCGGGGTGAAAGTGTATTCACTGATTTGTCCACTGTACGCAATTACTCCATTTCTGTATAGAGAATAGCTCTCAGTATACGCACCACCATCCCATTCGATCAAGAATGGCTGATTGTTTTCAATAACTTGTACTTGAGTTGTGAATGATGCATTACCTGGCAAATTGATTTCAATCGTTGCAGTATTGTTTAACCATCCTTCACCAGTAGTAATTAATTCAGTAATTGGAGGTGCAATCTCCAAATCATCGTGCTTGAATGTGATAGTACTTTCAGACCCCACGTCAAGATTTTGCAACAAGTAAAATCCATCGGTGTTTGTAGCGACGGTTTGATTGCCATCACTAACCGATACTCCAGACATTGCATTTCCAACTGAATCTTTCACAAAGCCATAACGACTGTTCTTACCATGATGGAAATGGAAATCATTTACATCGAATTCTGTTGCAGAACCGGATTGCATTTTGAAATGCACATATTGCGTTGAGTGATCGATATCGCCATAGTATGCCCTTACAGTGTAGTAATTACCAATTTCATAAGGTCCGAAAGATATCCTTCCATTTTCCGGAGTTGCCGACTCATTATAATCTACAAGTTTGACACTTGTCAAGGCAGGGTCTTCAATCAATTGTCCTGAGTCCTGGTAAACCTTCCCAGTAACCCAATTTTTACCCACGTGCCAATCAAGCTGGGTATCGGAATCAATGTATATCTGCCTGTATGCAACGGTGTGACCATTATTCATGAAGTAAGCTCGAACGGTGTGTTCTCCTTCTGTAATATCTTCTATCGAATAGGTGCCATCACTTGCCCATATTGAACCTCTTGGAATTAGTTTCATTGATGTTTCCAAGGCAGGGTTTCCTTCCTCGTCGTATATGTTGCCATATAATGTGAACAAATCATCTTCATTGCTTTGGTCTGCAGTCACAAACTCTAATGGAATAATTGATACCAATAAAAAAACACAAATCAGTGGATAAAGCAATCTCATAGTATCTGCTCCTAAGTGGGGTGGCTGGCTAGTGGTTGGCGTGTTAGCCAGCCACCCCGAGATTCTTAGCTAATGTGAGGAGGACAGTCTCACATTGATCCGATATCAGTAGCGGTGATTCCGTAATGGTCCCATACAGGTTGCAACCATGCTGTGACATCGTAGGATGTACCCAGTTGAGAAGCGTCTGTCAGATCCAAGACGTTGTTCATCAATGTAGCAGCATAGTTATCCTGGTAGTACTGTGAGGTGTATCCGTCACAGCCTGCTTCGTCTACTGCGTCAGTAGAAACCATGTGGTTTACTGTGTTGTAGCATGTGTCATTCTCTCCGCCTTCAGTGCTGTTAGTCCAGATGAAAGCGTCACAAGCGGAAGCATCGATCTCTCCCATCATCATTACCTTGTGTCCGACTGCCATGTTGTAGCAACCGTCGTGCATGTGAGGAGCAGCGTATGCTTCGATAGCCTTCCAGAATGCATATCCTTCAGCCTGGTACTTTTCAGCAGTAGTGTTGCTATCCATCTTGGATGTGTACTTTAGAACAGCCTGTGAGTAAACGATAACTAGGTTCTTTAGAACTTCATCGCGAGCGTCTACTACGCCTTGCATGTTTTCGTTTTGAAGTGCAGTCAATCCTGCGTTCATTGCAGCCTCTGTTGCTGCAAAGGTTGCTGCAACACCATCAGCGTCAGCAGTTCCGAAGTCGCTAGCTCTCTTTTCCATTACCTTAGCAGGTGAGCATCCATAGTGCTCATCTGGACCGTGGAAGAAAGCCCATCCTTCGTCCCATGCGTGTTGTGCATCGTCAGTTCCCCAGTTTCCTGCTTCAGCCTTTAGGATAGCAGCATTGAGTTCGTGTAGTGTGTAAGCAACCATTCCCAAGTTGACAGTCAACTTAGCAGTTCCTTGGTATCTGACTGTGTCAGAAGTTCCCTCGAAATCACCGGTTCCGTCAAGTGCAGCCATAATATGTGCATCAACAGATCCGTTCATTCCATAGTAGGAATCATAGTCGTGGTTCTTGCCTGTTGCAGAGGCAAATCCTGCAAGTGTTCGGTATGAACCATCGTCTTTTTGAGCGTTCTTACCGTTCATGTAGATATCCTTCGCAGTTGCGAAGTCATACCCGCCATCAGAACTGGCAGCAGCCTTGATTTCACATAGGTCGTTCATCAAGGAGCGGTGGTTGTCTACATTGGATGCATAGGTATAACCAGCATCAGATGCGTCTAACCACGCAGGTTTTTCGTCTGTAGAATCTTCGGATTCTGTTTCATCATCACTGCCTAAGCAACCTGCAAAAGCAGCACAACTCATTAGCAATATCATTAGCATAGATTTCATTTTCAAGCTCATATAAATCATCTCGATTTAGGGTGCCCGAAAAGTAGGATGTACATAAGTTTTAGGTTACCCTAAAACATTTGATTTTTCCACATCCCATTACTGTGATTCGATGTACTGAAGGACTATTTTCTCTTCGAAAACATCATCCTGTGAGGACGTAAGCGGGCGTGTAATCGATAGCAAAGATAGCTCGCCACCGGCATTTGGGAACCCTACAATTAGAACCGTGGCCAGAGTAGTTTCAAACCCATCCTTTTTGACATTAAACCTAGCAACAAAATAATCCTCATCCCCATATTGATGACTTCCTTCAGTCTCTACTTCTTCAAGAGAGAAGGTTTCTGGATCAGTACTAAACGCAGGGATATATGAATTCATTACTTCTATCGATTGGCGCATTCTTTGGTCGTGCATTCCTAGCATTACGCCAAGGGCTATACTCGAAGAGTCCTGAGACCAGGAGCAGAAAGTGTGGGGTGTCCTTGCATTCACTATTCCAACTACTGCTCCATCATAGAACCAGGTGTATTGTTCGCTTGCTGGCCAAGCGGCAGCGTGTGGATTTTCCGTAGCGATAGGGTTACCCCACTGCTCGGCCCCTTCCGGTTCTGAAACTGGATAAAATGCAAATAAATTGAGTAACAAAATCAGTACAATACTCATTGCAATTCGTCGATTTTTGTATTTACTCCATTCTTCCCTAGATGCTGGACTAGCAATAGACAAAATGAATGCAATAGGGATGATAACCATCATCCCCCAAGGAATAACCCACAGTAGTAGAATACATCCAATAGCACCAAACATCATAGATTTGTCAAACTCTTCTGTTTTGAATTTCAACATACCAAATGCCACTGCCAAAAGGACAATCGATGCTAAAATGCCTCCGAACACACAATGCCCTAACACTTTGCAAGCATAAGTGCAACCCTAGTTACCATACATTAGCGGCAGGTTGTAATGGGTGAATGTAGGCTTCGGGAATGATGGAGACCTGTCTCACTCTATCCGGTGTGTCGTGGCGGCACATGGTCAGGGATTTTTCCACATGGAAGCCGTGGGCAAAAAGAGCCGGCGCAGGCATTCATTCAATTGATTTGGAAATTAGCAAAGGCACTATCTTAGGACTAATTGGACCTAATGGAGCTGGAAAAACTACCCTCATGAGGGCGATTTGTGGATTGTACGATTGTGAAGGATTCGACAAATCTAGTGAAAGAAGGCGAAGTGAAATTGGTTACATGCCTGAACAAGTCCGTTGGGAAGGTAATGTTAGCGTAAGGCACGCCTTAGAGTCAATTGCAATGATGAGAGATGACGAGGTAGACCTAGATGGAATTATACAAACCGTAGGCCTATCTTCTAAATCCGAACAAATACTAGACAATCTGTCCCAAGGAATGCGACAAAGGCTCTCTCTCGCATGTGCACTAATCGGCAATCCGAAAATCCTGGTCATGGATGAACCACTAAACGGATTGGATCCTCTCGCACAACGAGCGTTCTGCAATCTCCTTAGAAGCCTTGCAGAAAAGGGAGTTGCAGTCATTATTTCGTCCCACCAAGTCGCAGATTTGGAAGCATTAGTGGATAGAATTGCGTTATTACATCACGGCCAGATGCTCATTGAAGGGACCCTCGATAGCATACGCAAAGAGTTGGGACTAGATGGAGAATCTGGAATTGTAGAAATGATATGCTCAGCAACGGGAATCTCTCCTGAAGAGGTAAGTTTGCAGTTATCCAATGATGACATGCTGCCATTCAGAACTTTAGGAGGTGAGGAAGAATGAGTGCTTTAGGACTTGGTTGGCACATCATGAAAGAGCGTCTAGGCGCTGGACGAATGATGGTAATTTGGCCCTTGCTTACAATGTTCATTCTGTTTTCTAGTTGGGGACTCAGTGACCCAAAGGTCAATCTTCCTGCAAGTATTGTAATCAACTCTGCATATGACGTGATGTTTGTAGCAACTGCTTTCATCGTATTTTCAGCCACAATGGGCGCAGTCCTAATTTCATTTGATGGAGTTAGCAGAGACAGATTGTCTGGAGTCTTGGAAGTAAAACTTTCTCAGCCGATTAACCGTTCAATGTACGCAAGAGCTCTCTTGTTCGGACATTGGGCTGCAATCTTCTTGCCGGTAATGATACTTAACTTGTTGAGTGTCCTAATAATCTGGTACAGAATTGATGACTTGCCCAGCCTAGAAGAACTATTCATCCATACACTGGGAACTGCACTCATTTTATTGTGGTACACTTCAATTCAGTTGCTTGCTTCATCATGGGCCAAGGATTTGGGTTCTTCAATTGCTATTGGATTGGGCCTGTGGATGATATTCACCCTACTTTGGTTGGTTTTGACAACCGTGGTAGCAGGACTTTCTGGGGTTGGAGTAGAAGATTTGAGTTCTGCAGATTACGTGAAAATTGACGCATTTATGGATTTACTATCGCCGAATGGCCTTTATCATCACATTCTAGAAATGCCTCTAGATGATGTAGACAGAGGCATGTCTCCTTGGAATATTAGCATTGCAGCGATTGTATGGAGTATTGTTCCCGCCTATCTGTTGACTAGGCGCTTAGAACGCATTCATCCTTAACAATCATAGGAACACACTAAGAGTAATCTGCCCTACGGGCAAAGCATGAAGGGAAGGTTAACTGCGCTTTTGCTTGCCATTTTGATGGCAACTATGTCAATGACCGGCACTACTATGGCTGAAGATTCTGGAAGACAAATGGACGATGTTGACTGCTCTGGATACACGTTTGAGGATCTGTTCGAGTACGACAATGCTGTATTCATGTTCCAAATTTTAGACGATTGGCAATCATCCGATTTGTATGCCAATTCTTGGGTTAACGAAAGCAGAGCATCCACCGTTAGAGAAAATCTCGATGGATTGTTTGAAGGATTCCCAGGTGGAAACAACTCATGGATCTCAACAGACGAAAGAGATGCTGTTAGAGAAATCGGTGCTAAGTGCATTGCTGATATGTACACAAGAATCGGTATCCGTGAAGGGATCCCTCACCGTGGAGGAGTTGACTGGAATGATGTTGAATTCGTGGAAGAAGGAATCGGTCTAGAAGAAGTCGACCTAATTCCTGAAGGACACCCTGAAGAGAGGTCCTGTGCAGGAAGATATGCGTTTGCTAGTACAGACTGCCAAGAGGTTCCAACTTCTGCAACCAATAACCTAGAAATTTCCATGTTCGTAAAGGATGGAGAAACACATAACTCAAGATTCAACAAGTTGCCTAACTCTGGTCAAAGTGATTTCACTGTTGCAATGAATGCAACTAATGTCACCAGCGCAACCATGGTTTTCACATTCCCTTATGTCGACGGAATGCGAATGGCTAACTGGACTATTCAAGATGAGACAACATCTTCTGATGGAACCGTCAACGTTGTAGAAAACCTAAACGCAGGCTCAATCGAAGAAATATTCCTGCCAGACGGCAGCGTTAGAGTAAAAATGACAATTGGTTATGAAAAGTCAGACTGGCCAATGATTCGAAATGTATTCTTCGACATGACTACATCACCTCCTGAAACAAATGATTTCCCAGTGTGGACATCTAACGAACCTGCAGATGACACAATAATACCGATTCTCAGAGGAGAAGGAATCGGAAATGAGGTAGTTGCAATAACTGGTGAAACTATGGCTGATTGGGCTTTTGACAATGATGCCTGGGGACTAGATTGTGAATTCGATGGAGGCGGTTGGTCAAGCAGAATGAACTCCGATGGTGAATTGTTAGTAACTACTGGAAATACAATGACATCTGACGCAATATGTCACTTAGTTGACCCATATGGTGCAACAAGTAATGCTAGCCACACATGGAGATTCGGCCAACCTGCAGCCTTTGACACCACATCTAACGGCCCATACACAGATTCGGTTGAAATTGAAGCCACTAACACATTAATGGTTCAAAATATTGCATTATCAATTAATGCTATTCAAGGAGGAGCTAACGGCGTTGCAACTTCGATAAACCTAGGTTCTACCTCTGCTACTGGTTCTGTAAGTCTATCTGGTATCTCGCCAGGTGAGTTCAACATATACATCGTTGCAACGTCTCCTGGAATGCTTGATTGGCACGCTGAATTGGATATTTACGGATGTTGTGAAAAGAAAAACACACCACCTGTAATCATGGTTAATATGGACCAAATCGAAGGCACATACGCCACGTGGTCATCAGATGGATATTCATTCAGTTTATCCGGAACCGCAATTGACCCAGATGGGGGGGCAGTCAGTTTGTCTGCAACTATGTGTGGAGAAACAACAAACAGTTTCACCCAGAACGGCGATACTTGGATCGTTAGTCTTTCAATAGCCAAGTGTGTGGCACAAGGCCTGACCACTCAATATGATGTCGAATTAAGTGTAACTGATTCAGTTGGCGCTATTTCGACTGAGAGTATCAGTATTCCAGACCCGTATGCATCAGACAATTCAGGCACCGATATTGTAGACGACACCTCGGAAGAAGAGTCAGGCCTCCCTAACTTGGGAATGTTTGCGACAATTGTTGCCATGCTTGGTGCTGCTCTCTTACTTCGTAAGGATTGAATCAAATCCAATTTTTGAGGCCTTGCGATGTTCATTGGACGTGTGGAGAAAGTCAGCCATGAAGGCGGACTACTCGTAAGTTACAGTGGTGCATGTCCTGCTCTTGGTTCAGTAATGGTAGATTCCGATGAGAACTACATCGGCAAAGTAGATGGCGTCATCGGGAATCTAAACAATTCTCTAGTACATATCGCCCATTTAGATAGGCAAGCTAACGCCAACAAGATGGTCGGTCTTGAAATCACTATCCGCACTAGGAAACCAAGGGAAAACAACCGCCCTAGGGACAATAACCGAGGTCGTGATGACCGTAGAAGTCGTGATGACCGCCGAGGAAGGGA
>TARA_B100000674_G_scaffold29342_1_pt1 | contig 18949 bp, 21 predicted proteins | sample TARA_B100000674 | Tara Oceans TARA_B100000674 (sample SAMEA2622759) | marine metagenome | biome: marine biome (ENVO:00000447); feature: surface water layer (ENVO:00002042); material: "saline water (ENVO:00002010), including plankton (ENVO:xxxxxxxx)" | depth 5 m
TGTTGTTAGTGAATACATAAATTTCCATCTATATCCATCAGCAGTAGAAAATATAGCTGTTGAAGTAGCAGTTGGTTCTACTGTTGAAGCAGTAGCGCCATCATTTTCAATAACTTTGTAAACATTATTGGCAGAGTTGATTACATAAAAGTTTGAATCGAATATATTTGTTGCACCACTTGCCGCAGCATTTGAAGAACTTATATTATGTTCATACATATCATAAGTTGTACCACTTACCCATGTTCTTCTTTGAATTACATTAGTTATATCTGAAGTTGTTATTTTCTTAGCACCTAGTAATTCATCATAAGAGTAATATTCAGTTGAAATATCATCATTTGGTGTTGGTGGAGTAGTGTCAGTTCCTTCATTTATTGAATTTCCTTGTACATCCACATCAGTTGACCACGATTGTGGTCTACCTATAAACAAATAGTACGCAGTTGGAGACGCTTCTGAGAACGACTCAACGAACTGTTCCGCATTATTTATTCTAAATTTATTTGTAATAATTGCTGCCATTGTTTTATTCCTATAAACTATTTATAACGATTTTTTCAATCTGTTATACATTAATCCTTTCTAGTTATTTATATACATTTTTTAAGTAGTTATTGTCAATACATTCGCACCCGTATAAGGATTGAACAAAAATCTCTTAGGTGTAGAACCTGGGTTTAAATTTCTCCAGTTTGCAAAGTTGCCATCTGCAGGATCATAGATTTTATCAGTTGTGCATAAACTATGAACTAAAGTTTTTAATTCTGCAGGTGTTAGTTGCGGGTTTACAGATAGTAATAAACATAAAACACCTGCAACTTGAGGGCCTGCCATACTAGTACCTGATATATTAACTTGTTTATAACTAGAATTAGCATAATAGTTTTGACCACTTTTATCATTTGTTGTACTACAAGCACTCATAACATAAGTACCTGGGGCATAAATATCTACCGCAGGTCCGTGAACTGAATCTACACTTTTTTGATCTTGAGTTGAACTATAAGCAGTACTATCAATATTTCCAACATTAAAAGCATTTACTGAATATGGAGATGAGCCTCTATTATAATATCCTGTACCAGCAGTTATTGTATAAGTGTTATTATAATCTGAACCTGTTGTTAAATCGTGAGTATAATAACTATTACCAGCAGAATGACAAATATGTATACCTGCATCTATCATTTCATCTAAATCAGCATCAACTGAAGCAACTCGTAAAGGTGTTTTATATGGTGCTGAACCTGGAAATGCCTGAAACTTAAATGTTCTTAATTCAGCCAGTGTATCTATATCAGTTCCTGATTTAGCAGTACCTTGATAATTTAACGCTGAAGGTAAATCATTATGAGTTGTATTATATCCCCAAGACATATTTACGACTGTTGGTCTTCCTGCATTTGCACCTGACTTAGCATTATGCCAACCTTTTATACAATCAAAAGCATCAGCAATAGCAATACCTGTACCACTATCTCCTGTTCCTTCTAAACCTGAAAGTTTTTGTGCATATATCTTTGCCCCTTGAGCGTGACCAAAAGTTTTACCAACAGCGATACCAGCACAATGAGTGCCGTGACCATCATAGTCTCTATCGTGATTTGCATTTTGAGTTCCTGAAACGCCTGAAGCAGTATACCAGTCCACAGTTGACCATCTATTAGAACCACTTGAGTCTTGAAACTCAGGATGATCTGTTTGAATACCACTATCTTGAACTATGAAATCTACACCAGTGCCATCTGCTGTAAAATTATAATTATCACTTGTTGTTGTTCCTGTGCCGTAATTATTTGTCTCATTTTGACACCTTATTAATCCCCAATTTTGAAATGTGCCTGTGCTACTAGTTGTTTTATTATATGTACCTGATCTTGTAGCATCATGGCCTATCACAGCGTTAGGAATTTTATCTGGTGGGACTTCGACATCTTCTACTCTAGGATCATTTTTAAGATCCTGTGCTTCAGATTCTTCTAAACCATAGTGTGTGTTTCTAATTGATTTAGGTCTTGCATTTGCGACATCTACTGTACGATTAGGAATTTTACCTGTGCCAGAACTGGCAGTCATCTCTGAATTAAACTGATCAGCGTCAACCCCTTTTTTGAGGGTGACTATATACTCTTTCTCCGCCATAAATTGCCTATTAAATTAAGTTTGCCCAGCCGCCGTTCTCGTAACCTTGAAACTTGTTATCAGTTGAATTGTAAATAATCATACCATTTGCAGCCGTTAGAGCATTTCTTTGAGTAGTGGTCATACTACCTAATAGTAATTCATTAGCACCACTAATTTTAACATTACCGGTTACATCTAATGTACTCGCAGGGTTATTCATACCAATACCTACTTTATCATTACCAGCATCAACAAATATCATATTTGCATTACCATCGGATTCTACTCTAAAGTCAGCATTATTAGAACCATCATTAACAACAATCGTACCGCCTGTGTTTGCATTAAGTGCCAGTGTTGTTGCGGCTGTAAAGGTAACATTACCACTACCTGACATTGTTAATGAATCAATAGTTAAGTCTGATGAGAATGATAGATTACCAGAACCATCAGTTTGTAAAAGTTTATTAGCGACTGGTGCAGTTTGTGGGAATGTAAGTGTATATGACTGACCTGCACTATGAGGTGGTGACGCAAGTTTAATACCGTGAGAGTTTTGAGAACAGTTTAATTGTACTGTACCATCTGCTGAAGAGCCATCACCTTTTACCTCAACAACACCTGTACCATTAGGATTTAATTTTATATTTCCATTAGAAGTGGAGGTAGTAATTTCATTAGCTTGAACATCTAAATTACCTCCAAGTTGGGGTGAAGCGTCAGCAACAATATCTGTTAAGGCACTTGCCCAAGAAGCTGCATCTGAACCATTAGTCTGTAAAAAGTATCCGTTTGTTCCCCCACTAGTTGGCCAATCTACACCATCAAGTATAATTTTACCTGATCCGTTAGGAGTAATAGGAATATTACCATTACTTGCAGATATAATACCATTACTATTTACATCTAAATCTCCTCCGAGTTGAGGTGAAGTATCACTAACAATATCTGAAAGACCACCAGATTGAGTCGCAGGTTCAAATCTTGCATTTGAAGAACTATAAACTAGTGCCTGTCCATTAGATGCACCTGAAACTGTAATTGATAAAGCACTTCCTGTTCCTATAGCAGAATATATTTCATCAAAGTTATCATTAACTAAATCACCACCAGCACGAAGTGTGGTACCTGTGCCATCATTTGCGCTTGATCCTAAATTAATTGTTTGTTTCGCCATTTTTCTCTCTCTTTTTACTATTTATAATTGTTTTTATGCCTTATCAAAAGTTATTGTGGTATCATCAAAAGAAGTGGTAGTCGTATCAAATCCTAGACCAGTAGGTGCAACATAGGCAGGTATTGCAATATTCCACTTAGTAAAAGGACTAGTATCTTTTGTTGCATCTGTAATACTCGCATTTGTTACCTTTTCAAATACATTTTGTAATTCTGCTATCGTTAATGCACGATTATTTACTGTAGTTGCAGTTCCTATCTGAGAAACAGGAACGCCTGATTGTGTAAATGCTAAACTTGATTCAGGCAAGTTCCCTGATTTTTGATTGTAAATTCCGCCAAATACACTAGTGGCATTAAAAAATGCAGTTTTAGCTTTAGGACCTGCATATGCAAATCCTATCGTTTGTTCTGTGCCGCCGACATTGAAATCTAAATCTGCGCCATCTCCTACAACTTTAACTGTTATTCTTTGTTTTAATGTGATATCTCTTGTTGTTGAAGCCAATGCTGTGTCTATATCGGCTGCTTCTACATCACTTTCAGGATTACTTCTTAATGTTGTGCCGTCTGTTTCTGTTCCTAGTCTACGACCAAATACAGTAGAGAATAATTGTTCTAGAGTAAAGAACAATGGAGATTGTGAAAGACCAGATATTACGCCCTCAACAGGAACTGATATTTGACCACTTACTCTATTTTGTATTCTAACCTCACCACTAACAGCAAATCCTGATGGGTGTATTGCCTTCTTGATATAATCTCTCCAGTTTGCGATTGTTTCGCCAACCTTAATAACATAAGAATAATCTTGATAATAAAAACTGTCTTGTATTCTTTTTGCTTTTTCAGAGCTAAACCCGTTTTGACTAATAAACTTTCCTGATGTTTCAACAACTGTGCCGGTTGTTGCAGTTAAAGTTGCTGGATCTATCTTTTTAACAACACCAGTTGTGCCGCTTGAATATGTAATTGTTTCGCCAACAACAGGAGTTCCTGATGTTGCAGTAAAAGAAACTATACTATTTGAAAATCCTGTAACTGTTCCTTCAGCACTTGATGTACCACCTGTAAAAGTTTCACCAACGGTAACATTTCCTGATAAGGCACTATTTACCATATTAATAGGCACTTTTATTGTAGGTGTACCTGTGTAGTTTACGCCTGGATCTATTAATCGTGTTTCAATAATTCTTCCTATTTCATCGCCGTATGCAATTACTGAAGCACCTGAACCACCACTACTTGTTACCGTGCCTGTTGGCGGTTTACTATATCCTGTTCCTGTTCTAACAATTCTTATATCTGTAATATCTTTTGTTGCACTTGTACCTGCCTCTTGTACAATTTTATTACCGGCATAGTGATCTAGAAATTGTGTATTATCTTCTAAAACAATATGATCATCGGTAGCCATACTATATGCTGAGACACTACCTGTCTCAGGTGCAAACCCACCATTTACTACTGATACTACAGCCTCAGGTGTATTGCCTCCAGAATTTGTTGTACTAAAACTAACTGAGTCACCTACAGCATAACCTGTACCGCCTGCTGAAATAATTATATCTGTTAATGGGCCTGTTCCTACTGCCTCAACACGGGCAGCTGCATCTGTTCCACCGCCGCCTGATATAGTTATTGTATCATTTACATTATATAAAGATCCATCATTTGTTATAGTAAATCCACCTATGATTGTTTTAATATTACCTTTTGCAGTTAGAGTGGAATCTGTATTATCAATACCTATGATATTTTCATTATTTACAAAAGTACCATCTATCGAATTTTTATCTAACTCTAATTCAAATACATCTGTTCCTGATAAAATAAATTTAGTAACATCTATACATCTTGCTGATGCTGTAGAACTTGAGGTTGTCATTGTGATTGTTTGACCTTTTAAATTTAGTAATGACCCCGCTGTTTGTGTTACTCTTAAAATTGTTCTAGTTTGCCAATCACCATTTGAAGGTTTTAATAAATCTCTATTAGGATAATAAACATCTGCCTCCTCATTTAGTAGTAATCTAAAAAACAATTCATTTGCTTTTTTAGTTCCTTTCGCCTTATATAAGTCTTTTATATTTTTTACTGTTTTTCTCTTATCTGTTAAATCAGCTAAATTATCAGTAATACCTGACATAAAAGATTTTCTCATTTCACCTAAAAAGTCAGAAATGGTTTTATCAGCGTCTGTATAGTTTAATAGTTGTTGAATATTTTGTATAGGATTTGCTCTATATTTACCTACTGTTGCTGTTGCACCTGAGGCACTGCCTGTAATTGTTTCACCAGTTTTAAATCTAGATTGTGCAGATATGAATAATTTTTTATTTGATATGTTTGTACTTAGTATAGTTGCTTGAGCACCAGTAGTAGAACCTGTAACTGTTTCGCCATTTCTAAATGCTGATAAAAAACTATTTTCTTCTAGTATGATTGTATCGCCAACCTCATCTGTGGCATCTTCATAAACTAATTTTTGTATTGAAGCAACATTATCAGACTCTAATAATATTTCATCTTGCTCAGAAATATCTGTAAGTTGAAGTTCAGCTGCTTCTAAAAATACAAAATATGTTTCAAGAAAATCTGTAAATCCTGAATGATCTGATTTTACAAAATCAGGTGCCTGTTGGCCTACTAAGGACGATACTTTTTCTTTTAGTGTAAAATAACTCTCAGACATTTAACATCCATATTAGTATGTACCACTAGTACCACCAGTGGAAGTTGAATAACTAGTTGAAGTTGAATATCCTACACCAGAAGAAGTTGATCCGCTCTCTATTGTATCAACTGTACCTTGTATTGTTGAGTTTGCTGTATCAATATTTAAAACTTGACCTCTTACAGGTGCAACATCATTTGATCTTGGTATTACTGTAACTCTAATTTGAGTCGAAACAGCACCGTCTACATCTGAGACAGCAGTTATTCTTGCTGATGATATTACTATTTCGCCTGTATCATAATTTACTGTGCCAAAGTTATTATCATCATAAACTATTTGTCCGCCATCTAAGTGATATAATCTAATATTACCAGCACCATCATCATTAAAAAAGTATTCAACTGTATTATCATTGTTTAATTTAAATCCTGTTGTTGAAACAACGCCACCCATAGCAGAGTTATGGCCACTATGTGGATTGTAAATAGCATTGTTAAATAATATTGTATATTTTTGATTTGCAGTAGAAGAAACAAGTGGTGTAAATTTTTGATAAATTTTAACAGTTGTTATATTACTAACTATTGCAGGATCTGTATTGTCTATTAATCCGCCTATTACACTATGTCTAAACACTCCAACAAAATTATTTAAAGAATCAGTTGAATAGTTTGATAGTGTTGTATTAACTTCACTTGCTAAAGTTGTGGCGTCTTTAGTTGTTAAATTACTATTAAATTTAAAATTAACACCTAAAACAATAAATGTAGTTTCAGGATCTACTAAAGTTGGTCTAACTGAAGCAACAGCATATTGACCTAATTGTGTTTCAATATCTGTTTTATCTACTGAAGTTAAATTAGAACCATCTGCTAATTTAACTGATATGAAAACTTTACCATATTGAGGTGTTGAGTTATCTTCACCACCCCATACTTGAATAGCATTTGCCGCAGGATATATTTGTTTTACTAATGTTTTATAATCTGCAGCTGTTACTGCCCTATCTTGAGCACCATATTGTAAAGGTGCATTTAATTTTACAGAAGCAATACTTTCTGCCTCTGAACCGCCAGTAGATTTACTATTAACTGTAATTGATTGAGCAGAAAATCCTGCGATAGTGCCTGATAGTGAAAAACTATTTGCACCATTTGAAGCTGTTTTATTGGTTACTATGTAAGTTAATTTAACTATATTACCATCTTGTATTTTTTTACCTACAGCACCATCACCAAAAAATACTTCAAATTTTCCATCTTCAACTTCTTGGGTAAAATAAACTCTACCATCTGGTGCTACGCCTGTTAGTGATGAAACTTTTGAATATGTAAAAGTCCTTGTATCTGAGGATGAGTTTTGTACTTCAACTTTTAGTGTAGTCATATCAGCATTAGAATTGGGTACTATAAATCTTTGATCTTCGTTGCTACTATCTGCCGTGTATTGAAAAGTTACTCTAGTGCCTTCAAATATTTTGCAGTTTGAAAATGTGTAGACACCATCCTGTGGTGTTATTGTTTTATCAGAATTTGTAACATAAGTGTATTGTGTGTCGCCAACAGTTGTTGTGAATTTTGTTCCTGCAGGCATTGTAACCGAAGCACCTGATGCATTTGCTAAAACTATTGTAATATCAGCTGAAGGTGCAATCGCTGAAGCAGGAGTATATCCTAACATTTTAGACAAAGATACTACACTTGATCTTAAAGCTGCACTATCAAGGAACATTTCATTTGCTAACATATTAGCATTAAATCCTAAATAGTGTGTATTGTATGCTAGTAGATCAAGAAGAACTGACATGCCAGAACCTTCAAAATCAAAATCAGCAAACTCTGCTTGATTTCTTAAAAAGTTTTTAAGATTAGTTTTGATTTGGTCAAAGTCTAACTCTGTGACCTGTAATTTTTTTGTTTCGTTAGCACTAGTTGTTGTAGCCATATTATCTTAGTCTCTCTAAAAATGTTTCAACCGTAACCGGTTCAGGATGATTAACAACATAAAATTCAATCCAGACTCTATATCTATTTTGATCTGGATTAGAATTAACATTTACTCTCACCAACCTTACTCTTGGTTCGTGATTTATTAAAACTTCTTCAATCTTCTTAGCCAAAAAGACTTCAGTAAGTGGTGTCATAGGTTCAAATAAAATATCTCTTACATTTGATCCTATTTCTGGGTGAAAAGGTTTCTCATAATGATTTAAGTTAATGAGATTTCTTACACTTCTTTTTACAGCATTTACACCTTCAAGTTTTACAATATCTTTTGTTGTAGGGTGTCTCGTAAAATTTAAATTCAAATCTTTCCATACTTTAGTATTTCTCTTAGTCCCCGTAGAGCTGGTATAATTATATGCCATACTTCTATTTATATTGGCAACTACGGACATTTTTAATATTCTATCATAGTATCCTGCATAATTGTGAAGTCTAATAGTGAATGTGAAAGTTGTATCAGTCGTAACCGTGGGTGCAGTTCCTTCAATTCTATTATTAACTAGACTTAATCCATCAGGCAAACTACCTGATACTAATTCAGTATAGATATATCTAAATGCCTGACCACCTGCAGCCTTAAATTGTGAAACATAAGTAGGACTATCATCAATTAATATCTTGCCTGATCCCCCAAAAGTGCCCTTGTTAAAATTTTGAGCAAAGTTAATACTACCTGTGGGTGCAAATGATGATAAGTTAGAACTAACCCAAGATGTTTTTTCACTATTACCAGTCGACCCTGCTTCAGTTGTTAATATAGAGTAACTACCGTGTATTGACTTTACTAAATCTAATACGCCTTTACCACTATCTAAAAATACCTGAGGTAGCACAGATAAACCTGCAAAGAACCCAGGTGTATTATTTGATATTTGTTGTGTAATAGAGGTCGTAGTAGTATCAGCATCTAAAAGATTATCAACACCATATAACTGAGCAAGTTTAATATTAAAACCTGCAAGTGTATTATCCATATCAACAAAGATAGTGCTAGATCCTGTTCTATGAGTATTTAAAAATAACTCTAAATCATTAGTTGAATTTTCTGTTTTAATAGGTAAATCTAGATTTATTGTTTGACCACTTTTGATATTTACAAAGTTATCATTATCCTGTACTGTCCAATCATTAGCCATTTTTAACCTCCTGCAAATACATTAGAGGAACCTGCAGCCACAGAGGTGCAACCTGATATGCCATCACCTACTCTACCACAACCTAGATTATTTACTTTCACCGTAGATGAACCTGAAGCAATAGGTGCTGAGTGTGAAGGACATGGAGTCCCAGGTAATAGGTGTGATGTATTATTATCACTTTGCCTAGATACAGCAATCCCATTACAGAATACATTTGGTGAACCCTGAGCTCTAGTCATACCAGAGCAGTGTGCAACATCAGCGTCTCCTATTCTTGTTACTGCCGGCATTATTTTTTCTCCCGTTTCATTAATCGCTTTAACTTATCATCAAAAGTTGCAATTAGTTCGTGTTCTTCTTCACTATGAGGAGGTTCTGGGTATTCAGGTTTAAAGACTATCACATTATCAAAAAAATCAGGAATATCATTATAATCAGAAAACTCTAATAAATCTGTACCTATCTTTACGATAAATTGACCTTTCACCTACCTTGGCCTCTATATGCCTTGTATGATCTTCTTTTTGACTTATTCATTGTACTCGTAATAGGTTTTCTACCTTGAGAAGTGCCTTTTATTGTTGGAGTATGTCCTGAATTAACGCCAAAGTGTTTCGATACTTTTGCCATAATTACTTTTTCTTTTTCTTAGTTGTTTTTTTCTTCTTTTTAGGTGCTTTTTCTGATTTTGGCCAGAAAACTTCTAATCCATCTCTAAAAAATTTTAAAACTTCATTCATTTTTATCTCCTTGTGCCGAAGGTTGTACCTTCTATTGTTACTTTTACGGATCTTCTAATCAAAATACTAGGATTTACAATATCCACGATATATTCGTGTCTATCCAACACTAAATTCCATACAAAATTGTGTGATTCGTACAATTTCACACCATCATAACAAGGATCCGTCATATCCACTATTTATAAGACCTGCCAAGATGTATTTTTTTCGCATTTTTCCGTCATTTTCTTGATTTTTCGCAGTTTTCTGCGTTTTTTCTAAGTTATTGATTTTAAACGAAAGAAAATAGCGTTTCCCTCAAAAAATATGCCATTTTTCGCTTGTTTTCGCAGTTTCCCTAGTGTATAATTATCGTATATTAACTAAACAAAAGGACTAAAAATGAATAATTTTGAATATAAAACAAAATATCAAGTTTTCAGAGAATTCAAAGAGTGTAAAGATATCTTTGCTAAACTAGATTATGCTAAACAATTAAAAAAAGATCAATATGACTATTATTATGATATTGACCTAGACGGCGTAATCAGAAAATTACAAAATTTAATCGTAATCAATTATTAAGGAGGACAATATAATGAAAAATTTTGATGTAAATAACGATATTCAGTCAACAATGACTGAGTTAAAAAATCTAAAGGCAGAATATAATGCTGTTCTTGCTGGCGCTTACATGGGTGATGAAAACCTAATCGGCGATAAAATAGAAAGAGTTGCTAATTCGATTAATCTAACAATCGAAGATGTTATGGATATGGATTTCGATAATGAACAAAGTATCTATTCTGAATTTGCAACTGAAGGGCTGTTATCATAATGGATGTTATTGCAATTACACTTTATCTTTTTGTAATTTTTATGTGCATTTATTCATTATACATTTTAGGTAAAATGAAATACCATGTTGATAAAATTTCAATAGAATTAAATAGAATGTCAGAAAGTATAAAAAAATGGAAATAGTTTTACTTACCTTACCGGTAGTGCTTGTTTATATTATACTGAGCTAATGATCAAAGGTTGTGTAGGATTTTGCCATATACATGGTAGACTATTTGGCGAAATGTTACTGGTAAGAGGTAAAAGAGTCATACACATACCTTTATTTTATCCGTTATATATATTAATGCGAAATATCTATTCTAGCAAAATGGGTAAATTTTTATATAAAATAAGTGAGTATTAATTATGTTAAGAAATATATGCTGGGTATTCTCAGGCGAACACGGCCTCTCAAAAGAGCGCTGTGATTTTTTGGTTAGGCGAGGTCTTGAAGCACAGGAACAAATTGCAACCCACCAAAACGAAAATCAAACATATTCAAGTGATGATAAAGTTAGAGCAAGTCGTATATCTTGGTTACACGGTGAGGATATCTATGAATGTGTAAGGCCATTTGTTAATAAAGCAAATGAAGAAGCGGGTTGGCGCTTTGATGTAAGACAAATAGAGAATATACAATTTACAAAATATGGTCTAAATCAACATTACGATTGGCATATAGATGGCGACTCTGATCATTTTGCCAGTAAAGTTTTAACACCTAATAAAAAAGAATATGCTATTAATGAAACACCTGATCATTCTATGGTTGGCATGTGCAGAAAAATAAGTGTATCTATACAACTATCAAATAGTGAAGATTATGAAGGTGGCAATATGTACTTTACAGACTTACCTAAACATAGTCAAACAAGCGAATTACAAACATGGACAAATGAGAGATTTAGAGAACGAGGTGCAGTATTAGTTTTCCCATCTTTCATTAGACACAAAGTAGAACCCGTTACAAAAGGCACACGATTGAGTGCTGTTGCCTGGTTTAACGGCCCACCATTCAGATAAGATGTATTTAGAATACAAAAAAGAAATTATACCTAAAGCATTAATTCTAGAAACCATGATTCCTGAGGATATGGTTATTAGATTAAATGAATTATTAGATAAAGTTTCTGAAGATAAAAAATATAAGTTTGAACATAATGCAGCCCCAACACTTGCAGGTGTTATTAAAAAAGGATTTCAAGTTTATCTAGATCAAAAAGAATCCATCATACAAGAATATACAAACTTAACACACGAATTATCAAAAAAGTATATTCAAGAGTTTTCTATTATATCACAAAATAATTATTCTAACAAAATGATAAAGACTGAGGATATATGGTCAGTTCATCAATATGAAGGTGACTATAATCCTATTCATTCTCATAATGTGCCAGGTAGCGTACCTGGATTTGCTACCGTATTATGGACAAAAGTGCCTGAACAATTAGAAGCAATTAGTCCAGATAAAAAATTATACGAGACAAAAGGATTGATAAGAGATTTTGGTTTAAATGGCATTACGGATGGTCACTTATGTTTTATGACTGATCCGACAACATCAATAGACGAGATAGAAAGATTTAAATTTTCAGGAACAAGTTTAGTGCAACCAGTAGTAGGAAAGTTAGTGTTGTTTCCACTACATATAAATCACTTAGTTTACCCATTTGAAGGTAAAGGTGAGAGGCGATCAATCGCTAGTAATATATCTTGTACTAATGTCTAAGAAAATATTCCCAGCAATATCTGATAAAATAATGTTTACGGGTCCTAAAAACCCTAAGGACTTATTACCTAAATGTGTAGTACCATACAATAAAGATTTTAATATAAAGGCATATGGGTTTAGTTCTGAAGGCTATCTTATGCCTTGTTGTTGGACTATTGAAGAAGAAAATAATGATTTTGCAGAATTAAAAAAAGAAAAACTGAATATAAAAAATGTTGAAAAAATAGAAGATATTACAAATTCAGACGAGTGGAAAAACTTTGCAGATATATTAATTAATAAACCTCAACAGGCACCTAATCTGTGCTGGTTTTTCTGTGGCAAAAAAGAAAAACAAAACGAACAGTCTGTGCTATATGATACTGAGGGTAATACAAAGATACAAGGACCAAAGGCTTAGCCCTATTCTGAGGGAACGACACCCATATATATAAGATTAATGATCCCTACTTCCCGTTATAATAATCAAACCAGCGTCTTACTATCTTAGGTACTATCCACTTTCTAGGATACCAAACTTTAACACCATCTAATTGTTGCTGTCTAGTGCAACCTTTCTTTGCCCAATACTTATAACTTGGCATAATGGTACCATCTGGTAACATAAACTCAAAACTTCTCTGTCTAGACTTCTTATCCAAATAAGAGAAACCTTTAAACATAATAGATACCGCTTTGTCTTTGTATAATTCTATCTTATGAAAGTCATCTAATTTAGTATCACTACTAAACGACCCAGGCCGCCTGTTTTTGATAGTCTTTTCGCCTGTGTGTCTATTGACTATGATTTCTTTATAACCGCCGTAAACGATAAATGTGTGCATCCTCCATGGGTGATTATGGAAATCGGTATAGTCATTATACATTATGTTTATTACCAAATGATTTAGAATTGGTATCCAACCAAATGGGAATATTCTGAGTATGTAGAAAAATTTGCCATTACTACCTTCGACTGCTGGCATGGCATTAACTTCGTGAATGAATAACCAGTTCTTACAAAATCGTAAAAACCAGCCATCATTTTTTTCTTGTTCTTTTATTAAATCAATGTAATTCATAATTTTCACTATAACCAGTTCTTCTGATTACCTCATCCTTTTCTTCTCTAGTATATTTATTAAGTTTAAAAGTAAACTGTCCTTCATATTGTTTTAATGGTATACCACACAATTCTTTCATATTAAATAAATCCTCATATGCCACAGTATGATCAAACTTATGTTCTCTATAACACTTCAACATAATCTCCATATGTAGTTTATGATAGTTAATATAGTAATCATCATATTTAAGATTTGGTCTTTTATATTGCATAAACTGGCTACTCGCATTACCAATACCTGTTTGATGATACGCTAAGAAAGATAAAAAATGTTCTACAAAGTTTTTTCTATATAAAAATATTGTAGTTAGTGGTGCCCATTTTTCTAATAATTCTTTATAATTAAATCCTACACCGTAACCGTGTTGATCATCTTCATATAAATCCCAGCAGGTAAATTTAGCAACAAAAGGGCCGTTATCTACACAATGTTTTATTTGATCTTCTCTAGATAATGACCTTATCTCTCTATCTAAATTATGAAGTTTTGATAAATTTTCTCTATACTCTTTTGATGATTCTTTTATAACTTTATAAAATTGATCACCCATGTATTGTAAACCTTTTTTATTTTGCATACCCATAAGGTCTTTTTGCATACCTTCTTCCATAACACCAGGTGCAATCTTACATAACTTTTCACCTACATTATATAAATTATAGTGTGTTTCTAGAACATGGTTTAACCAACTTGAGCCACACCTAACAGGACATACAATCAAATAGTTCATCTTGTCCATGTTTTACTACCTACAACCATTTTATTAATACCTTCTGCTTCTTGAAATAGTTTTATTGCTTGTTCTCTAGTGCCACATATTGCTTCACCTTGTAAGTTTGCTGAAGTATTGAGTAATACAGGTATGCCTGTTAGTTTTTCAAACTCATCTAGTAATTCATAATATACAGGATTCATTTCTGGTGTTACCGTATTATGTCTGCAAGTACCGTCTCTATGTGTCACCGCAGGTATACCTGAATACTTAACTTGACTATTGTACATCATAAAAGGACTATCAGTCATTTCAAAAAATCTATGTGCTTGATCTTGTTTCACACTAGCACCAAAAGGCCTCCAAGGTTCTCGTCTCTTAACTGCATTTATCTTTTGTTTACCATTTTTGATTGTTGGGTCCATAAGTATAGAACGATTACCTAACGCTCTAGGTCCTACCTCACCATGACCATTATACCATAGAACAACTTTACCGTTTGCAAGATCCTCAGCAGTTCTTTTAATAGTTTGGCTATCAGCAGTACCCCAAGATGGTTCATCACTTTGACAAAAAGGAAAGTTATCAAACTTAACTTCAAAATCATATTTCTTACCTAGATATGCTAAAGCACCTATTGATAAGCCTTCATCGCCACAATGAGGTGGTATCTTAATATCAAAACCCTCTTGTTTTAATCTTTGATTAATTACTACATTTAAAGCAACACCGCCTGTATAACCTATCGGTTTACTTTTATCAAAGTTATCTTCAAATAACTTTATCATATAATTAACAAGTGTATTATGTGCTGATGCTACAAAATCTAACCAGTCTTTATTTTGAAATACTGCTTCACCCTCAAAAATAGATAATGGATAATTTAATAAATCAATGCCAAATAATTTACTATATTTTTCTATAACTCTACCATATGATTGTAGACCCATAATCTTACCAGGTAAATCTAGAGAGTCATTAACTTCACAGCCTGTTGATAATCCCATTTTTAGTCCTATAGGTATCATGTAACTACCAATAGGCCAACCATCTTTACCTATATTAAATATCTTATCATTAATTAATGCATACCTACTACCTGAACCTTTACCATCCATAACAGCCTGTTGCTCATAATCTCTTAATGTGCTGTATATGTGTAGTTTGTGATGGTCAATATCCTCAACTTTACAGTTCCAATTATTTTTAATTTCTTTAATAATTTTGTAATTTGCCCAAAGTAAAGGATCTAATGTTTTACTAGAAAATATATTATGTGTTGAAAAGACTGTTTTTGTTGCACTCATATCGCTTGTATCAGTTGAGTAAATAATTTTTCTTGGAGTAGTAGGTGAACCACCACCAAAAACAACATTATCATCCTGATACAATTTCATCTTATCTACCATTGCTTGATGACTATGTTCTGAGCCATCTTCATAGAAGGCAGTACAATGAACCATATGTTTGATTTGTTTATGAGGTTCATCAACACCCCAAGATTTTAAAGTGTCAATCAACCATTCAAAGTTACCAGGGCCGTGTTTCTTACCACCAATACCTGATACTCTCTCATATTTTGAGTAATAAGACTTTCCGTCTTTATAAAGTGAAATATTGGAATCGTGGATTCCGATGTGCAAACCTAAAAACATAATTTAAAATAATTTATTTTTTCTTACAAACTATCACATATTTTGTTGCGTCTGAAATATTTGCAATTAAGGTAGTTCTAGCAAAAAAGTGTCTTGTTTCAGTACCCGAACCAATACCTTTATCAATCAAACTATGATGAACCATATCAAGGCCACCTTCTTCAATCATAGGTTTAAAGGTATCAATATCACTTGCCATACTATTATGTACAGTTATTAAATAACCACCTATCTTTAAATATTTGTGAGCATTTTTAAATAGATAACGGTGACGACCAAAGTTTTCATCATAACATTTATTTTCAAATTTTGCAACAGATGTATAGTAATCTCTTTGAGCCCTTGTAAATGGCCAGTCTTGACCTTCAGGTACAAAGTTCTCCATTGCATTTTCCATTTGTCTTATTTGTTGTTTTAAATAATAGTTGCCTTCTATTCTATCACAAAAAGGTAAAGTGGCAATCATCATATCATATTGCTTTGTTCTAAATGTATCCCAGTCATCTGTACCTGTTTCTGGTTCTTCTATTGACGAATTAAAAAGTGCTTTTATATTTGTAATACCATGTTTATTAATTATATACTTTTGCCAATCAACTAACTCCTGATCATCTTCAACCATGGTAACATTTTTAAATAAACCATTATTAACTTTATGTGCATAATCACTATTCAGACCAGTATCGCCTAAATAAAAACCAAGAGTACCTCGACCTGCACCGATAATACATAGTTCATCTGTTTTATAATCATTAGGCATTTCATACTTAGGTTGTGTTAAAAAGTTTCTTACACCACCTGCAGTATCCATATTCCAATATTCCCATTTACCACTCTTTTCAGGTCCCACCATTCTAATACTTGTCTCTGTGCCATCTGCAACAAAGACACCATCTTCAAGTGTGCCACCTGCAAGATAAAAAGGTTGTACTGCTTCTTGAGTTGCCTTATCCATATAAGGCTCGAAAGGTGCAAAGTGAGATATTTTACTAAACTCACTCATACTGATCATTTCAACAGGCCTTCCACCACTATATTCTTTATCTTTAAATTTTAAAGGTGTTGATCTACCGTATTGATCTTTGTATTTTTTATATTCGTCAGCCATATCACTATTTATATGACTTTGGTAAAGTATTGAGAAGAGGATTTTTAACAAGGGCATCACCAACTTCATACTTAACAGTTGTGCTACCACCTGTAAATATTGTATTGATGCCAACTTTACGAAGATTTTTTGTTAAATGAACACAACGATAACAAACTTGATCTTCAACACAATCACAGCACTCTTGATCTTGTATTAAAAAATCAAAAGAGATACCTGCTCTTGTTGTTTTATGTGGGTAAGGTTCTGTCCAATGTTCAGTCTGACTCGAAAATACAACACAACGACCAGGTACATTATTGATTTGATTGATTTCTGAACCTGGCGATTTCACAAACAAAGGGCAGATATCACCTTTTGTCCATAGAATACCACTTACTGTTTTTTTCTTTGTTTGATATGTATGAGAATGTCTTGGAACTGCAACACCATTATTCAGTATTGACCACCAACTTCTTAAATGCAACAATGAAACTGAACCTGTATGCCAAGATATACGCTCTTGTACCCATTTTCGTAGTTCGCCTTGCAAAGGGCCACCTTCATCACTTGGCGACTCAATATTATAAAGAGAAGGTAATACCTTTTCAAGATCCTCTTTTGTTTGTACTTGATGTTTGTCTGGTATAATCTGCCAATCCTCAGTTTGACTATATCCTCTATGAGTATGTCTTACCTGTGCATTAACGGCATCAAAACTATTATGAACATCCCGTTCTTCAGGGTTATCTTCATCTGGTGAAATTATCCCCTCGATTGGAGCACCATCATAGATACTTACTTCTTCTTCCGCCGCATACATAAACTCACAAACCCTTCGCAACCAACTAAAAAAATTTTCCTAGACTATACTCAATAATAGCATACACAGAAATACAAGATGTATGGCCGCAAAGAATAACCAGTTCTCAGTTATCCAACAGAAATACAAAAAGGCCATATACCCAAAACTCATCAATCCGAGTTGTATCAGTACAAATGATATATCAATCATACCATTGGCTCTCACACATAAAGTCAAAGCCTGTAAGTTGTCCATTATCGAAATGCTGTAATAAGTCTTTGACTACAACTACTTTGTTTTTGTAGATATAGTCCTCACAAGCCTCTAATGTTTTGAAATGTAATGTACCAATCTCTGTATCATGTTCAAGCGTCTTTATATCTACTATGCTACCATAAGATAACATAACAGTTAATATCCATATATACATAATTTAAAATACCTTTGGTGCTTTATTTATACGCTTTCTCGCTTTATTCTCATCTCTTTGACGAATGCTCTCTTTATATGATTCATTGAGATCCTTTTCTTCTTGATCCCAGTATTCATCAGCAGTCATGTCTTTCTTGACCATTTTGCCATAACTGTCTTTTTTCATTGTCTTAATATTGTGTTCTACCATAGTTTGCCATCTCCATTCCCATGATTCCTTGCTCATGTCTACCTCCTATACTAACATATCCTATACGATATGTCAACTAAATTGTGATTATGATACCAAAGATACAGCATAGAAAGAGTACTACTATGCCATATAGAGCCGACTTTTTGATCTTTTTATCCATACGAAAAAATTTTTACAACAAAATCCATAGGAAACGGCTGAGTCCTCTAGTGTGATAGTATCTAAAAGATTACTTACGGTCCTGCTCCTAGTTTAAGTCTATACGGTTTGCGTCTATGTCAATATTGCCTGTTACCTGAGTTGTTTGATTACCCTCGACATCTTCATTGACATCCCCTAGAATCTTAACATTTAGATTTTGATTTGCCTCCATGTTTATATCCCCACTTGATATAAGGTTAATATCATTACCTGAACCGCCTGTAACGAGATTAATCTGCCCGTTATCTACTTGTATATTACAGTTACCGCCATCATCTATTTGTAGTGTATAATCGTTAGAACCCTTGTCTGTATTGATCAGAACCTTTA
>TARA_B100000674_G_scaffold248790_1_pt1 | contig 18942 bp, 16 predicted proteins | sample TARA_B100000674 | Tara Oceans TARA_B100000674 (sample SAMEA2622759) | marine metagenome | biome: marine biome (ENVO:00000447); feature: surface water layer (ENVO:00002042); material: "saline water (ENVO:00002010), including plankton (ENVO:xxxxxxxx)" | depth 5 m
AATCTTAGAATATGTATCTGAAATATCAACGATATAATTTTTATCAGCAATTTTATATTGTTCTTTGTGAAGTATAGGTAAACCTATTTTCTCAAAGATCAGTAAAAGTATTTTTAACGGAAATGCAGGCAAAGGTAATATTATAGATTTTGAGTTTACTTTTTTAATAAGATAATTAAGTAAAGTCTTAACATCAGGACCAACCTCTGAACCTAAATTTAATTCACAATTAGGAATTTTTTTTTCTACTGAAAGTAAAGTTGCTTCGCTGCAGTCTTTTACCGATACCATTTGATAACAATTTTTTCCATTTCCTACTAAAGGTACAGGTAGATTATGAAATATAGATTTAAATAATTTTTTCATAATACCTAATCGTCCTTTTCCCATTATCAATCTTGGCCTTAATATTGTTATTGCTAATCCTTTTTTCCTTGCTAAAAAACAAAGCTCTTCAGCTTCTAATTTACTTTGACCATAAGGCCCTATAGGATTTTTAGGGTGATTAGTTGTTAAAGGTACAAAATTTGGCATACCATATACCATATCAGTTGAAAAAAAAATTAACCCCCTTACTTTATATTTTAAACAATGATTAATTACGTTTTGAGTGCCTTTAACATTTACTTCTCGAAACCAAGATAATTTATTTCTTTTAGGAATTTCCAAATGATACTGTCGTGCAGCTAAATGTATTATGATGTCATCTTTATCGAATTTTGGTAGTAAATTTTTTGATATATCACAATATACTTTTTTAACATTTATATTTATCTTTTCTAAAGAGTCTTTTAAATCAGCAATAATTATTTTGGAAGTAGGGATATTGCGGTCTATTAAATCTTCCGCTATTTTTAGACCTGTTAATCCTGCTCCACCGATCAATATCCATCTAGACATTCTTAACTTACTCTTGATGAAAATGCTAAAATAATTAGTCCTAATGAAATAAAAATTAAGGCTATTATTCTAGTCAAATTAATATCTTCTTGGAAAATAAGCCATGCTAATATTGTAACTACAATATAGCCCAATGCTTGGAAAGGATATGCTAAACTAACATCTACTTTAGATAATACCCATAACCATAAAATAATAGAGATACCATAAGCTAGAAAACCAAAAATAATATATGGATTTAAAGAAATAGATATTAAAGTCTGCATTAAATTATTTTTTAAATCTATATTATTAAAAGTTTTCATTCCTGCTTTTAATAAAATTTGAGCTAATGCATTTAAAAGAACACTTGATACTATAAATATTAAATTAGTTAACATCATTTTTTGTTAGTTCCAAAAACAATTCTTCTAAATCTGGTTCTTTAGAGTTTATAGACTTTATTTTTGACCCACTTTTATAAATTTTTTCAATTATTTCTCCTTCATTAATAGAACTGGGTTTAAAAGCTATTTTTATAAGACTATTATTTAAAACTTCCAAATCTACGTCTTCTAATTTAATATTATTTGCATTTTCATCCTCTAATAAAATTATTAATTCTTTCTTGTCTAATTTGTTTAACATTTCATTAGTTTGCCCTTCGGCTACTATTTTTCCTTTATTTACTATCGCTAAAGAGTCGCACATAGCTTCGGCCTCCTCAAGATAATGCGTAGTCAAAATAATAGTAACCCCAGCTTTATTGAGCTTTTTTATTTCTTTCCATAAAGACTGTCTGAGAGCAACGTCTACTCCAGCTGTCGGTTCATCTAATATTAAAATAGGAGGTCTATGAACCATAGCTTTGCCAATCATTAACCTTCTGCGCATACCTCCAGATAAACTTCTAGCATACGCATCTGCCTTATCTGATAAACCAACAGATTCTAATATTTCTTCTACACAATTCTCTTTTTGGGGAACTCCATAATAGCCACTTTGATATTCTAGAGTTTCTCTGGGCGTAAAAAAAGGGTCCAATATTAGTTCTTGAGGTACTACACCTATTGATAATTTTGCATTTCTTTCGTTATTATCTATGTCATTTCCCCAAACACTTACTTTTCCTTCGGTTTTTTTTACTAATCCCGCAATTATATTAATTAAAGTAGACTTACCTGCACCATTAGCACCTAGTAAACCAAATATTGATTGTTTAGGAATGTTTAAATTTATACCTTTTAAAGCTTCAAATGCATTAGCTTTTTTATAATTATAAATTTTTTTCAAACCATTTATTTCGATAGCATAATTTTTATTATTCATAGCCATTTATTTTATTCTTTTATATACTATATTTATTTGACATAAGTGTCGGTAACATTTTCATTCATTTAATTCAATACATTATAAGAAGGTTTTTTACTATGGAAACAAATACTAAAAAAAATAAAAATGGAAAAATGGAAAAATTTGTCTGTAGCGGAGGGGATAGGGGTAATGGTCACCCAAAAATATATTTAACTATTGGAGAGACAGAGCAATCAATTTCTTGTCCTTACTGCGGTAAAGTATTTACTAAGTCTTCTTAGTTTTAATAAATATCAATGATATTACAACTCCTGAAAGAGCTAAAAAAGAAGAAAATAAAAAGGACTTATCATAAAATAGTCTATACAAGTCTCCCGATACAGAGATCGATACAGCTAAGAAAGCTCCCATAGATATTGCAGAATATAAAGCTTGGCTTTTTGCCTGAGCTCTAACAGGCATAACTTCAGATATAAAATTTATAGCTGCAAGATGAGTTAGCCCAAATGTAAAAGCATGCAATATTTGTATTAAGGCAATAAAAAATATAGTGTCTGCATATGCCATAAGAGTCCATCGTATAATAGCCATTACCCCTGCTATAATTATAAAAATTTTGGGCGAAGTATAATTTTTAAATTTATAAAAATAAGCTAATAAAATGATTTCAAAAACAACACCTTCTGCCCATAAAGCGCCTATTATTGTCTCTGATAAGCCAATACTTTTCCAGTAGATAGTAGAGAAACCATAATATATTCCGTGGCTACTTTGTATTGCTCCGCAAGCGAGTAAGAAAGGGAAAAAATTTCTATTTTTTAACAAAGCATAAGTACTAAATTTTTTTCTAGCTGGTAAAGAAGGTATAGTAGGCATAATTACAATAGATAAAAATAAAAATAATGCACCAATAGTCATCAATATTGGTACATATTTTAATCCATATTGTTCTATTATTACGCCCCCAAAAAAAGCAATGATAATAAAAGATACAGAACCCCATAATCTAGTATTTCCATAATCAAAATTATATTTTTTGATTGCAGTTGTGGTTAAACTCTCCGTCAGTGGCATTAAGGGTGCAAATAATGCCCAACTAGTAATTGCCATAAAAGCGATTAGGTAGAGTGAATTAAAAATATTTAATGAGAACAGTATAATTATAGAAATAAATGATAAGTATAGCATAGGTATTTTTCTATTACCGTATTTATCTCCTAGACCTGCAAAAAAAGGGTTTGCTAACAATTTAGTTAAAACGGAAGTAGCTAAAATGATAGCAATGTATCTTTCTGTGAAACCTTTTGAAGAAAGCCATAAAGGAAAAAATGGAGCATTAATTCCAATAACTATAAAAATTGAAAAATAAACTAAAGAAAATTTTGCTGATATTTTTTTTATTAACATTATATGCAAATAGCAATATTTTGTTTTATTTAGCAAGTTAAATTTAATAATGAATAATAGAATAATAGTTCATAAAATGATAATTTATTAAAATAGGAATTATTTATGATAACTGAAGACAAATTAAATACTGAAAAAAAATCTTTAACATTAGTTGATGGTTCAGGATTTATTTTTAGGGCATATTATGCTTTACCTCCATTAACTAGAAAAGATGGAACTCCTATTAATGCGGTAATGGGTTATTGTAATATGATATGGCGTCTTATTGCAGAAACTAAAACTGATGCTTTAGCTGTAATATTTGATACTGCATCTAAATCTTTTAGAAATGAAATTTTTGAAGATTATAAAGCAAATAGATCTGAGGCTCCAGAAGATTTAATTCCTCAGTTCTCACTAATTAGAGATGCTACAGTAGCTTTTAATATTCCTTATATAGAATTAAAGGGTTATGAAGCAGATGATATAATAGCTACATATGCCAGCCAGGCTTCTAAATCTGGTTGGGAAGTAAATATTATCTCTTCAGATAAAGATCTCATGCAATTGGTGAATGATAACGTAAAAATGATTGATCCAATGAAGATGGTTAATATAGGAAGAGAAGAAGTATTTAAAAAGTTTGGGGTTTATCCAGAGAAAGTAATAGATGTTCAAGCATTAGCAGGAGATAGTACTGATAATATTCCAGGTGTTCCAGGAATAGGAATTAAAACAGCTGCAGAATTAATCAACGAATATGGTGATTTAGATTCTTTACTTAATAGAGCTGGAGAAATTAAGCAGCCAAAAAGAAGAGAAAATTTAATTAATTTTGCAGATTTAGCAAGAATAAGTATGAAGCTAGTTAAATTAGATGATGATATCAAAGATATAGAAAATTTTAATAACTTTCAAAGAAAAGATATAGATATTAATAAATTAAAAACATTTTTAATAGAGCAAGGCTTTAATAGCTTAATTGGAAGATTACCTAATGAAGATGAATTTATTAATAGTAAAAGTGCGTATGTAGCTTTATCAGATAACTCTGACTCAGAAAATAATAAGCCTGCTGTAAAAAATAATTATAAACTTATTACTGATGAGAATACATTAAAAACTTGGATTAAAAATATAGAGGCTGTAGGTATAGTTTCTATTGATACTGAAACAACTTCTTTAGATGCAACATCTGCTAAATTAGTGGGGGTATCTCTAGCGATTGAGCCTGGAAAAGCTGTTTATATTCCAATAAACCATCAATCTAAAGAAGGGCCAATCGTAGCAAAAAAAATAAACCAATTGGATGAAAAGTTAGTTTTATCTCTGCTAAAGCCTGTAATGGAAGACCCTAGTATTATTAAAATAGGTCAAAATATTAAGTATGATATGACAATATTATTTAATGCTGGAAATATAAATATTTACCCCTATCACGATACTATGTTAATGTCATTTGCCTTAGATGCGGGCAAACGTTCTGGACACGGCATGGATTCACTATCCAAAACTCATTTAAATATTACTCCAATTAGTTATTCTGAAATTACAGGAAAAGGTAAAGACCAAATTACTTTTGATTATGTGGATCTAGATACTGCTTTAGATTATGCAGCACAAGATGCAGATATTACTTTACGTTTATATAATTTCTTAAAAGACAGATTAGTTAAAGAAAAAATGGCATCACTCTATGAGACGATTGAAAGACCATTGCCCCATGTAATAGCAAACATGGAAAGGAATGGGGTTGGAATTGATTCAGGCTATTTAAAAAATTTAAGTGATATATTTATAAGTAAAATGGAGCCTATTCAAATGAATATTTTTAAGTTAGCTGGTGAAGAATTTAATATTTCCTCACCTAAACAGTTGGGCGAAATTTTATATAACAAATTAGGTTTAAAAGGTGGTAAAAAAGGTAAGTCTGGTCTTTATTCTACTTCTGCTACTGTTTTAGAAAAGTTAGGCCAAGATGGTAATGAGATTTGTAAATTAATATTAAATTGGAGAGCTCTTCAAAAGCTTAAGAGCACATATTCTGATGCCTTAGTAGATCAAATCAATTCTGTTACTGGAAGAGTTCATACTCATTTTCAGATGACAGGAGCTATGACAGGAAGGTTTTCTTCAAGTAATCCTAATTTGCAAAATATTCCTATTAAAAGCGAAGATGGGAGGGCAATAAGAAGAGCATTTATAGCCCAAAAAGGAATGAAAATCGTTGCCTGTGATTATTCACAGATAGAACTTAGATTATTAGCAGAAGTGGCAAATATAGAACCTCTTATTGAGGCATTTAAAAATAATATAGATATTCATACTCTTACAGCTTCTCAAGTATTTATGGTAAATACCGATAATGTTACTAGTGAGATGCGGAGAAATGCAAAAACAATTAATTTTGGAATAATATATGGCCAAAGTGCATTTGGTTTAGCTAAGCAGCTCAACATTAGCAGAACTGAAGCAAAGGAATATATTGAACTTTATTTTAAACAATACCCAGGAATAAAAAGTTATATGGAAAATACACAAGAATTTGCTAGAAAAAATGGTTATGTTGAAACTATTTATGGAAGACGATGTTACATTCCTAGTATTAATGATAAAAATCCAATGATAAGGGCTGGAGCTGAAAGACAAGCTATAAATGCTCCTCTACAAGGAGCAGCTGCAGACATAATTAAGAGGTCAATGAAAAATTTTCCTGAAATTTTAATTAAAGAAAAAATTGATGCTAAATTAATATTACAGGTTCATGATGAGCTAATATTTGAATGTGCATCGATTGACCTGGATCGCTTAATTCCTATAGTCAAATCAAAAATGATTAATGCTCCTAAACCGGGCTTTAATATGAAAGTGCCTTTAGAAGTGGAAATAGGTACAGGGAATAATTGGGATGAAGCTCATTAACATATGATATTTTTATTTAAATAATTTTTATTAGAGTGTATAATATATTTTTTAAATTTTGGAGTATAAAATGGCAGAAAATACCAAATTATTTAGTCCTATTAAAATAAGAGGAGTAACTATTCCCAATAGAGTAGTTTTGTCTCCATTATGTATGTATTCAGCAAATCAAGGTGTGGCCTCTGATTGGCAGTTTGCACATTTAAGTACTTTTGCTAGAGGAAAAACAGGACTAATATTTGCCGAAGCATCAGCAGTAGAAGCTAGAGGAAGAATAACTCCAGGATGTCTAGGAATTTGGACAGATGAACAAGCAGATGCGTTAAAGCCTATTACATCTTTTATTGAAAGAATGGGATGTGTTCCAGGTTTCCAGTTAGCGCATGCCGGAAGAAAAGCAGGAACTAAAACTCCATGGAATGGAGGCACACCTTTAGATGAAGAAGATGCTAAAGCTGGAAATCCTGCATGGGATATTATAGCACCTTCAGATGTTCCTGTTGCAGAAGGATGGGTAGTACCTAAAGCAATGGATTTAGATGATATAAATGAAGTAATAACTGCTTTTGCAAATGCCGCCTTAAGAGCAATAAAAGCAGGGTTTAAAGTTATTGAGATTCATTCAGCACATGGATATTTATTACATAGTTTTTTATCTCCATTAGCAAATAAAAGAAATGATGAATATGGAGGGGACATCTATGGTAGAATGAAGTTATTACTTCAGGTTGTGGATGCTGTAAGAGATGTAATACCTGAAGATACGCCTTTATTTTGTAGAATTTCTGCTGTTGATGGAATAGAGAATGGTTGGGAAATAGATGACTCAGTTGTTTTAGCTAAGAAATTAGAAGAGCATGGTGTAGATGTTGTTGATTGCTCTGCTGGAGGTATTTCTGGTGCGCCTTTATTTAGAGTTAATAATTCAGGTAAACCAATGAAGACTAATATGGATAGGGGACCAGGTTTTCAAGTTCCTTATGCGGATAAAGTAAAAAATGAGGCTGGAATTAAAACTATGGCTGTTGGGGTTATTGTAGATCCTAATCAGGCTGAAGAAATACTTCAAAGTAATAAGGCAGACCTGATAGCTGTTGGAAGAGAATTAATGTATAATCCTTTTTGGGCCTTACATGCAGCCCAGGCTTTAAATGCAGATCCTGAATTTTCTATGTGGCCTCCACAATATAAATGGGGTGTTAATAGAAGAGGAAAATTAGCTGAGTTTAAAGGTGTTAGGGACGAGGTTATAGATGAGAAAAAGGTAGGTTCTCATCTTTCTGAAATATACAAACAAAAATAGACTTCTTACTAAGGACATGGATAAGTATAAATTTTATGTACTTTCTCTATTTCATCCATGACTTCTTCATTTAGTTTACAATCTATCGAATTTATATTTTCTTCTAGCTGAGTAATAGACGTGGCACCAATTATATTAGAGGTAACAAAATTTTGTTTAGTTACAAAATTTATTGCCATTTGTGTTAAGTTTAAATTATATTTAAATGCTATTTTTTGGTATTCTAAGACAGCATTTTCTGCATGTTGATTTGAGTACCTACCTCTCATTCTTTCAAAAAGAGTCATTCTAGCATTTTCTGGTTTTTTACCATTTAAGTATTTACCGCTTAATACTCCACCAGCTAATGGAGAATAAGGAAGAAGACCTATCTCTTCATTTATTGCAATTTCAGATAACCCTGCTTCAAACGATCTGTTTAATAGACTGTAAGGGTTTTGAATTGAAACCACTCTTGGTAAGTTAAATTCTTTAGCCACCGATATAAATTTCATTACTCCCCATGGAGTTTCATTAGAAAGGCCTACATATTTAATTAAACCTTTGTTAACAGCTTTTGCAAGAGCTTCTAATGTTACTTCAATTTTAATGTCATCTTCCCTTGGATTATGAATATACCCTAGTTGGCCAAAATTATTTAAAGTTCTTTCGGGCCAGTGAATTTGATATAAATCTATATATTCAGTATTTAATCTTTTGAGACTATTTTCTATAGCTTGAAAAATATGTTCTTCATTAAGCCTAGGCCCTTGTCTTATCCAGTCTAAACCAGGAGGACCAGAGGGAACATTTGAAGTTCTTCCTGCAATCTTTGTAGCTAATATTATTTTGGACCTATCTTGCTTTTTTAACCATGTGCCAATGTATTTTTCAGTTAACCCATAAGTTTCTTTTTTAGGAGGGACAGCATACATTTCAGCTGTATCTATGAAATTTATACCTCTTTCGCTTGCATAACTTAATTGATCATGAGCTTCTTTTTCATTATTTTGTTGGCCCCATGTCATAGTACCAAGACATATTTCAGAAACCATAATTTCTGTTTTTCCTAAATTATTTTTTTTCAAACCGTGATCCTTTTAATGTATTTAATGGTATAATTTTTAATTTTAGCTATAGTTATTATGATTTTTATGTTAAGTCATCCTTTTTTTTAAATTTTAAGGTTTTGAAATGAAAAACGAAAATATAGGTATTACGTTGCATCAGTTAAAAATTTTTTGGACTGTTGCCCAAGCATCATCTTTTACAAAGGCAAGTAAAATATTAGGTTTGGCGCAGCCTTCTCTTTCGCAGCAGATTTCTAAATTGGAGGATGAGGTAGGGTCACTTTTATTTAAGAGAGGAAGATCGAAAATGAGCCTGACAGAAGCAGGGCTTTTTTTACAAAGACGTTCAGAAATAGTATTGTCTGGGGTAGAAGAGACTATGGTAGGTTTACGCCAGTTTGGGAGTGGTCAAAAAGGACTTATTTCTGTTGGCTTGTTATCTTCCGTTGCTAGAAACTTATTGCCAGCAGCATCGGAAAAATTAGCAAAAAAATTTCCTGAAATTGAATTAGATATTTTAGAAATATCACCTGCTGAAGCAATAGATCTCTTATATGGAAGACAATTATCAGTAGCCGTATTAGCAGAAGACTCAATTGCGAAGAGTATATTATCATTTAGTAAGTCTTATTTATTTGAGGATCCATATGTTCTAGCAGTACCAAAAAATATATCTTTAGAGAATATTAAAAATTTAGATGATTTGAAAAAGTCAAAGGAAAGTTCAGTATTGAATAATATTATTCAATTTGAATTTGGAAATCAGCATAAGAAAAGAATAGAAGATTGGTTTACTAGTGTTTTACCCAACTCTAGAGTGTTTGCGAAAACACGAACTTATGAGGTTGCTCTTTCAATGGTGCAATCTGGAAGAGGGGTTGCGATAGTTCCAGCATTAGCAGCAAGATTAGGAGGTAAAAAAATTGATTTTGATGTAAATTTATATAAAACTAATTTACCGCAAAGAAAAATTATATCTCTTATTCCTTCACAATATGTAAGGATTGAACCTTATAAATCTTTTATAGACTCTTTAGTTGCAACCGGAAAAAGTATGCAACTGCCAAAAGCAAATCCTGTTCCTCCTATATTAGAGTCTTTAAGTATCTGATTTGAATTATAGGATTTACCAATTTCTGTTATAGGTTTGTTATTGTAAATAACTATGTATAGTTATATCATATTTAATTTTAAAGAGGGATAAGTAATATGTGGAAATCACCAGTTGTTTTAGAAGTAGCAGTAGGTTTAGAAATCAATTGTTACGCTTGTGCAGAAATTTAATTAATTAAATAAAATTTTTGTTAAAAAAGCCGGCTTTTTAGCTGGCTTTTTTTATTTCTTTTTTAGCCCTCTTACTAAATATATTAATGGTGCCGCTATAAAAGCTAAAACTCCCATTAATAACATAATTTGATTAAAAGCAATTGCACTTGCTTCATTAGTACCTATTTTATATAAAATTTGCATTAGCATTTTTAAATTTTCGGGAGAGTTATCAAGATATTGAGGGATAATATGCTTGATTTTATTTAATATAATCTCTGATTTGCTTATTGCTTGTGAGGATAAATTGGTAAAAGATTCATAATTTCTAGAAATTTTATATTCAAAAAGAGTATTTGATAGTGCTATTCCTATTGCTGAACCTAACCTGCCCATTAAGGAATACAATCCACTTGCATTTTTAATTTGATCTTCTTCAAGGTCCCCTAATGCTAATAATACTAGCGGTAAGAATATTAGTTGTGCCGAAAGCCCTCTAATTATTTGCGGAATGATTATTTCATAAGTACCTATTTCAGATATCATAAAACCTTGCATCCAAGTACCTATGGCTAACATTAAAAAACCTATAAAAGCAACTGTTCTTCTATTAAAAAACTTAAATAATACTAAAGCAAGAAAACCAGAAGCTACTTGAGAAAACCCCATTATATAAACCATTGATGCAACTGTTGTTCCATCAAGTTCTCTTACACGCGCAATATATACTGGCAATATATATTGGCTTGCAAATATTATAAATCCCCATATAAAAACCAAAATAGTACATATTAAGAAGTTTTTATTTAAAAATACTCTTATATCTACTATCGGGTTTTTTGTAGTTAATTCTCTTATAATAAAAAGTATTAAACTTATTATAAAAATAGCAAATAATACACATATTAAAGTAGATTCAAACCAATATTCTCTTCTTCCTTCTTCTAAAATTGCTAATCCAGTTCCTAAGAATAGTGCAGCTAAAATGATGCCTATAAAATCAATTTTATTCCATAAATATTCTTTTTCATCAAAGTCAGCCAATTTGTATACGGCTATTCCAACTAAAAACGAAAAAGGAATGGTAATAAGAAATACAAATCTCCAACCAATTTCATCACTAATCCATCCTCCCATATGTGGACCAAAAGCAGCAGCACAAGTAGCTATAACACCAGTGAAAATGGCCACTATTTGTTGTTCTTTTTGTGGGTACAAAGTAAACATTGTTGAAAACATAGCAGGCATCATACCTCCACCAAAAAAACCTTGAAAAACTCTAAAAAAAATCATTGATTCTATTGACCAAGCTAAACCACAAAATATGGAAGCTATACTGAAACCCATAGAACACATGAAAAAGAAGGTTTTTAGGGACATAGCCCTACTTAGCCATCCAGATAACGGAAGCATAATTACCTCAGCTATTAAAAAAGAGGTTATTACCCAACTTACTTGATCGGGGGCTGCTCCTAAACCGCCTTGAATATGTCTATAAGCTGCCCCTATATTCTGAACACTAATTAAGCTAAAGAACATACCTAATGTCATAAGCCAAAAAGCAATTTTATTTTTGTCATTTTTAGAAAGAGTAATTATTTTATTTATTCCTTCTTAAAATATAAGAATATAAATATTAACTATATATCATTAATTAACTAATTATTTTTAGATTTAATATATATTAGTTTTTAGTTTCTATAGAAACATAAACTGATAAACCTGGAACAATTCTTCCTAGCATATTATCAGGTATATCAAATGTAATCTTTATAGGCACTCTTTGAACTACTTTAACAAAATTTCCTGAGGCATTTTGAGGAGGTAAAAGACTAAAAGATGCAGATGATGCTGGAGAAATAGAATGAACTTCTCCAATTATTGGGCTATTTTTAAAAGCATCAAAATGTAACTTTGCTTTTTGACCAACTTTAATATTTTCAACTTGTGTTTCCTTATAGTTTGCCATTACCCATATATCATGGACTGGAACTAATGCCATCAATGGCCAACCATCTTCTACATATAAACCTGGTTCTGCAATTCTATTTGCTACGACTCCATTAATAGGTGCATAAATTTTAGTTGACTCTAAATCAACTATTGCCATATTAAGTTCGGCTTGAGACTTATTGTAATCAGCTTCTGATACTTTTAATTCGGCTTCAGATTTTTTTACTTCTACTATAAGTTCATTTTTTAAAGAGCTTATTTTTTCTTTTTCAGTTGCTAGCACTTGTAATTTATTTTTAACAGAATTTGTTTTAGAATTTGCAGAATCTAATTTATGTGTTGTAGTATTAACTTTTGCAATGGCTTCATCTAACTTTGCTCTCGAAATAGAATTTTTATCGAATAACTTTTCCATTCGTGATAAATTTTTATTCGCGAGCTCTAGTTCGCTAGCATAAGATTGAGCTATGAAATTATAGCTACTAATTTCACTTTTCACTAATTCCATATTAGCGTTAATATTATTAAATGCAGACTCAATAGTAATAATTTTTGTTTTTGAAGCCTCTATTTTAGCTTTTGCAGCCTCTATTTTAGCTTCTGCAGCTTTTAGAGCAGCATTTAAAGAATTAACTTTATTTTGATATGGTTCTGGATCTAATATTACTAGGAGATCATTTTTTTTGACAACAGAATGTGTTAAAGCAGGGACTTCTAAGATATAGCTTGAAATTCTTGATGACATTGTGGTTATAGAGGACCTAACATAAGCGTTATCAGTTGAAACAATACTTTTATTTGTATTCCACCATTCCAATCCGAATATAGTCGAGAACGCTATAGTAATTATAGAAATAAAAATTATAGTTAATTTTTTAAATTTCATTTTAAACCCGTAAGTAATTAATTTTTATTAATGTATAGCTATAACTTAATATTAATTAAATCAAGGGTTTATAATGCTTTATAAGGTTTATTAGGTATGTTATTTTTGCATGGCTTTTTACTGTTTACAGCTTTATGGTGGAGCCGAGGGGGGTCGAACCCCTGACCTCTTGACTGCCAGCCAAGCGCTCTCCCAACTGAGCTACGGCCCCTACTTTTAAATTATAAGTTTGTATCTTCTTCTTTATCCTCAATATCAATATCTGTTAGTCCTTTTATATTATCTGAATCATCTTCATCATTTTCTATTTCTATTTCACTTTCTAACTCAATATCACTATCTTCATCTATAATATCTTCATCAATATCATCAATAGATATTAAATCTTCCATTTCTTCTTCAATATTATCTTCTTCTTTGTTTTCTATTTCTGAAGGAATATGCTCTGGTTCTACTTTTTCAATTTTTTGAATATTTTGAGTGTTTTTATTTAGAGGTGGCCTACCTAATCTAGGTTTAATCTTAATAATAAATTCTGCACCACATTTGGGACATATAGGAACTTCCTTTTTTAAATCATAAAATTTTGTTCCGCACGAATTACAAAGACGTTTATTACCTAATTCAGCTTTATCCATAAAATTACTCCATAAGTTATTCATATATAAATAATGCATTTGCCATTTAATAATATAGATGTCAAAAAAGAATTGTAAATTTAATATTAAGTTTGTAATTATAACTTATAATAAAGTAAACAATTATGATTAAAAAAAATATTATAAAAAATAATTTAGTGTCTCATGGGTCTAGGAGTTTAAAAGGTATAATTACTCCTCCAGGAGATAAATCTATTTCACATAGAGCCCTTTTATTTTCTTCTTTAGCATTAGGAAAAAGTCAAATTTCTAACTTGTTGCATTCAGAAGACGTCTTAAATATGGTAAAAGCACTTAAATTATTAGGTATAAAAATTACAAAAATAAATAATATATTTTACGTAATTGGATCTGGTCTAACTGGTTTTAACATTCCAAATAAACATATTGATTGTGGAAATAGTGGTACTTTAGCTAGAATACTAATAGGTGCTATTGGAGGAAGTGAAATTTTTGTAACATTAACTGGCGATGAATCATTAAGAACTCGGCCAATGAATAGAATTATAAAACCTTTAAAGAAAATGGGCATTAATTTTCACTCTTCAAATGGATTATTACCATTAATAGTTTATGGTACTAATGAAATTCTTCCTATAAAATATAATTCGCCAATTTCTTCTGCCCAAGTAAAAACATCAATTTTGTTAGCAGGGTTAAATGCTCAAGGCACAAGTGAAATAATTGAGCCTTATACTTCTAGAGACCATTCTGAAAACTTGTTAAAATATTTTGGTGCAAATATAAAGTATAATTCTAAAACTTCTGGAAAGAATAAGGTAATGATAACTGGGGGTAATACCTTAAAAAGTTGTTCTATTGAAATCCCTGGAGATATCTCTTCAGCTGCTTTTATAATTATAGCCGCTATAATAATCCCTGGATCAGATATTATAGTGAAAAATGTAGGTGTAAATTATTTTAGAAAAGGGGTATTAGAGGCATTAGAAAAAATGGGAGCTAAAATTAGTATAGAAAATAAATTTACTAATAATTTTAATGAGCCTGTAGCTGATATATCAGCTAAATACTCAAAAATTAAAGGAATAACTTTGGATAGTACATATTCTTCCAGGCTAATTGATGAATATCCTATTTTAGCAATAGCAGCAGCTGTTGCTTCTGGAAAGTCTGTATTTAAAGGTTTATCAGAACTCAGGCACAAAGAAAGTGATAGGTTTAATGGCATTATTGATGGTTTGAAAGCATCTGGAATAAAGGTTGAAGCAAAAAATGATGATATTATTATTTATGGAAATTTATCTAGAATAAAGGGAGGCATAACCATTAATTGTCAATATGATCACAGAATTGCTATGTCATTTTTAGTTTTGGGAGCTGTGGCAGAAAAACCTATAAAAGTAATAGGCTGTAATTCCATCTCTACATCTTATCCAAATTTTATTTCAGAGTTAAATAGTATGGGTACAAAGATTAGGAATGAATAATAATATTACAGTTGCTATAGATGGTAATGCTGCTTCTGGAAAAGGAACTTTAGCTAAAAATTTAGCTACATATTTTAATTATGCTTATTTGGATACTGGAAAACTATATAGGGCTTCTGCATTAGTTATTAAAGAAAATAGAATAGATTATACAGATATAAATAAGGTAATAGAATTAATTAGATCTCATAATTTTTTTAATTTAAATTTAAATGATAATGCTTTAAAAAGTGATGAAATAGGAAAACTAGCTTCTTTAATTTCTGGATATAAAGACCTTAGAAAAATATTATTAACTTACCAAAGAAAATTTGCTCAAACACAGCATTCTGATAAGTTAGGAGTAATTTTAGATGGAAGAGATATAGGCACAATAGTACTTCCAGAAGCCAATATTAAGTTTTTTGTAACTGCTTCAATAGATGTTAGAACAGAAAGAAGGTGGAAAGAGTTGATTTCCTTGGGACAAAGTACTATAAAGCGCCATGTCGAGAAAGATATAAGAGATAGAGATAAGCGTGATAGTAAAAGAAAATATTCACCTTTAATTGCTTCTCAAGATGCAATCTTAATTGACACCACTAATTTGGATGCTAATGAAGTATTTTTATTGGCTAAAAAACATATAGAAGAGTACTTATTACTATAAGTACATTATAGCTTTAAGGTGGGAAGCATTTTAACCCAGTTAATTTAGGACTGGTGCATCATAAATACTTAAGGAAAAAAATTTAATGTCAGATAAACAGGAAAAAATTGAAGTAGAATCGTTTGCAGATCTTTTTGCAGAACAAATAAAAATAGATGAAAAAAAAGAAGGTCAAGTTGTCAAAGGAACCATTATATCTATAGAGAATGATATGATGATTATTGATGTAGGGTATAAAACTGAAGGAAGAATTAGTATAAGAGAATTTTCAGGCAAGAGTAATACTAAATTGCCAGTTGAGGGAGATGTTATAGACGTATATTTAGAAAAAGTTGAGAATAGAAATGGTGAAGCAGTTTTATCGCGAGAAAAAGCAAGAAGAGAAGAATCATGGGGCACTCTTGAAAAAGCATCAGAAGATAAAGAAAAAGTTAACGGTACAATATTTGGAAGAGTAAAAGGTGGTTTTTCTGTTGATTTAGATGGAGCGATAGCTTTTCTTCCAGGTAGTCAAGTGGATGTAAGACCAACAAGAGACGCAAATCATTTGGTAGGAAGTACTCAATTATTTCATATATTAAAAATGGATAGAAGACGAGGAAATATAGTTGTTTCTAGAAGGTCTGTATTAGAAGAATCTAGAGCTGAGGCTAAAGCAGAATTAGTCTCTACAATGGAAGAAGGCCAAATATTAGAAGGTATTATTAAAAATATTACTGACTATGGAGCTTTTGTTGATTTGGGCGAAGTTGATGGTTTATTGCATGTTACTGATATATCTTGGAAAAGAATAAGTCATCCTACTGAAGCTTTATCAATTGGACAGAAAGTTAAAGTACAAGTTATAAAATTTAATTCTGATACTCAAAGAATCAGTTTAGGTATGAAGCAATTAGAAGAAGACCCGTGGGAAATAGCTCAAAATAAATATAATGTTGATGATAAGTTTACAGGTAGAGTTACTAATATAACCGATTATGGGGCATTTGTAGAATTAGAATCTGGAATTGAAGGATTAGTTCATGTTTCAGAGATGAGTTGGACTAAAAAAAATATGCAACCCGGAAAAATAGTTTCTACTTCTGAAGAAGTTGAGGTTAAAGTTTTAGAAATTGATTCTGAAAAAAGAAGAATTAGCTTAGGTATGAAGCAATGTAAACCTAACCCTTGGTTAGACCTTCAAAAGAATTATAAAATTGGTACTGTAATGGAGGGTGAAGTAAAATCTATAACTGAATTTGGACTTTTTATTGGTTTACCTGGAGAAATGGATGGGTTAATTCACCTTTCTGATTTAGACTGGAACTCTTCTGGTGAGGATTTAATTAGCAATTTTAAGAAAGGTGATATGGTTAAAGCTAAATTGCTTGAAATAGATATAGAAAAAGAAAGAGTCAGTCTCGGCATAAAACAATTAACTCAAGACCCTATGGCAGATAATAATAAACTAAAAAAAGGTAATGTAGTTACATCAGTTATTAAAAGTATTACTGAAAAAGGATTACATGTTGAGATTAGTGAAGGGGTGAATGGTTTTGTGAAGAAATCGGAATTATCTAAAGAAAGGTCGGATCAAAGGGTAGATAGATTTGCAGTTGATGAAAAAATAGACTCAAGAATATTATCAGTAGATTCTAAGAGTAGAGAAATTTCTCTATCTATAAAAGCTTTACAGGTAGCAGAAGAAAAGCAAGCACTTAAAGATTATGGTTCTGTAGATTCTGGAGCTTCACTTGGAGATATTTTGGGGGCAGCATTAGAAGAAAAAGCTAAAACAGAAACTAAAAGTACAACTTCTAAACCTAAAGAAGAAAAAGCTAAAGAAAAAGCTAAAGAAAAAGTCAAAAAAGATAAGCCTAAGAAAGAGACTAAAACCAAAGTAAAAAAAACTTCTAAAAAAACAACTTCTAAGGATAAAGCAGCAGCAAAAAAAGATGATAAAAAGTAATATTTTATAGAAATAAATTTGTTTATTAATTTTAGTATTAATGGCAGTATATTTTATATTATATAATTATTATTTATTGAAAGTTATTACATGACTCGGAGCGAATTAATAGAATTAGTAAAAGAGCAGAGTCCGGATTTGGACAGTAAAGAAGTGGAATCAGCTATTGAATTATTCTTTAATGAAATTATTTCAGGTTTAACTTCTGGAAGTAGAATAGAGCTTAGAGGATTTGGATCTTTTGCAGTTAAAATTCGAAATCCTCGAATAGCAAGAAATCCTCGAACTGGTGAGAAAGTTCAAATAGGTAGTAGATTATTACCATTTTTTAAAGCAGGAAAAGAGCTTAATAATTTAATAAATTCCTAAGTATTAATTTAGGTGTATTTTATGTTTACAAAAATTTTGTCAAAATTTATATTTATAATATTTTTCCTTCTAGTAATATTCTTTTCAATTGCCAATTCAGATAATATTTCGATCGGAATATGGCCTATGGATAACAGAATAGAAATTCCTTTGTTCTTTTTGACTATTGTTTCAATTACTATTGGAGTATTTGTAGGTATGTTTTTATCAATATATGCAAGAATAAGGCGTCGGTGAACTCTGGAAAGCATTAAATGTTAAATTTTAAAGAAAAAATAATTGTCGCTATAGATACTATAGACACTGGTGAGGCTTTACGCTTAGTTAAAACTATCCCAGATGCAGGTGCTTTGAAACTTGGATTAGAATACTTTTGTTTTAATGGTCCAGAAGGCATAAAATTAATATCTAAAACAGGTGCTAAAATCTTTTTAGATTTAAAATTTCATGATATTCCTAATACTATTGCTGGGGCTATAAAAGCTATTTTACACTTACAACCTTATATGCTCACAGTACATTTGTCCGGTGGCTATGATATGTTGATGAAGGCTAATGATACAGTCTCAGAATACTGCCTTAAAAATGCAATAAAAAGACCTAAAATATTAGGTGTATCAGTACTTACTAGTTTAGATGATAATGATTTTTCCGCATTAGGTATTAAAGGTAGAGTTGAAGATCAAGTAATTCGCTTAGCTAAATTAGCAGAGGCAGCAGATTTAGATGGATTAGTAAGCTCAGCAAAAGAACTAAAGATAATAAGAAAAGAACTAGGCAGTAAGCTAATATTAGTCACTCCTGGAATAAGATTAATGGATGGGGAAGTCAATGATCAAAAAAGAATAGTAACTCCCTCTCAAGCTATTAATGATGGAGCTAATTTTTTAGTTATAGGTAGGCCCATA
>TARA_B100000674_G_scaffold229496_1_pt1 | contig 18856 bp, 12 predicted proteins | sample TARA_B100000674 | Tara Oceans TARA_B100000674 (sample SAMEA2622759) | marine metagenome | biome: marine biome (ENVO:00000447); feature: surface water layer (ENVO:00002042); material: "saline water (ENVO:00002010), including plankton (ENVO:xxxxxxxx)" | depth 5 m
TGCGCGAACCACGGGTAAAGGTATCAATGACACCAATATCGCCAAGCCACTGGAAGAAGCCCTTGAAGATCACGCCGCCAAACAACCAGGCAAGCGGATCGCCCTCGGCGGCTTCCTTCACGCCACCGATAATGGTCTGTCGTGTGGTCAGGATGGAAAGCCAGATGGTCAGGCCACGAAGAATATATAAAAACGCCAGCGTCACGATGAAGCTCGGCAGACCGGTTTTGATCACCAGAAAACCGTTCAAGGCACCCAGTGCCGTGCAGACGATAAAGGCTGCAATGATCGAAAGCCAAACCGGCAGGCCCCACTGAACAGACAGGATGGCAATCACCACCCCGGCAAAGCCGATCATTGAGCCAACCGAAAGATCGAATTCGCCCGCAATCATCAACAGGCAGGCACCAACGGCGATAATCGCAAACTGGGCCGAAACGACACCCCAGTTCTGGATGCCTTCCGGGGAAAACATCCCGCTATCACCGGCAATCATGAAGAAGAAAACAAAGACCAGGATCGTACCGCAGATCGCACCGAGTTCGGGCCTGATCATGGCACGGCGAATGGCTGAGACTTGCTTGAGCCGCTCGTCCGACATGGCATTACTCTTTTAACTAAACGGGTGGGTGCCAAGGGCGGCCAAAGGCACGCCCTTGGAGGGAGGAAGTCTTAACGATATTCGCCGGCGTATTTTTCGACCTGCGCGATGTTGTCCTTGGTAATGAACCCGGGACCCGAGTTGATATGACCAGACGGCAGGACGCTATAACGGGCATAGTTGGTCAGGATAACGACCGGAAGGTAGCCCTGAAGATACGGCTGCTGATCAATGGCAAAGTTGATTTCGCCAGCTTTGATAGCTTCTGCGATCTCGGAAGACAGATCGAACGTGCCAAACATGATCTCGCCAGCAAGACCCGCGTCACGAAGGGCTGCAAGGGTCGGATGGGCAGAGTTCGGACCCAGCGTCAGGACAGCATCAACATCCTGATTGGCATTCAGGTACGCGCTGACCTTGTTTTTGACTTCCGACGGGTCCTGACCGCTATCGATCATCTGGCTACCAAGCTCGACACCAAGCGCGTCGGCGAAACCACGGCAACGCTCAACAGACGCCGGATTGGTGATGTAGTGGTTCACACAGACAAAGCTTTTTGCACCGGCTGCTGCGGCACGTTTACCGGCACCAAAACCGGCATCATATTCCGGCTGACCAACATGCATCAGCGCGCCGAGTTCTTCGGACTGCTCCTGCGTGCCGGAGTTGATGGTGATGACCGGAATGCCCTTGTCAACCGCATCGGTGATCGGGCCTTTAAGAACGTTGAAGTCTGCGATGGTCACGATGATGCCGTCAGGATTGGTCGCAGCAGCCTGTTCGACAATACGCGCCATGTCGGCAAGGTCACCGGTCGGCGGGTTACGGTATTCGACTTCCGCACCCATCTGGCCGCCTGCGACCTGGATTGCGTTCTTGATCACGTTCCACCAGCTATCTGAGTCCGGAGCATGGCTGATCAGAACAAATTTTTCATTTTCTGCGGATGCAGTTGCGGACAAACCGGCAAATGCAAATGCTGCTGCCGCAATGGCAGTAAGCGCCTTTTTCATCTGTTGCCTCCCTAGTCGGCTAAATGTTGGGATTTTCCCATTGAGCTTATGTGTTCTTCCTGCAGCCAGTCGTCTTTACGCGGCCTTACTGCTTGTATCGGCGTTGGTGAGCTGAGCCCCTGAAACCGTTGAATAGAATTTTTGTTCTATTTTTTTACTAAATCAACATTTTTTTTCTATTGCGCTGCGAAACGCCATCCGATCTGGCAAGGAAAAAGTTCGCAAAACCACCTGAAACTGCCCCTTACCCGACCCAACGACAAAATATGGTACGGTACGTTGCCATCCCTTCTTGAAGACGATCACGGGTATTGTTTTTCGGTTTTGCAAACGACTCGCAGCCACTTCTTCTGGCATCAAAGAAAAACCGGCACTGCTTACGGGCTGTGCCGGTTTATCGAACTTGCTAATCAGGATAGGCTATGATCAGGCGAGAATTTCTGCCGCAACATCAACTGTGCGACCTTCGCGCGCTGAAAGTGCGGCTGCCTCTGCGGCCACCAGGGCGTTGACCCCGTCCTTCAGAGTGACCGGAAGCGGTGTCGCCCCTTTCACACCCTCAATGAAGCTGTTCCATTCGATCTGGTAGGCCTTAGCATAACGCTCAAGGAAGAAATGCTCAGGCTTTGCCTTGGTCGCACCGTTGGCGGTAATTTTCTCAATCGTGTTTTCCAGAACGTTATGCGCCGCAAGCAAACCTTCGGAACCGAGAAACTCGATGCGCTGATCGTAACCATATGCCGCGCGACGGCTGTTTTTGATGACAGCCATCCGCCCGCCAGAGAATTCAAGCGTCGTTACAGCCGTATCAAAATCACCCGCCTTGCCAATTTCCGGATCGACAATGCTTGACCCGATAGCCGTCACCTTGTCGGGCAAGGCGCCATACATCCAGCAAGCCATATCGAAATCATGGATGGCCATATCGCGGAAGATACCGCCCGATACCTTCACATAACTCACCGGCGGCGGTGCCGGATCAAAGGACGTGATTGAAAGCAACTCACCCTTGCCGATTTCGCCCTTATCAAAAGATGCCTTCAGACTGGCGAAGTTCGGATCAAAGCGGCGGTTAAAGCCCACCATGATCGGCCGGCCATGCGGTTCGCAGCGCGTGAGGCAATCCTGCGCACGCTTGAGATCAAGATCCACCGGCTTCTCACACAGTACCGCCTTGCCCGCAGCCGTTGCTGCTTCAAGCAGGTCCGCATGGGTATCGGTCGAGGTTGCGATCAGAACGGCGTCAATTGCCGGATCCGCAATGATTTCCTTATTTGTGCGAACGGTGGAGCCATACATCTGCGCAAGCTTTTGGGCAGGTTCATCAAACTTGTCTGAAACCGCAACCAGTTCACTTTGCGGATGGGCAACGATATTGATCGCATGAACCTGGCCGATACGCCCTGCGCCCAGCAAACCTATTTTAAGCATTCCGATGTTCCTTCCCTTCGGCGTCGTCGCCTTGACTGGTGGCAATCACCCCGCTTCACCCACTGCCAGCAGGTATTTACTGGCAGACCGGTCGGTGGAACGGCGATTTCGGGATGATCTTGCGGATGTCTCTCGCACCCGTTTTACTGACATGCATGTTCCATAACCGAACACACTATGGAATTTTTATTCCATTTTTATCGTTTTTCAATACTTATTTTCCATCGCTCAGCTTGTCGCGCTTGGCACCGACCGACACCGCCAAGGCAATCGCCAACGAGATCGTCGCAGACAGCGCGCGAAACGCGCCGACATCGACTTCGGACACTGACAACATCAAGGCCTCCGTCTTGCGCATCGGTCCGCTCGGCGCATCACTGATCGCTACGACCTTGTTTCCAAGGTCATGCGCATAGGCGGCAAGATCGATCGTTTCCTGTGAATAGGGCGCAAAGGTGATGGCGATCACCACATCGCCCTCGCGGATCGCGTGTCGAGGATTGAGGTTCCCCACACCGTCATGCAGAACCGCGGCAATGTTCATCTTCTCGAACGCATAAGACAGGTAACTCGCGACCGGGAAAGCGCGCCTGAATCCCACTACATGGATCATCGGGGCAGATGCCAGGACATCCACCGCCTTTTCCAGTGTTTCGAGGTCAACCGTCGATGCCAGATTTTCCAGCGACAACCGTCCGGCTTCAACAAACTCGGCCAGCAAGGCGCTGGGACTATCATCCCCGGTTGCCCGCAAATTCTCCAGCCGGGTGGTGTAATCCGGCCATTTCTGCGCATAGGTCTCGCGGAACATCTTCTGCATTTCCGAAAACCCGGTGAACCCCATCAACTGACAGAATCGCATAAAAGCTGATGGCTGAACGCCAGCACCCGCGGACAACTCTGCGACGGTTGAAACGGCGATACGATCGGTATTCTGCGCAACATACTCCGCACATTGGCGGAGCCTTTTGGGCATGGTTTCCGATATCTCGGCCAAGCGATGATTGAATTCCTCAAGCGAAACAGGTGCGGTCTGATCACTCATGGCGTTTGTTCTTCCTTTTTTGATTCTGCTTGACGCAATGTTCGTTCCATGATCATCCATTAAATAGAACAAAAATTCTATTTTGACTAGGTGAGGAGTTCCAACAAATGAAATCTCTGGGTGTTGGCCTTATTGGCACGGGGTTCATGGGCAAGGCACATGCACTGGCATTTGGCGCGGCACGGGCAATTATGGGCGATGTTCCGGAGTCTCACCTTGCGGTTTTATGCGATACGCCGGCAGAAAAGGCCAAACAGATGGCCGATCAGTTTGGCTTTGCCAAAAGCACGTCTGACTGGACCTCGCTGATCTCGGATCCGGATGTCGATATCGTTTCGATCACCACACCCAATGCCCTTCATTTCGACATGGCAATTGCCGCGATCAAGGCTGGCAAGCATGTCTATTGCGAAAAACCGCTGGCACTTACGCTCGATCAGGCCCGCGAAATGCGCGATGCCGCCCGTAAGGCGGGCGTAAAAACCATGGTCGGCTATAACTACATCAAAAACCCGGCCTTCACCCATGCCTGCCGGCTTGTCCAAGCAGGCGAGATTGGTGACATCGTCCATTTCCGCGGCTGGGTCGATGAGGATTACCAGGCCGATCCGGACCTTCCCTGGACTTGGCGGGCGAAACTTGCCGATGCTGGTCTTGGGGCGCTGGGGGATATGGGCTGCCACCTTGTTTCCATGGCATATGGCATCGCCGGCCCGATCGAAAGCCTGATTGCCGACATGCAAACCGTGCACGCCACGCGCCCGCTCTCGGATGGCACCGGGCGGGCGAAGGTTGAAAACGAGGATACGGCATCGGCCCTGGTCCGGTTCGCCAATGGCGCACAAGGCAGCCTTTCGACATCACGGTCGGCCTGGGGGCGTAAAAACCGGCTGGCATGGGAAGTTCACGGCACCAAGGGGATGATCTGCTTTGATCAGGAACGCATGAACGAACTGCAGCTCTTCCGCAATTCAGGCGACAAAGCACAGCAAGGCTTCACCACAATCCTGACCGGCCCAGCCCACCCGCCCTACGGCGAATTCTGCCCGGCACCGGGACACCAACTTGGCTTTAACGACCTCAAAGTCATCGAAGCCAACGCACTCCTTCGCGCAATCGGTGATAACAGCACGCCATACCCCGATTTCGAACACGCCTACGAATTCGAAAAAGTCATCCACGCAATTGCCAAATCTGCGACAAGCGGCGTACGAGTTTCGCTTTCCGAGATGTAACCCGAGTTATGATCACACCTACCAACAAGGCACAGCTTTCTGATCAGTGAAAATCGTGACTGTCTATTTTCAGTTTGGATCCTTCCGGGGCTTCTGATGAGTGTGAATGGCTCAAATTGTCCAACCCGTTTGCCCAGCGCAGATTTCTCGGGTGATTGTGGTTGCTACGGGCAATTTTGGTGTTGTCAGTTAGACCTTGTAGCATTCCGGTCAGGTCAACCAATTTGTCCGCAATGATATGGGTTACACCATCTTCACGTTGAAGTTTTCCGGAAACACCAAGGACAGTTGCTGTCATAATTTCACGGCGATATTTTTCCATCACCTTGCTCCAGACCACCAGATTGGTGATGCCCGTTTCATCTTCCAGCGTGATGAACACCACCCCCGATGCCGTACCCGGGCGCTGACGGACAATGGCAAGACCTGCATGTGTTAACTTTTCTCCATCGCGTATTGCAGACAGGTCACTTGCCTTGCAGATACCGGCTTCTCCAAGCGCGTCACGGAGCATGTTCATCGGGTGTCCCTTTAGAGACAAGCGCAGGCTGGCGTAATCTTCGATGATTTCCTCACCCGGGCCCATTATCGGCAGATCCACCGGCGCCTCGGCACCGAACTCGGCCGAGATACCCATATTGTGGTTAAAGTTCTGGGCCGCTTCAAACAGCGGCAGGGCAGCTGGCGCCTTGCGCCCCTTGCCAAATCGCCGCACGGACCACAGCGCTTCGCGCCGGGACAGCCCAAGTGATCCGAACGCATCGGCCTCGGCCAGCTTTTCAAGGGCGGCGGGTGATAAGCCCGTCTGGCGCGCCATCAGGTAGACATCCTGAAACCCGCCCGACGGACGATTGGAAATCAGGGCAAGGGCATCAAGCTCCCCAAATCCCTTGATCTGGCGGAACCCAAGACGCACCGCATGATATCCTGCTGTGCGGCCCGGTTCGCGTTCCAGATTGTTGTCCCAGAAGCTGTAATTGATATCGATTTCAAGCACGCGCACCCCGTGATTGCGCGCATCATTGACCAGTTGTGCCGGGGCATAGAAGCCCATCGGTTGGGAATTCAAAAGCGCGCATAAAAACACATCCGGGTGATGGCATTTCAGCCAGGACAACGCATAGGCCAGAATGGCGAAACTCGCCGCGTGGCTTTCGGGAAAACCATAATCGGCAAAGCCTTCGATCTGTTTGAAGCAGCGTTCGGCAAACTCCATGTCATAGCCATTTTTCAGCATGCCATTGATGAATTTGGTGCGGTGTTCACCAATGGTGCCGGTGCGTTTGAATGTTGCCATGGCGCGCCGCAGGTTGTCGGCCTCCCCACCGGAATAACCGGCTGCAACAATGGCGATCTGCATCGCCTGCTCCTGAAACAGCGGCACGCCGCAGGTGCGTTTAAGCACGGCTTCAAGTTCCGGAGATGGATATTCGACCTTTTCGCGTCCCATGCGCCGCTGCAAAAACGGATGGACCATGCCGCCCTGAATGGGGCCTGGACGGACAATGGCGACCTGAATGGTCAGATCATAAATGCTTTGCGGTTTCAGGCGGGGCAGCATGCTCATTTGTGCGCGCGATTCCACCTGAAAAGTGCCGATACTGTCGGCCTTGGTCAGCATGCGATAGGTAGCAACGTCTTCCTTGGGAAGGGTGGCGAGATCGTAATCAATGTTCTTATGCGTGCGCAGCTCATCCAATGCCTTGCGGATGCAGGTCAGCATGCCAAGGGCCAGGATATCAACCTTAAGGATACCCAGCGCATCAATGTCATCCTTGTCCCATTCAATGGTGGTGCGGTCCGCCATGGCGGCATTGGCAATCGGGGATAGTTCGCAAAGCGGTCCGCTGGTAATGACAAAGCCGCCGACATGTTGCGACAGATGGCGGGGGAAACCGGTCAGTTCCCCGGCAAGGTCCAGCACAGCCTTCAGGCGCGGTTCATCGGGATGAATGCCCGACTGGCGCATCATGGTGTCATGGGCGGGTTTGCTGCTTGATCCCCAGATGGTTTTGGTCAGTTTGACGATGGTGTCTTCCGACAGGCCAAAGACCTTGCCAACATCACGCATGGCACTGCGCGACCGATATGAAATCACGGTTGCGGTCAGTCCGGCCCGGTCGCGGCCATAGCGCTCATAGATGAACTGAATAACCTCTTCGCGGCGTTCATGTTCAAAATCGACATCGATATCGGGCGGCTCATTGCGCGCATTACTGATGAAACGCGAAAACAGCAACTCCACCTTGTTGGGATCGACCGAGGTGACATGCAAACAAAAACAGACCGATGAATTGGCTGCCGATCCGCGCCCCTGACAGAGGATGCCCTTGGACCGGGCAAAGGCGACAATGTCATGCACGGTCAGGAAATAGGGGGCGTAGCCCAGCTCATCGATCAGCTTGAGCTCTGTCTCGATCAGGTTTTTGACCTTGTCGGGCACCCCGTCGGGGTAGCGTTTCTGTGCTCCTTCCCAGGTCAGGCGGATCAGGCGTTCCTGGGTGCCTTCGCCTGATCCGTCATTTTCGTCGGGGTATTCATAGCGCAGCTCATCAAGGCTGAAGCTGCATTGATCGGCGATCTCAATCGTGCGGGCAATCCAGTGCGGGTGATCTGGAAACAAGCGGGCCATTTCACGCGGCGATTTGATGTGGCGTTCGCCATTGGGAAACAGGCGATACCCGGCATCCTCAATCGTGCAGTGATGACGAATGCAAGTCAGGACATCCTGCAACGGTTTGCGCGACCGAAGGTGCATATGCACGTCATTGGTGACCACGGCGGGAATACCAAGCTCGGCCTCGACCGCCTCGGTAAACTCAAGACGTTCGCTGTCAAACCCGTCCATGAACCGCCCGATGGCCAGCCACAGCCGCCCGTCGAAATGCGTTTTCAAACTGATCAGCTCAGTGCGAAAGGCATCATCGGGGACCTGGGGCGGCACGGCGATAAACAGCAAGCCTTCGCTGTGCGTGACGATATCGGCAAGATAAATCTCGCACGATCCCTTGGGGGCCCGGCGTTTGCCAAGGGTAAGCAACCGGCACAGTCGGGCATAGGATGCCCGGTCCGTCGGATAACACAGCAAGGATGGGCCATCCATCGGATCAAGCCGACAGCCGACAATGTAATTGAGGCGATCAGCATAATTACGGTGTGCTGTATGGCCGCGCACCACCCCGGCCAATGTGTTGTGGTCGGTGATTGCAATCGCATGCAGGCCCTTGGTGGCGGCGGTCAGGACAAGTTCCTCTGCATGCGATGCGCCGCGCAGGAAGGAAAAATTGCTGGTGACATGCAGTTCGGCATAGGCCGTATCACAGGTGGGGGTGACTTGTTTTGTCATGGCGTTATCCGGCAAACAAACCATGCACCGACCAGATATCCTGCCCGGCATGGCCGCTGCGAAAGAGCCAGATCAAGCGGCCCTTCTGATCGCAGATGCGGAAATAATCGCGTGTCATGTGCGACAGGGCGTAATTGTCCCGCTCCAGATGGGTCCACCATTCCGGGCAGATGCGCTCGGGCCCGTCGGCACGCAACACATCAATCAGCATCTTGCGCCAGCGTAGTTTTGTGGGTGCGCCGGTCGCACTGCGTTCCATAACATCGACCGGTTCGGGCGGATCAATCAGACGGATCGGGCGTTTGGGCAGCGGGGCATCCGGGATACGTGCCGGTTTGGTCGGCCCGGTGGGCGATTGCCGGATGGCGGCCCGTTCGGGCAGGTGACTGGCATGATGGGCCGGGCGATATAAAATGTCCTTGGGGCCCAGATGATGGGCAATGCGATCCAGCAACTCGCCCAATGCAATGGCATCGCTGCTGTCATCCTGCTTGCGATCCAGACGGACCTGGCGAAAGGCGACATGTTCGACCCAGGGCGCATAGACAATCACCTGTTCGATGCCAAAGCCGGTATCAACCCCGGGCATCTTTTCCGCGAGCAATCGCAAGATATGGCTTTCGGACTGGCAGGGCGTGCCTGTGGTCGTCATGATGGTATGGGCATGGCCATCGACCCGGATGGACCGGACGATCAGGCGCCGCAGACCAAGGTTTTCATCGCGCAGCTGTGCACAGAGATCGGCGACCATGCCTTCAATCGCATGCGCCAGATTGTCGGCACTCCCCAATGGTTCGCCAAAACTTTGCCTGATCAGCCAAGGGGCATCGGGCAGCTCGAAATTCAGATATTCGGGCAGACGGCCATAAAACTGATCCAGACGGTGCAGCACATCCGGACCAAGGCGGGTAGTGATGTTGGCACGCGGTAACGAATTGATATCCCCAAGCTGTTTCAGGCCAAGCCGCGATAACAGGACGATGATGTCATCAGACAATCGCAGGGCTGACACCGGAAACCTTGCAGCCACCTCATGATTAGCAGGCAAAGACAAAATACGTTCAGATACAGCACCTTGATGGTAACGTGCCGCCGCCCAAGCGGCGGCTGCAGTATCAGCAATGGCAATCCGGGCCTCATGGCCATGATTTTTTATATCCCGCAAGATTTGTTCGATCATGGATGGCTCGCCCCCAAACAGGTGACTGCCCCCGGTGATTTCCAGCCACAGCCCGCCATCCCCCATCAGACTGTTTGTATGCAGGTCTCGATCCGGAGCCACCCACGGGCTGTATCGGTCCATATGGCGGATCAGTTGTGTCAGATGGCGATCAACGAGTTCAGTATCCTCGGGCGTGTCTTGCAGATCAGGCAGAATACTGCGCGCATCAGACAGCCGCATGCCACCATGCAACCCAGCATTCCGGGCTTCATGGTTCAAACCACAGACAAAAACACCTTTGTGATCTGTGCGCGTAATCACATGCGGCGCCTGTTTCGACCCGGTTTCTGATCGCGTTACGTCGCCCGGTTGGCGGGGGTGATCAGGCCTAGACGTACCGATCTCTTGGCTTGTGGTCTGGCAGTCGGTTTTCCAGTGGGGCAACCACAGATAAAGAAAACGTTGTTGCATCGACTTTGACTTTCCAGCTTCCCGGTCGGACCCCGCGTCCCCCGATCAGGCTGAGATGATGGATATTCCCTGTCCTGTTCTGTGCTGCAGTTGATGCTGGTTCAATCTTCCAACGTGTCAGTGCGCTTGATGGCATCATGCGGTTGCCCCGAGAAGCCCGGCGCATGACAATCATCCGTGTTCCGGCGGCCTCACAAGCCAGTTGCAAACGGCGCGATGCCGTCAGCTCATAATCAGTGGTTTCGAGTATGATGGATGCAACCTGTCCCGATTTGGCGACCTCCTCACATGCCCAAAGTGCTGTTGCCTGTTGATCAACCACCATCATCAGGGATTGGAAACCGGCATCAGCAAGCATCGGCAAAGACAGATGATAAAATCCACCCTGATCAATCGCCCGCCTCTGCCTGATCCAGAAAACAGACCTTCTTGCTGCTTCTGTATCCGGTTTTCTCTGGTCTATCTGTGCCAGATACCAGGCCAAGATCGATGATGCACCAGCGTCATGATCACAGATCACTTCATGCAAGCCGAACAGGGCAATACCGCCAAGGTTGATATTTGACGTTAATGGCATGGCGCCAAATGCATGTGAAGCCACCTGACCGGCCTGAGCAGGAAAACCGGAATTTGGGCCTCTGCATATTTTCTCCGCCCGTACCAATGCAGCACGGGCTTCATTAAGACGCTCAGTCAACATCACACCAAACAACAAATGTTCACTATTTGTTCTTATTTAGGGATGCAACATTGCAGAGTCAAATTAAAAGCCATGACCACGTACCAATGCGCTTGGTAAAGAGTGCGACTTTGAAACTCGCCTGAGAATTGAGCCTGATTACAGATGTCAGATGCTCTAAAAGATGACAACACCTGCAGAATTGACAGAAAAGATGGCAATTTTCGACAAACAAAAAAAAGAAGGTATGGCACAAAGGCACATACCTTCTTCGCACACTAGAGCGACATCACGCTCCAGGAACTTTTCGACTCTCTGTTATTTTGTCGGATGTATTTGAAGCGGTGTTGTAATTACGAACAAGCAACACACCACCAAAGAAGATGCCAGGGATTGCGACATAGATAAATGGCGCGACACAGGCCACCGCAATACCCACAAACATGCAACGCGCAATCCTGTTCTGCTTGCCATTGAGGTATCCTTCGATGGCAACTGCCAGCGAAATTGCAGCAACAACACCGCCCATCAACGCCAAGGCCACCTGTAGCCCCGAACCCTCACCGATGATGGCCGGGTTCCATATAAAGACGAATGGCAACAGGAAACCAACCGCAGCCAGCTTGACAGCATCAAAGGCTATCTTGAAGGGGTCCTCTTCTGCGATGGCAGCGGCAGCCAAAGCCGCAACAGCAATTGGTGGAGTGAGTGCCGACAAGATCGCGTAGTAAAGAAGGAACATATGCGATTGAAGAAGCGGATACCCCAACTTGGCAAGAGCAGGTCCGACCAGAACCGCGGCCAGGATATATGCACTTGGTGTCGGCATGCCCAAACCAAGGATAATGGTCACGACAGCCGCAATCATGAGCGTGATGACCGGATCTGCACCACTGATGGCCATGATCACATTGGCAGCTTTCATGCCAAGTCCGGTCATAGACAGACCACCGATCACAAGACCTGCTGCCGCACAGGCACCCGCAACGGGCAGAATACGCAGAGTTGTTTCACCAAGACCTTCAACAACACGCCACAGGCTCATGCGGGTTCTTGGTGAACATGCTGCCGCAACCACCACCGATGCCGCACCCAAACCAGCCGTCATGGTTGGTGAGTAGCCAAGTGATAGCACCAAAACAATCACCGCCACCGGGACGACAAACATCCAGCCATTGATGACCGTTTGTTTGAGAGTGGGAACATCATCCGGATAAGCACGCAGATCACGTTTTACAGCACGAAGATGGACCTGCGAAAAAACGCCAAGGTAATAAAGGATGGCTGGAATGATCGCTGCATACACCACTTCGCGATACGCAAACCCGGTATATTCCGCAAGGATGAACGCGGCCGAGCCCATGATAGGCGGCATTGCACTGCCCCCGGTGGAAGCTGCGACCTCAACTGCACCAGCAAACCGTGCAGAATAGCCAAGCCGTTTCATGATCGGGATCGTGATGGATCCGGTTGCGACAACATCAGAAACCGGACTTCCCGAGATCGTGCCATACATGCCCGACGAGATAACCGCAACTTTTGCCGGGCCGCCGGGGCTTTTACCGGTGAGCGCCGCCGCAAGATTGAAAAAGAAGTCACCACCGCCAGCAAATGACAGCAAGGTCCCGAACAGGACAAACAGGAAAACGTAACTCGCAACAACCTGGATTGGTACGCCGAACACGCCGTCTGTTGTGAAAATCAGAGCATCAAGAAGATAGCTATACTCGATCAAGCCATGCCCGAAGGGCGGCGGCAGCAAGTGTCCAAACAGGTTGTAAGCCATAAAGCCCAAAACCACGACCGTCAGACCAGCGCCAGTTGTGCGACGAGTAGCCTCTAAGGAGAGAAATAACAATGAAGAGCCAAAGAAGAACTGCAGGGGGGTAAGTTCTTCGAGCAGGGTAATCCTGCTGGAAATGACATCGGCATTCCAAAGGAAGAATGCACCTGTCGCCAAGCTAAGTGCGCTGAGCCCCCAGTCGATGATCGTTGGCCGTTCAGCCGCGTTTGCACGCGAACCGATAACCAGAAACAGCATCGAGAAGAGACCGCTCAGAAACAAAATCCCGATGATCAGCGGATCGGAGATCACAAACAGGTTGCCATAGATCACACCCAGAGCAAACAGCGCTGCAATGACGATCAGGGTTTTGTGGGGTAAGGCCGCAAACTTACGTTTGCGGCCTGTGCTAACAAGTGACTTCATCATTTGAGAAGTCCTGCCTCACGATATGCTTTTTCCGCACCTGCGTGGAACGGCATGACATTCTGGTCAACCATCAGCTCCGGGCTCAGCGCCTTCATGGACCCGTGAACAGCCTTGACCTCTTCGATGTGATCAATCAACGCCTTGGTCAATTCATATCCGGTAGATTCAGGCATCTGATCAGTCGTCACCAGAAGTGCACCAAGTGCTGGCGTTTCAACATCAGCAGGCTGGTTGGAATAGCTGCCGCCCGGGATGGTGAAAGTCTGCGTACCAAACCGTTCGTTGGTTGCATCAATCACGTCTTTCGGAATATCGAGAACAATCACTTCATTGTTCTCGTCAATTGCACGGAACGAAGAGTGCAGAACGAAGACACCGTTGGTGACCATATCGATCCGGCCATCCTGAAGCAGGTCCGCCTGATCATTTGCACCGGCCTGCACAATACTGCCGCCATTCGCTTCAACAGCATCTTTGGCGAGGCCGGCTTGCTCGAGCATGAAGAGTGCAACGTTCGAGGTGATGTTACCGGAACGGTTCACACCAATACGCACCGGTGCTTTTGTCGTTGCAAGATCATCAAGGCTGTCGATGTTGTATTCATCGGCAATCGACTTCGCGAGGAAGAAGTGCATCGGCGCCCAATTATACATGTAGCCGATTGCACGCATGTTGGTCACAGGGGCCTTGAAAGGCGCTTCGCCAGCCAAAGCAATCTTCACTTCGGCGTTGTGAACCAGCCCCATATCCGTCCGGTTTGCCGCAAGCAAACCGATATTGGCAAAGCCGCCACCAGTCGCCTGATAGGTAACGACAGAGTCTGCATCAGACTGCTTGACTGCTCGGTCAATGCCTGCGCCAAGAAGGGACCACAAACCACCCGGGTTTCCACCCGACAATGTCAGGTTTACCGGTTCAGCTTGTGCAGTGTTAACGCCGAAGGCCAGTCCAATAGCCGCGGCAAGAGTCAAAAGCCTCATTCTTTCCTCCCTAATGGGTACGATCTCTGATTATGGTTTTGTTTTATTGTTATTGGACGCCGAACCTTTTCAGGTTTCCGCAAAGCAGCGTCAGGCCTCGAAAGTGATATTCACGTTTTTCTGTTCGGTATAGGACAGCATCTCACCGAGGCATTCTTCACGCCCGATACCTGATTGCTTCATCCCGCCGTATGGGGTGCCAAGAAAATGGTCGCTGGAATTGTTGACCCAGACATATCCGGCACAAATGTCATCCACGGCCCGCATTGCCTGGGAAAGGTCACGCGTCCAGACTGAGGCTGTTAACCCGTAATCAACGCCGTTCACGGCATCGATAAGAGCGTCATACTCCGTCCACTTCAGGATACTTAGTACGGGACCAAACACTTCTTCTTGGGCAATGCGCATATCAGGCGTCACATCGGCAAACACCGTCGGCCTGACGAAGAAGCCACCCGCCAGATCGGCAGGAACGTCGCCTCCCGCGACCATCCTTGCCCCTTCACCTTTGGCAATATCGATGTAGCTAAGAACCTTCTCGTACTGACCTCGTGTGGACAAACACCCCATCTGAGTGTCCGGGGAGAGTGGATCACCCGGGGTAATATCGTTGAAAGCAGAAGCCAGTTGTTCGACAACCAGATCATAAATGCTCTCGTGAACGAAAACGCGACTGGTCGACCCGCATGACTGCCCCGCCGTCCACGGCAAATTCATGCCCTTAACCGCACTTCGAACGGCTTTTTCAACATCGGCATCGGGGAATATGACAAGGGCGTTTTTGCCCCCCAGCTCAAGAGAGACATGCTTAAGTGTCTCCGCGGACTGGCGCATAACAGCACGTCCGGTTGCGGCACTGCCAACAACACTGACGCTGGCGATCCCCGGATGGGTCGAAAGACCTGCACCCAGATCGGGTCCACCATTCAAAATATTCAAAACACCGGGCGGAAAAAGACCACCGATCAGCTCTGCAACCTTCAGACTTGAAAGCGGCGTTTCTTCGGACGGCTTAATAATAACGCTGTTACCAGCCATAATCGGCGGCGCGAGCTTGGCACATGCAAACATCAATGGATGGTTGAACGGGACAATACGGGCAACAACCCCGACCGGCTCGCGAACGACATAGTTCACTTTGCCCGCGCCAACCGGAACAGTTTCGCCCTTAAGCTCCGTCGCAAGACCGGCAAAGAAATCCATCAAGGTCGCGGCAAGTTCGACATCAAACAGCATGCCGGTCAGGGAATTTCCGCTATCGAGCGCATCAAGACGGGCAAGCTCGTCCTTGTTTGCGCGGATGATGTTCGCGGCTTCACGCATCACTTGCGAACGTTCACGCGGTGTCGTGCGCGCCCAAAGTTTCTGCCCTGCCGCCGCCGCTGTCACAGCAGCATCAAGATCAGATGCTGAGCCACTATCTACCTTTGCGATTTCAGTTCCGGTAGACGGCGCAAAGACCGGGATTTGGGCATTTGTGGCGCGATGCCATGCCCCTCCATAATAGAGCCCTTTGGGAACTCTCTCAGCCAGCAATACCTCGGCAGTAGAAGCTTTCAATGGCTTCATGCTGTTTTCCTCCCAGGAAAATCCGCGTTCTATATTTTTATTGTGCGCGGAAAGGTCGTTATTTTATTTTTTATAAGATATCTAAGTTAAATGGCAGGACATACGATCCGTCAACAATAAAATTAGATATCTTAGTTATTTTTTGTCTGAAGGGCAGGTTCGGAGCCGAACCTGCCCTTGCAAACACTACTCTGCAGCGACGCTTGCTTCTTCTACAAGCGTACGCCAATCAACGGTCTGCGGATAAACTCCCTCACGCGAGGCGATGTTTACATGGGGGACTCTTGGTTCCGTTGTTCCAAGGGCTTCACCGCCGGCATCAACTTTCCTTGCGGCGTCCACCATCAGACGACGAAACTCGACAATCGCCAGATCGGATGCACCCAAGATATCGTCAGAACGGTCAACAATCGCCCCCATTGAAACCCACATCACGATATCCTGGTTCGGAATGCCGAGCACACCGGTAAAGTTCCCAAGCTTCATAGCTTGGCGGTCCTGCAGGAAGTTGTTGTGGAGTTGTCGCTGGGAAACCCATCGTTCATCCAGATGAATGCCTTTTTGGGCATGGTTGAACTTGCGCCACTCTTCGGTTGTCGGGCAGGCCTTCCCACCCCACGCGATGAAATGGAAGTGCGTGGTTTCATCATCGATTGGTACGATGACGCTCGCGACATTGTAATTGTTGTTGGGCGGGATCAATGAAGTGTATGGCGCGATGTATTCGGTAATACGCAGATAATGATGCGTGCCGGCATTCTTGATCGGCTTGCGGATCGCAGCATAGTGGAACCCATAGCTGGTTGTCTGCGTCTGCATGCGCGGCGATTTGTCGGTGGACGGACGATACCACGCCTGATCGTCTGCAGACGCACCTTCGACACGCGCGGGTTTCATGTCAGAAGAATGCAGGCTTGAAGAGTGCGCAGAGTCGATCTGACCTTCAGTGATCTGCGCCCAGTTTGCCGGGATGCGAATTTTCAGGATGGAAACCTGCGTGTCTTCGGTCGGCGCAAAAGCGGGCGGAGAAAACGGATACATGTCTTCTTCTTCGCCAAGCCACGCCCAGACAAATCCACCCCACTCGACAGTTTTATAGGATTTGTGTTTGACCTTTTCATGAAGCGGGCTGCCTTCGGGTTCGGACGACATGGCAACGCAGTTGCCTTCAACGTCGAATTTCCATCCATGATAAAGGCAGCGCAGTCCGCAATCCTCATTACGACCGAACACAAGAGACGCACGTCGATGCGGGCAAAGCTCGTCAAGCAGTCCAAGCTTGCCTTCTGAGTCGCGAAACGCGACGTAACGGTTACCAACCGCTTCAACAAGCAGCGGTTTTCCGTCTGCTTCAGCGACTTCCTCAATCAGGCAAACCGGCGTCCAGTGCTGGCGCATCAGCTTGCCCATCGGCGCATCGCCAGTGACGCGGGTTAAAAGATCATTCTCCTCATGGCTCAGCATCTCGCGAACTCTCCTCCGTGTTACTTATTCTTAGATATCGAAGTTTATATACATGACCTGATTACAGGCGTCTAGTGACTTGACAAGAATTATTAGATATCTAATTTATTGCGTAAAGTTAATTCGGGAGGAAAAAATGTCAATAGAATTAGAAAGCATAAAAATGCGCGTTGTGGCCCGGCGAGAGCTCACGCCCCACATCTGCGAGTTCACGCTTTCGCCCGTGGAAGACATTGAACTTCCAGCATTTGAACCCGGCTCGCACATCACAGTTGAGACCCCCTCCGGGGCGATGCGCCGCTATTCGCTGGTTAATGATGGACACAGCCCCGAGGAGTATGTGATCGCCGTAAAACGTGAACCTGAATCGCGTGGCGGCTCCTCTTCGATGCACGAGTCGGCGCTTGAAGGAACCGAGTTATCGATCCAGCCGCCCGAGAACACCTTTGCCCTGAAAAATGCGTCAAAATATCTTCTGATTGCCGGGGGTATCGGTGTCACACCTATCTATGCGATGGCCAATCACCTGACGATGGAGGGAAAACCCTTCAAGATCATCTATTGCACGCGCACTGCGGAAGATACGGCATATATGGCCGAGATGAAGGAAGCCTTCGGCTCAAACGTTACCTTCCATCATGACAATGGCGACCTTGAACAGGTTTACGATTTCTGGGACCACTTCGAAGAGCCCAGCCAAATCCATGTCTATTGCTGTGGACCATCACCTTTGATGGAAGAAATCAAGGCGATTTCCGGTCACTGGCCAGAAGGGCGTGTCCATTTCGAGGATTTCAAGGCCGTCGAGGCTGTCCGTGACGATGACAAGGCGTTCGAGGTCACGCTCCTTAATACCGGAGAGACAATACAGGTTCCGGCAGATCGATCTGTTCTTGAAGCTTTGCGCGACAGCGGCATCAAAACCGTGAGCTCATGCGAGAGTGGCACGTGCGGCACATGCCGCTGCAAGCTGATCGAAGGTGATGTCGACCATCGCGATATGGTGCTGATGGATGAGGAAAAAGACAGCCAGATCATGATCTGCGTCTCCCGCGCCAGGGAGGGTAACCTTGTCATCGAACTCTGAGTGCCGGTCTGAACAGCCCCCGTTGCGCTTGGGCGTAATCGGGCTCGGACGCGGGTTCATGCTGACATTGCCAAGCCTGCTTGCCGATGAACGCGTCAAACTCGTCGCGGCCTGTGCCCCCCGGGCATCATCGCGTGCTTCATTCGAAAAGGAATTCGGCGGCCGAACATATGACCGCGTTGAAGACATCTGTGCTGACCCAGACGTCGAAGCTGTTTACATCGCAACACCACATCAGATGCATGTCGATCACGTTTCAATCGCCGCCCGCGCAGGAAAACATGTGCTCGTCGAAAAGCCACTGGCGATAAGCCTTGAGGATGGCATCAAGATGGTCGAGGCCTGCGAGCAGGCTGGCGTGCAGCTGATTGTGGGACCAAGTCACAGCTTTGATGGTGCCGTCAGCCTTGCCCACGAATTCATTCAGTCCGGCAAGGTTGGTCGGGTCAGAATGATCCACGCCCTGAACTATACCGACTTTCTGTACCGCCCCCGCAGACCCGAAGAACTCGTTACAGCAGAAGGTGGTGGCGTCATCTTTAGTCAGGCTGTCCATCAGCT
>TARA_B100000674_G_scaffold94598_1_pt1 | contig 18767 bp, 11 predicted proteins | sample TARA_B100000674 | Tara Oceans TARA_B100000674 (sample SAMEA2622759) | marine metagenome | biome: marine biome (ENVO:00000447); feature: surface water layer (ENVO:00002042); material: "saline water (ENVO:00002010), including plankton (ENVO:xxxxxxxx)" | depth 5 m
GGAAGAAGCCCAGCGTAAGCAGGCCCTGCTTGAAGCCACCCTGCACAATATCGGTCAGGGCATCTGTCTGTTCGATCAGGACCTCAACCTCATGGTCTGGAACGAACGTTATATCGAATTGCTGAACCTGCCGCGCGATCTGGTCAAGGAAGGCACGCCTCTTTCCGATATCCTGCGCTACAATGGGGAGCGCGGCGAATATGGCGATGTCAGCATTCAGGCCCTGATTTCCGACCGTGTTGCAATTGCACGCCGTCGCGAACCCTATCGCATGGAACGCACCCGCCCGAATGGCCGTGTCATTCAGGTTGATCACAACCCGATGCCGGGTGGTGGTTATGTTGCAACTTATACCGACATTACCGAACGTAAACAGACCGAAGCACGCATGCGCCATCTGGCCGTCCATGACGTTCTGACCAGCCTGCCGAACCGGACCCTGTTCCTTGACCGTCTGCGTCAGGCACTTCTGTCGGCCCACCGCTTCCAGCGCGGTGTCACGGTTCTGTTTGTCGACCTGGATCGCTTCAAGGACATCAACGACCACTTCGGGCATGATGTCGGCGACTTGATGATTCAGGAAATGGGCCAACGTCTGTCGCGCATCATCCGCGATTCGGATACCGCGGCCCGTTTGGGCGGCGACGAATTCGCGATCATTCAGACCGATGTCCAGAACATCGAAGACACCATCGCCCTTGCCCAGCGCATCATTGACGAGCTGTCCCAGCCGTTTGATTGCCGTGGCATCCGCCTGCATTCGACCGCCAGTGTCGGCATCACGCTGTTCCCCGAGGACGGCGAAAACCCCGAACAGCTGGTCAAGAACGCCGATATGGCGATGTATGCCGCCAAGGCCGAAGGCCGCAACAATTACCGCTTCTTCCTGCCGTCCATGCATGAACGGGTCAAGGAACGCAAAACCATCGAGGAAGATCTGCGCAACGCGCTCGAACAGGATCAGCTCGAACTTTACTATCAGCCGAAAATCGACTGCCGCACCGAAAAGGTCGTTGGTGCCGAGGCACTGGTGCGCTGGCATCATCCGGAACGTGGCCTGATCCTGCCGGGCGAGTTTATCTCGGTCGCCGAGGAATGCGGCCTGATCAACCGTCTGGGCGCTTGGGTTCTTGAAAAGGCTTGCCGTCAGACCAGCGCATGGCGCAACTCATCGCTGGCCGGACTTCGGATCGCTGTCAACCTGTCCCCGGCACAGTTCCAGGATGCAGAACTGGTCGACAGTGTCACCAAGATCGTCAAGGAAACCGCCCTGCCCGAAGGCACGCTGGAACTTGAAATCACCGAATCCATTCTGATGAACAACCCCGAAAAGGCTGTCTCGACGCTGAAAGAACTCAAGGAACTTGGCGTTCTGATCGCGATTGACGATTTCGGTACGGGTTATTCATCGCTGAACTATCTCAAACGTTTCCCGGTGACCTCGATCAAGATCGACCGTTCGTTCGTGAACGACATCCATGTCGATGTCGATGACAAGGCCATCGTTGATGCGGTGATCGGCCTTGGCCACAGCCTCAACCTCGAAGTGGTGGCCGAGGGCGTGGAAGAAGTCGAACAGCTTGTCTATCTGCAGGAAAAGGGCTGTGACTTCATTCAAGGCTTCCTGTTCTCCAAGCCACTGCCGGCCTCGACCTTCGAAAGCTGGGTCAATGAACGCCACGGCACCGAAACCGAAAAGGTTTCTGCCAAGTCCTGATCGATCTGGCATATCCATAAGAAAACCGGTCGCACCCGATAATGGGTCCGACCGGTTTTTTTGTTACGCGGCTCTGCTTGGCGGGGCGCTTAGTACAGCGCGGTGTCGCCCTGCGTTTCCCCGCTGGCATTTGATGGTGCTGCGGCCTTGTCCGATGATTTGCGATCAACCAGATCAACAATCTCCGAGATCACCTTGACCAGCTGATAGTCCTTGGGCGTATAGACAGCCGAAACGCCCATCTGACGCAGAACCAGCATATCGGCCTCGGGGATAATCCCGCCGACAACCACCGGAATATGACCGGCCCCTTGCGCCCGCAGGCCATTGACCACTTCGCGCACCAACGGCACGTGCGAGCCCGACAGGATCGAAAGCCCGATCACATGTGCGCCATCTTCAATCGCGTTACGCACCAGTTCCTCTGGCGTCCAGCGGATACCTTCGTAAAGGACCTCGATCCCGGCCTCGCCCGCCTTGACTGCGATCTGTTCAGCCCCGTTGGAATGGCCATCCAGCCCCGGCTTGCCGACCAGCATCTTCATGCGTTCGCCAAGTTTGTCGGACACCTCATTCACGCGATTGCGCAGATCCAGAAGGTTTTCCTCATCCCCGGTCACAATCATGGATGTGATCCCGGTCGGTGCACGATATTCGCCAAACACGTCGCGAAGCGTCTCGGACCATTCACCGGTGGTCACCCCGGCATGGGCACATGCGATGGAACTTTCCATGATGTTGCGCCCTTCGCTAGCGGCTGATTTCAGCTCGCTCAGGGTGGCATCAACTGCGGCGTGATCACGATCCGAACGCCAGGCTTTCAGCTTTTCGATCTGCTCCTGCTCGGCCATGTCATCAACCGTCAGGATCGATTTTTCACCCGATGTCAGCGGGGATGGCTCCGTCTCGGTAAAGGCATTCACGCCAATCACCTTGGTCAGCCCGCTTTCGATATCAGCCAGTCGAAGCGCGTTGGATCGCACCAGTTCCTGTTTCATATAGCCGCGATCAACGGCCGCAATCGCACCGCCCATGGCATCGATCTTGGCAAGCTCTGCCCGCGCTCCTTCCTTAAGCGCCCCCACTTTGCGTTCAATCGCCGGATTGCCATCAAACAGGTCTTCATATTCCAGAAGATCGGTCTCGTAGGCCATGATCTGCTGCAGGCGGAGCGACCATTGCTGATCCCACGGTCGCGGCAGGCCAAGCGCCTCGTTCCAGGCCGGCAATTGTACCGCACGCGCCCGTGCATTCTTTGAAAGAACCACCGCCAGCATCTCGATCAGGATGCGATAGACGTTGTTTTCGGGCTGCTGTTCGGTCAGACCCAGTGAGTTGACCTGAACCCCATAGCGGAACCGGCGATATTTGGCATCTTCAATGCCATATCGATCGCGGGTGATTTCATCCCACAATTCGCAGAATGCGCGCATCTTGCAGATCTCGGTAACAAAGCGAATCCCGGCATTCACAAAAAACGAGATACGCCCGACCACCTTGGCAAAGTCTTCTTCGGGCACCTGCCCCGAATCGCGCACCGCGTCAAGCACCGCAATCGCGGTCGCCAGCGCATAGGCCAGCTCCTGCTCCGCTGTCGCCCCGGCTTCCTGCAAATGGTACGAGCACACATTCATCGGGTTCCATTTCGGAAGCTCGCGATAGGTAAAGGCCGCCACATCGGTAATCAGCTTCAGGCTCGGTGCGGGCGGAAAGATATATGTCCCGCGCGACAGGTATTCCTTGATGATGTCGTTCTGGGTCGTGCCCTGCAGGCTGGCGCGTGCCGTACCCTGCTTTTCGGCCACCGCAATATAAAGTGACAAAAGCCACGCTGCCGGCGCGTTGATCGTCATCGATGTGTTCATCTGATCAAGCGGGATGCCGTCAAACAACGTCATCATGTCACCCAGATGCGCCACCGGCACGCCGACCTTGCCGACTTCACCGCGCGCCAGAACATGATCGGAATCATATCCGGTCTGGGTTGGCAGATCGAAGGCCACCGAAAGTCCGGTCTGACCTTTTGCCAGGTTCTGGCGATACAGCGCATTTGATGCCTGTGCCGAACTATGCCCGGCATAGGTGCGGATCAGCCACGGGCGATCGCGTTCCGGCTTTGCTGCATTGCGCTTGTTTTCCATCGACATCGCGACCTCTTGTATTTTTATTACCGAGTTTCTTTACGATAATTACGTGGAAACGTTATTAAATTATCCACTAGACAATGTCCAAGTAATTATATAACAATTTGTGCAACGCGATAAAAGCGAAAACAAATGTCGCCCCGGTTTTATCTGCGAGAAACCCGCAGAAAACCGGGAGATGCCCGGGGAAATAGAACAAATTCCGTGGCTTGGAGGATTCGTCGACCGCAGCGCAGCATAGGTAATTTCATTACCCTGCAACCCGGATCGACCCCGAACAAGGAGTGAAGGCCATGAATACGTCTGCTGAAGTGCTGCCTTTCCGTGGCGGTCAGGAAGAAAAAGATCTTTATGAAATCGGCGAAATCCCGCCGCTCGGCCATGTGCCGAAGAACATGTACGCATGGGCGATTCGCGAAGAACGCCACGGCGAACCCGATACCGCCATGCAGTGCGAAGTCCTGCCGGTAACCCAACCCGACAGCCACGAAGTCCTCGTGCTCGTGATGGCGGCTGGTGTGAACTATAACGGTGTCTGGGCATCGCTCGGCAAACCGATCTCGGTCTTTAATGTCCATGACTGCCCGTTCCACATTGCCGGATCGGATGCATCGGGCATCGTCTGGGCCGTGGGCTCCAAGGTCACCCGTTGGAAAGTCGGTGACGAAGTGGTCATCCACTGCAACCAGGATGACGGCGACGACGAAGAATGTAACGGCGGCGATCCGATGCTGTCCCCGACCCAGCGCATCTGGGGCTATGAAACCCCCGACGGGTCCTTTGCACAGTTCACCTGTGTTCAGGCACAGCAATTGATGCCGCGCCCCAAACATCTGACCTGGGAAGAAAGCGCGTGCTACACGCTGACCCTCGCCACCGCTTATCGCATGCTGTTTGGCCATCGTCCGCACATCCTGCGTCCGGGGCATAATGTTCTGGTCTGGGGTGCGTCTGGTGGCCTTGGCTCGATGGCGATCCAGCTGATCACCACGGCGGGGGCCAACGCGATTGGTGTCATATCCGATGAAACAAAGCGCGACTTTGTCCTCGGTCTCGGGGCCAAGGCCGTGATCAACCGCAAGGACTTCAATTGCTGGGGCCAGCTGCCCACGGTCAACGGGCCCGAATTTGGCGACTACATGAAAGAAGTCCGCAAATTCGGCAAGGCGATCTGGGACATCACCGGCAAGGGCAACGACGTTGATATCGTCTTTGAACATCCGGGCGAACAGACCTTCCCGGTATCATGCAACGTTGTGAAGCGCGGCGGCATGGTCGTGTTCTGTGCCGGTACCACCGGCTTTAACCTGACCTTCGATGCCCGCTTCGTCTGGATGCGTCAGAAACGTATTCAGGGCAGCCACTTTGCCAACCTCAAACAGGCATCGCAGGCCAACACCCTGATGGTTGAACGCCGGATTGATCCGAGCATGTCCGAAGTCTTCGCGTGGGAAGATATTCCGCGCGCCCACATGAAGATGATGCGCAACGAACACAAACCCGGCAACATGGCCGTTCTGGTTCAGGCCAAACGCCCGGGCATGCGCACGCTTGAAGAAGCAGTCGAAGGATAATCCCACTTGGGTGCTGGATTCTCCCAAGTCGTCCAACACCCGGCCTTCGACTGATTGTTGGCACCCTGCGCGCATTCTCGCCCGATTTGCGCCGGGGTGCCACCACCCTTCCGAGCCTTGATGCACCCATAACCGATCGCGCAATCGCCCCACAGGATTGCACAAAGACGACCCGATCCGAGGACCCGAACAATGACTGATAACGCCCTTTTGCCTGACCTCGAACGTTTGTGCGATGACGCGCTTGCAGCGCTCAGCCCCGTTTATGATGCCGCCGAATATGCGCTGCGCAGTGCGGTGACGGTTGATGGCCGGGTCAATGCCGATGCCTTTGATGACAACCAGTTTGCCGCACATGGCTTTGCCTGGTTCACCACTTATGTCACGGCCTTGGGGCAAATGAAGGCATGGGCAACCCGGCTTAAGGACCAGGGCAAGTTTGGCAATCTCGAACAGCTGATCCTGCAATCGGCCTTTGGCGAATATCTGGCCCAGATCATCGGTGGCATCCCCATGTCACAAGGCGAGATCATCCGTCTTTCGACCCTTGGCGTGGCCGAAGACATCATTTCGTCCCTTGCCGCCAACCCGTCGGTCGCAACACTGGCGCGCAGTGGCAATTCCGATGCCGCCCGCCGTGCGATTGCGGCTGAAATCGAAGACAGTCTTGATACCGGTCGCTTCGGTGAAACCGGCCTTGAAGACGAAACCCTTGATATGGTGCGCGATCAGTTCCGCCGCTTTGTCGAGGAAAAGGTCTCCCCGCATGCCCATGGCTGGCATGAACGCGACGAGTTGATCCCGATTGAAATCGTCAATGAAATGTCCGAACTCGGCGTTTTCGGTCTGACCATCCCCGAAGAATTCGGCGGCCTTGGCATGGGCAAAACCTCGATGTGCGTCGTGACCGAGGAACTGTCGCGCGGCTATATCGGGGTTGGCTCACTCGGCACCCGTTCGGAAATTGCTGCTGAACTGATCCGCCTTGGCGGCACCGACGCGCAAAAGGAACATTACCTGCCCAAGCTGGCCTCGGGTGAAATCCTGCCGACGGCTGTCTTTACTGAACCCAACAATGGATCGGATCTGGCGCATTTGCGCACCCGCGCGGTCAAGGATGGCGATAGCTATAAAGTCACCGGCAACAAGACCTGGATCACCCATGCGTCGCGCTCGGATCTGATGACGCTTCTGACCCGCACCAACCCGGACGAGTCCGGTTATCGCGGTCTGTCGATGCTTTTGGCGGAAAAGCCACGCGGCACGGATGATAATCCGTTCCCGGCCGATGGCATGTCCGGTGGCGAGATCGAGGTGCTTGGTTATCGCGGCATGAAGGAATACGAGCTGTCCTTTGATGGCTTTAAGGTCCCGACCGAAAACCTTCTGGGCGGTGAGGAAGGTCAGGGTTTCAAACAGCTGATGGCGACATTCGAGTCGGCCCGCATTCAAACCGCGGCCCGTGCTGTTGGCGTTGCCCAGAACGCGCTTGAAATCGGCATGCGCTACGCCAAGGACCGTATCCAGTTTTCCAAGCCGCTTTATGCCTTCCCGCGGGTGTACGGAAAAGTTGCATGGATGGTTGTTGAAACCATGATCGCGCGCCAGCTGACCTACTTCTCGGCCTTTGAAAAAGATCAGGATATTCGCTGCGATATCGAGGCCGGCATGGCCAAACTTCTGGGCGCGCGCGTCGCCTGGTCGAACGCCGATAACGCCCTGCAAATTCACGGCGGCAACGGTTATGCGCTCGAATATCAGATCAGCCGCGTGCTTTGTGATGCCCGAATTTTGAACATTTTCGAAGGTGCGGCTGAAATTCAGGCACAGGTCGTTACGCGCGGCATTCTGACCCGGTGAATCTGATAACATTCTGAAATACTGATTAAATTCACATTCGAACCGTGGCCCCTGTGAACAACGAGGGCAAACTCGGCCCGCCACCACTGGCGGGCCCTTTTTTTATATCAACCTAAAGTATGATATCTTCTAGACTTACCTAAGGTGCTACACTCTCCGAAAGCACACATAGATTAGCGAAAATCTGTGAATAAGCGGGCAAAACCGCATGCATGGAACAAGGGAGTGAAATATAAATGAATCACACTTCTGCAATGCCGGAAAATACAATCTACGCGCGAATTGAAGATGCCAAAGGCCTTTTTGCGCAGCACGGCGAACAGCTTGCAGAAAATCTGGTTTCGGAACTGCTGGGCTCCGGACAAAACAGTGCCGCGCCAAGCGATCCGAAAAGCCACGTTGCCGGTCTCACCGCACGCTTTTCGGCAATGGCCAATGCAAGCAGCGCCGCAGCGCTTAATGACCTGCTCAACAATCATCTTCTGGCCAATGCCGTGACCGGACTGGCCACCGATCAGCTTGTCCTGGCCTATCACAAGGTTTCGGCAAACTGCGCGACGCTGGCATCGCGTGCCAAGGGTGGTGCTGCTGTCGCCGATGCCGCGCGCTGCCTTTTGATGGCAGATATGAGCAGCCTGATCACGGCCCGCCAGAACGCACTTGGCAAAGACAAGTCGGCTTCTGAAATCCAGTCGATGTCGGAAATCATCGAACGTGAAACCGACAACATCATTTCCGAAGTCGGTTTTCAGGCCGGGCGCACCAATGATGTCGCCCAAGCCATGGAAAGCGACGCCAGCGAACTTTCGCAACTGGTCGAACGCATCACCGCCACCACCGACATTGCCAGCAACAATGTCGCCACCGTGGCCTCTGCGACCGAGGAATTGCAGGCATCCAGTCACGAAATCGCCGAACGCATTCACAAAACCAACGACATCGCCGGTCAGGCCGTAACCCGCGCACAGGAAACATCGGCAACGATGGGCAGCCTGTCGGAAACCGCGACCGAAATCGGCAAGGTTGTCGATATCGTCAAACGCATTTCCGATCAGACCAAGATGCTGGCCCTTAACGCCACGATTGAGGCCGCACGTGCTGGCGATGCCGGCAAGGGATTTGCCGTCGTCGCGAACGAGGTCAAGAACCTCGCGACCCAGACCGAAAAGGCCATCCTCGACATCAACGCCCAGATCACCGCGATCCAGGGCGCAACGTCCGAGGCCGTCACCGCCATTGAGGGCATCGGTGGGGCGATTGACGAAGTCAGTCAGCTTTCAAGCGACATCTCGGCATCGGTCGAACAGCAAACTGCAGCAATTGCCGAAATCTCGACCAGTGCGCAGGAAGTCTCGACCCACATGCAGGGCATCTCGAGCGACATCGAACTGGCCAGCCAGAAATCGCACAATGCCAGCCAGACGGCTGAAAACCTGCGTATCCTGTCCTCGAACATCCGCAACGACATCAACGAGATGGAAACCCGGTTCCGCATGGTTCTGCGCAGCGCAGACAGCACGAACCGCCGCCACGAAGAACGCGTGCCGATTGCCGTTGATATCAAGGTCGACTTTGGCAATGGCGATGTCCGCTCGGGTGTTACGGCCGATATGTCGATTGCAGGGCTCCTGGCCCGGATCGAGGCCAGCGAAGAAGATCGCAACAAGGCGATCAACATCACCATGGAAGACGGAACGCGCCTTAAGGGGATTGTCAAAGCACACTCCACCCTTGGCACGCACATCCAGTTCACCGAAGTTGACGAGGCCGCAACGCAGGTCATCCTCGGACTGCTCAAGAAAACCAGCGAACATGATCAAAAGATCGCTGGTCTGGGCAAGGAACTGGCCGTCGAATTGGGCAAGGTACTTGAAAGCGGTTTGCGCAATCAGGAATTCACCCACGAAGACCTGTTTAACACCCGTTATGAACCGATCCCGGACTCCGATCCCAAGCAGTTCATGACGCCCTATATCCCGTTCACGGACCGCAACTTCACCCCGCTTCAGGAAGCAATTCTCGATAAGGACGAACATATCGTCTTTGCCGCGGGCGTGGATACCAACGGCTTCCTGCCGACCCATAACAAGGTCTATAGCCAACCGCAGCGACCGGGCGAACCCGCTTGGAACATGGGCAATTGCCGCAACCGGCGCATCTTTGATGACCGGGCCGGCCTGATGGCCGGGCGCAATACCAAGCCCCATCTGCTGCAGACCTATTTCCGCGACATGGGCGATAGCGTCGTCTTCATGAAGGAATGTGACGTTCCGATCATGGTCAATGGCGAACAGTGGGGGAACCTCAGGATCGGTTACAAGTCCTAGGTCGCCACAAACCGATTTGGATAACGAGCAAACAAAAGCGGGCGGTTCAATCACGAACCGCCCGCCTTTTTTATTGCCGCTCACGGCTTATCTGAAATCAAACAGCTCCTGATGGAACGCCCGGCTAGGAAGACCAGCCGCGACCAGATCGTCCTTGATCGCCTGCCCAAACCCGCTTGGCCCACAGAACCACACACCGGCCTTTTGCCAATGCGCCACATCACTGCGCAGCCGTTCCCCGGTCAGGAAACCATCGCGGGCATCGCGCCATTCATGCAACCGCACCCCGGCACGTTCCGCCAGATCCTTGATCCGCGCCATCAGCTTGGGATCGCAATGCGGTGCCACCTGATAAAAATCGATCTCAAGCGGGACCGGATTGGCCACCAGATCCTCAAGCCAGGCAACGAACGGCGTCAGGCCAATGCCCCCGGAAATCCAGATCTGCTGGCTTTGCGCGCGATCAAGGGTAAAGGTCCCGTACGGGCCTTCCAGCACCACCGGGTCGCCCGGCTTCAAGGTTTCCTGAAGCGTGCTGGTATAATCGCCCAGCTTCTTGGCAATGATGGTCAACCCGGGAACCCCGTCATGCCATGCAGACGCAATGGTAAAGGGATGCGGCTCGTTGCTATTGCCAAATCTCGCAAAGGCAAACTGCCCGGCTAGATGACCTTTCCAGCCACCACCGGATTTAATCGCGATCTGAAGCGATTGCATCTCCGGCAAATAATCGACTTCAACCACCTCGCCCGTGGATCGACGCCCGGCACCGACTTGCCCGAACAGAACAATGATCGCCGATACCGTGCCCACGACCAACATCACCGCCAACGCCCAGCCAACCGGCGTCGCCCAGTTCGCGAAATCAAGCAAGACGATGCTGTGATAAACAAGCGCCAGATAAATCACCGCCAGAACCGTGTGCGTCTTGGCAAACCAGCGATACGGGATGCGCTTGATAAGCGCGATAAGGATCAGGGCAACGGTAATATAAAACGCCCACTCACCGACACTTTCCGCCAATCCACGATATTCAAGAAACAGTGACTGCGCCCAGTGCATGCCCGCCCCGTCCGGCCGTGGTCCACGCCGACGCGGTTCAAGAAGTTCAAGCGCCACCGCCCATTTCGGCGCCATCCGCCACGCCCAGTGAATGGTCGCCACCACCAGCACGGTAATGCCAAGCCATTTATGCAGACGGTATGCCTTGTCCAGCCCGCCCAAACGGCGTGTCAGCCACACCGGACGGATCGACAAAAACAGGATCAGGCTCATCATGCCAAAGGCAAGAAAGCCCGAATACTGGACCATCAGGTTGCGAAAACCGACAAAGTCATGATCGGCAAAAAGTTCGGGATTAACCGCCAACCAAAGGGCGGAAAGACCCAGCAACGTTCCAAAATATATGCGCGTGATGTTGTTCATGGGACCAGTTCCTGAAAATCCATTGAAGGCCCGTGAATTCAAAATACCAACACGCGCCATTCGACGCTTTGATTTAAACAAATAATTTTCGTGAAATTATCCCGGAAACCCCTGAAAAATGTATCAAATCGTATCAGGAACACTGCAAAAGATTTTCAATTTCAGTAACTTGCGCCCGCATAAAGCGAACAGCGCCCCGATCCGCACGCTGCACTGGCAACTGCGCCGCAACGCCCGAACCAGTCAAAGGGTGCCCCTGTTCGAGCACCCCTTATATCGGTCTGGTGCTTAGCTATGGGAATGCAGGATCGCTTCGGCGATTTCGCGTTCGACATCTTCCGGATAGGCATAAAAGCCCGGCTTGAACGATGCCGCCCCGCCCGATGCCAGCCAGTCGATCCCGCGGATCAAAATGGCCGAGAACGGATCAAACAGATCCTTGCCCGATCCACCCATTCCGGGCGCGAGGTTGAGCAAACTACCGCGATTAAGCAGATAAACTTCGCGGCTGTTATCAAGCTCGAACCGTTCGATATGACGGCGCATTTTCGTAAGCGTCTGGGTATCAAGCCATTTGACATCAATCTCGGTATTGGAATGCCCGACATTGACCAGGATCGCACCACGACGGCACTGCTTGATCTGTTTCTCGCCCAGAATGCCCGAAAGGCCGGTGGCGGTGACAATGATCGCACATTCCTTGAGGCCGTCTTCAAGGCTGACAACCCGGCAACCGTGATGCTGCGCTTCAAGGGCACGCACCGGATCGCGTTCCGCGACCGATACCACCGCGCCCAGATTGCGCGCACGTTCGGCAACACCGCGCCCGACCGGGCCAAAACCGATCACAAGCACCGTCCGCCCATAAAGCGCAAGCCCCGTCACATTGGAAAAGACCGGCCACATTTCCTGCGCCACGTGATGGCGGTTATGCAGGCGATCCTTGATGGCAATGTCGTTCCAGTTAAATACCGGGAAGGAATAATCGAGTTTTTCCACGCGATGCACGCCAGTCGTCGTGGCCTCAAGTGCACCATCAACCTTGTGACCTTTTTGGACAAACGCCTCGATCAGCTCACCACCCATATCGGCCACGATATCGGCCGGCTCGGACGACAGGATATCGATGCTTTTGGCATATTCTTCTGGCGTCATCCCCGAAAAGGCATGGACCTCGACCCCGTTCGCAGCAAGATATGCAGCAGCAACATCATCGGTACTATCGGGGTTGCATGCCCCGACCTTGACCTTCGCACCCGCCTTCACAAACGGCAACAATGTGGGAATGGTGTCTTCAAGAACGTGCTGGAAACTGACGATGGTCTTGTCGCGCAAGTCACGCTTGGCAACATAGTTTCCGTATTTCGCCGTCACCGGACAAATCACCTCGCGCCAGGCAAGGGTCTCGTCAGTGATCTGTTGGGCAAGGGCAGCGTCCTTGATGCGGCTCGTCATGATCGGTCTCTTAACTTCGTGGGAAAATGCGTTCCCCACTAATTAAGGCGAGCCTGACCGGATGGAAAGCATTTGTATCCATCCGGTCAAAATCAGGCGCGATTAATCGCGCGCCGGAATATTCAGGCCACGCTGAACAGCCGGACGATCAAGCCCGCGCTCAAGCCAGACCGGAACGTTTTTAAATTCGTGATAGTCGACAAGACTACCAGCGTCATAAAACCCGATCAGGTTGCGCACCCAGCCAAGTGATGCGATGTCGGCAATGGAATATTCATCGCCCATGATCCAGTCACGCCCTTCAAGGCGGCTTTCAAGAACACCCAGCAACCGTTTGGATTCATTACGATAACGATCAAGCGGACGCTTATCCTCGATTTCCTTGCCGGCAAACTTGTGGAAGAAGCCCAGCTGACCAAAGATCGGGCCAAGTCCGCCCATCTGGAAGTAGACCCACTGGATCGCTTCAATGCGTTTGGCCGGATCGGCTGGCAAAAGCTTGCCGGTTTTTTCCGCCAGATACTGAATGATCGCACCGGATTCAAACAGACCAATCGGCTCGCCATTCGGGCCGTTCGGATCAATGATTGCCGGGATCTTTCCGTTCGGGTTCAGCGACAGAAATTCCGGGGTCCAGGTTTCGTCTTCACCGATATTGATCAAGTGCGGTTCATAGTCCAGACCGGTTTCTTCCAGCATGATCGAAACCTTCACCCCGTTCGGGGTCGGCAAGGAATAAAGCTGGATGACATCCGGGTTTTGCGCAGGCCAGCGTTTGGTAATGCCGAAGCTCGACAGATCAGCCATGTTAAAGCCCTTTCCAAGTCAATGTGTTGTTGACCATAACATTTAGACGATCACGCAAAATGCGCCACCGGCAATCTGGCAACTTATTGTTTCCAGTCCGGTGCTGGCTGCTTTGGAACTATCCAAAAAGCAAAACCGGCCTGCGTGAAACAGGCCGGTTTCGTCTTCTGCGACTGCTCGTACCGGGTGGTTATCTTACCAGGCGCGGTATTTCAGGAATTTACCATCAAGGGTAATGACAACACGGTCGCCCTTCGGGTCTTCCTTGCGCTCGATATACATTTCGTAGTCGATCGCGCTCATGATGCCATCGCCGAATTTCTCGTGGATGATTTCCTTGATGGTCTCGCCGTAAACACTGACGATTTCATAAAGGCGATAGATCGCCGGATCGGTCGGAACGGCCTGATCCCAGATTTTCATCGGGCATTCCTGCATGACAGCCGATGCTTCGGCCGGCAGATCAAACAGGGCCACCAGCATGTCGGCCTTGTCCTTTGGCGCGGAATTCATGCCAAAACAGACAGAGGTCGTCCAAACCGGCGACATGCCGATCTTGCTTGCGACTTCTTCCCAGCCAAGGCCTTTGGCCTTTTTGGCTTCGATGATCATTTCTTTGACATCTGCTTTTTTCACAGCTTTTCTCCTTCTAAGTAATCAGCGTGCGTTTGGTTATTCCGCCCGGCTGGTGGCCGGTTTGCGGTTGTCTTTCGGGTCCGTAATCACCCCGTGCGCGCCAAAGCGCACAACGGATGGCTCGGCCAAAACGCCGTCTTCCTGTTTGCCCGCAAGTTCCTTGGAACGGGTGGCAAGGAATTCGACCAGATGGTTTCGGATGTCGTAATAGTCGGAATGGTGGATGATGTTGGCCCGTTCACGCGGACGCGGGATATCGACCTGAACGGATTCGGCAACGCGCGCATATGGCCCGTTGGTCATCAGCAAAATGCGATCAGCCAGCAAAATGGCTTCATCCACATCATGGGTAATCATGAAGACCGTCTGATCAGACCCCGACCAAATACGGATCAACTCGTCCTGAATGCTGCCACGTGTAAGGGCATCAAGGGCTCCGAACGGCTCATCCAGAAGCAACAATTCCGGCTGGATCGCAAAGGCCCGGGCGATGGATACACGCTGGCGCATGCCACCCGACAGTTGCGATGGCTTGCGAAGCTCCGCCCCGCCAGCCAGCCCGACCATTTCCAGATACTTCATCGAATGATCGTGAACCTGTTTCTTGCTCCACGATTTGTAGCGCGCCTGAACGGCAAAGGTGACGTTCTTAAGCGCGGACAACCACGGCAGCAGGGAATAGTTCTGGAACACGATCCCGCGATCAAGACTGGGACCCGAGACTTCCTTGCCATTCATGATGACCGCCCCTTCGGTCGGTTCATCAAGACCGGCAAGGATATTGAGGATGGTCGATTTACCACAGCCGGAATGACCGATGATGCAAACAAACTCGCCCTTTTCGATCCCCAGATTGACGTTTTCAAACACCGTCAGGGCTTCACCGCCCTTGGGTGCCTGAAAACGCTTGCTCAGATTCTGCAAACTCAGGAATGGTGTCGACATATCAGGTCTCCTTATTCCTGGTACTGCACAAGACGTGCGCAATAGGCGAAGGCGGTATCAAGCAACATGCCGACAACACCGATCATGAGGATCGAGAAAACCACGCTGGTCAGATCAAGGTTGTTCCATTCGTTCCAGACGTAGTAGCCAATCCCGGTCCCACCCACGAGCATCTCGGCGGCCACAATCACAAGCCATGCAATGCCGATCGAAATCCGCATGCCGGTCAGGATGGTCGGTGCCGCAGCCGGCAGGATCACGATCCAGGCCGTCTTGAATGCGCCAAGTTCATGGGTACGTGCCACATTGACCCAGTCCTTCCGGACCCCCGCCACACCAAAGGCGGTATTGATCAACATCGGCCATATCGAACAGATAAAGATGACAAAGATCGCCGAGGCCTGACTGTCCTGAATGACAAACAGGGCCAAAGGCATCCATGCCAGCGGGGAAATCGGTCGCAACACCTGAATAAACGGATCAAGTGCCTTGTACATCAGAGGTGACATCCCGATCAGGAACCCGACCGGAATGGCCAACGCCGCCGCAAGGAAATAGCCGCTCAGAACGCGATAAAGCGAATAGCCGATCTGGATACCGATCCCCTTGTCGTTGGGACCGGCATCGTAGAACGGATTGCTCAGCTCTTCCCATGCCTTGGCGATGACGTCTGAGGGGGGTGGCACAGCCGCTTTCGGCTCTGCCCCACCCATCAGAAGTTCATATTCTGTAAGTTCGCCAGCAAGTTCCTGCTTTGGGCTGGCGGCCTCCCATAAACCCAGGAAGACCGCCAGAAGCACGAGTGACAACACCAAAGCTCTGGCATTGAGCGATGCCAGCATATCAGCTTACCCCTTTGCCGATGGCAAAGCTGTTGACATAGGCTTCAGGCTGATCGGGATCGAACGTCTTGCCCATGATGGTATAGCTTTTGTACGTCTCGGTCGGCGCTTCATAGCCAAGCTCTTTCATGATCTTGGCGCAATCGGTCGCGACATAGACTTCTTCGGCGATCTTCTTGTAATCAACATCGCCTTCGATATAGCCCCAGCGTTTCATCTGGGTCAGGATCCAGACACCCATCGAGTGCCATGGGAACGGATCGAAATCGATGCGATCAGGTACGTTTTTAACTTCGCCCAGACCATCGGCGTAACGACCGGTCAGGACCTGCTCAATCACCGGAACCGGCTGGTTCAGATAGTTGGCCGGCGCAATCGCGGCTGAGATTTCCTTGCGGTTTTCCGGCTTGGCTGCGTACTGGGTCGCATCAACGATGGACTTCAAAAGCGCGCCATAGGTGTTCGGAAGCTCTTCGGAGAATGCCTTGGAGCACGCAAACGCACAGCACGGGTGGCCTTCCCAGATATCCTTGGTCAGGGTGTGCAGGAAGCCGATCTTTTCCCAAACGGCACGCTGGTTGAACGGATCAGGCGACAGATAGCCATCAAGGTTACCGGCACGCAGGTTTGCGACCATCTCGGGCGGCGGAACGACACGGATCTGGATGTCTTTATCCGGGTCCAGACCATGCTCGGCCACGTAATAACGCAGCAGGAAGTTGTGCATGGAATATTCAAACGGCACACCGAACTTGAAGCCTTTCCAGTCTTTCGGATCGCGCTTGTCCAGGTGGTCGTTATGCAAAACGATGGCCTGACCGTTGATGTTTTCAACAGCTGGCATCAGGAACGGGGTTGCGGTCGAACCCGCGCCCATCGAAATTGCCAGCGGCATCGGGGTCAGCATGTGCGACGCGTCATATTCATTGTTCAGCGACTTGTCACGGGCAACTGCCCAACCGGCCGTTTTGATGACATCAACATCAAGGCCGTATTTCTCATAAAAGCCCATCGGCTGCGCCATGATGATCGGCGTGGCACAGGTAATCGGCACAAAGCCGATATTAAGCTTGGATTTCTCCGGCGTACCCAGATCATCAAGGATCGCGGCCTTGACCTTATCAATCGGCAGGGCCGAGGCGAGTGCCGCCATCATGGTGCTGCCGCCAACCATTTTGGCAAACGAACGACGCGAAATGTCGTTATGGCCAAAGACGGAACGCACGATGGCGCTGTCGATGGCACGATCAAGGATCTCTTCGCTCGTTTCCGGCGTTTTGGCTTCCATATCACTATGGGCCGGCATGCTGGCCAGATCGTGTTTCAGGCCATGGTCATGGTCTTTGTGTGATGCATGTGTATGCCCATCTTTTGACGATGCACAAACCTCACAGCCACACCCCTTGCTGTGGCGCAGATCGGTATCGCCGCTAAATGGATTTCCCAGACTTTTAACTGACATGTGATCACCCCCTGTGTTGTTACGCTGCCAGAAAGGCAGCACCAGATGTTCACCCCCACTACAGCAACGGGCGTGCCATTTTGTGCAATGCGTCATTTTTCGTTGAAAATGCTGGACTCTTGGCCTGCGGGGTGCCACGCTTACGAAATACGAAAATTCGTAATTTACGAAATGTCGTAACTGTTATTACGACATTTCGTAGTGGGAGTGCGAAGCAGCGCGATGCGGATGAATGAAATCAACCCGATACCGGTCATGATCGAAAACCTGCACTTGCAGGCATTGCTCGCGCATACCCACCCGACTTTGCTGATTCATCCCAAATCCGACCGGATTGTCTTTGCCAATCAGGCGGCAGCCAACCTGCTTGGCCGCAGCATAGAGGAGCTTCTGGCGACCTCGGTGAGTGCACTGCACAAGGGTCAGGTACCCAGCCTCGTCGTCTTTAGCGAGGCCGCCTTTTACAACGGATTTGCCTGGACCCGCGGGCTTGATATGACCCGCCCGGATGGCACGGAACTTAAACTCGAACACGAAGCCCGCCCATTGATCCTTGAGGGCGAGGAATATCTGACGGTCACAATCTCCGACCTTGATGCCCGCCATCGCCGCGATGTCGATTCCGAGGCCGATGATTACTTGCGCGAAGGCATTGCCGAATGGCGCCGCGCCGAACGTTTCTTCCGCGAGATCGAACGTGAAAACCAGCTGATCCTGGGGGCTGCGGGCGAAGGCATTTACGGGGTGAACAGCGATGGCGTGACAACCTTCGTCAATCCGGCCGCCGAACGCATGCTGGGCTGGACGGCGCAAGCACTGGTGGGCCGTGAAATCCATTCGATCATTCACCATTCCCACGTCGATGGTGAACCCTATCACGCCGAACAATGCCCGATTTACAACGCCTTTCGCGAAGGCATCGTTCGGCGCGTTGATGACGAGGTCTTCTGGCGCAGCGACGGCAAACCGATCCGTGTCGAATATACCTCCACCCCGATCCGCGACCATGGGCTGGTGATCGGCGCGGTGATTGTGTTCCGTGACATCACCGAACGTAAAATCGCCGAGGAAAAGCTGCATGCCGCCTTGGCCGAAGTTGATCGCCTGCGCGAACGATTGGAACTTGAAAACGCCTATCTGCAGGAAGAAATCCTTTCGACCAACAACCACCATGAAATCATCGGCCAGTCCGATGCCATTCAGGGCGCGCTTAAACAGATCGATCTCGTTGCCCCCACCGATGCCAACGTCCTGATCACGGGCGAATCTGGTACCGGCAAGGAACTGATTGCGCGCGCCATCCATCAGGCAAGCGCAAGGTCTGACCGTGTTCTGGTGCGCGTGAACTGTGCGGCGATCCCGCACGAATTGTTTGAAAGCGAGTTCTTTGGCCATGTGCGCGGTGCCTTCACCGGGGCGGTGCGTGATCGTGTCGGGCGGTTTGAACTGGCCGATGGCGGCACCCTGTTTTTGGATGAAGTCGGCGAAATCCCGCTGGAGCTTCAAGGCAAGCTGCTCCGCGTTTTGCAGGACCAAAAGTTCGAACGCATCGGCGAAGAACGCACCCGCGAGG
>TARA_B100000674_G_scaffold158264_1_pt1 | contig 18722 bp, 10 predicted proteins | sample TARA_B100000674 | Tara Oceans TARA_B100000674 (sample SAMEA2622759) | marine metagenome | biome: marine biome (ENVO:00000447); feature: surface water layer (ENVO:00002042); material: "saline water (ENVO:00002010), including plankton (ENVO:xxxxxxxx)" | depth 5 m
TCGAGTCCACATACACGGTATGAACACATACAAAGAGAGAGAGACATATATATCCGTCACCACCGTGGCGCGACCGAACGGTCGAAATGTGGCACCACACGTCGACGCGCGCGCGCGCGACGACGACGAACGCGGGATGACGCGACGCGGTCCGTCGGTGGACGATGAACTCGGTGAACTCAGGGTGCGCGAAGCGAACGCGGTGACGCGAAGAATACGAAGAGAGACGATGCGTTCCCACGGCATCGTGTGACCGTTCGTTTTATCGCGGATGAGGATGACGATCGATTCGCGCGCGCGGGAACGACGGTGACGCGTGGGATTCGGCGCGTGGGATGGAAAGGATGCGATCGTTTCGTGCGCGCGCGACGCGTGGGACTGACGCGACGTCAAAACGTGGGGGACGCACGCTTCGAACGCAGGGATTCTCGGCGGCGCTCCTCGAAAAGCTCGACGCCGCGCGCGCGGCGGGGAAATTCGGTGAAGCGGAGATCGCGCTGCTCAAGGAGAAACTGTCCATCGTCGTCGGTGCGTTTCAGAGCGAACGTGGACGACGAGAGCGCGAGTTGGAGGCGCTGGGAAGCGCGGCGAGTGTGGAACTGTGTGAACGGGAGTACGCGCTGTCGAGCGCGCGCTTGGAACTGTGCGAGGCGAGACGGTTGATTAAGATTTTAGAGGCGCGAGAAGAGAGCGCGCGGGATGATTTGGACGAAGCGTTGACCGGAAATGAGGTGCTCAAGGCGCAGTTGATGGATGAGCACGAACGGGCGGAGATGATGGGACGGGAGACGGGTCAGTTGAGGGACGCGCTGCGAGACGCGCGCGCGGCGTTGGAGCGCGCCGCCGAGCGAGAGGAGGAACGCGAGGCGATGAAGACGACGATCGAGGCGGAGGACGTGGAGATGCGTGTGAAGCGCGAGGCGATGAACGCGCGATTGGCGCGATTGGAGGAAAAAATCGTCGATTCGAGAGAGGAGAATACAGAGTTGAACAAGAGGTTGCGAGCCGTCGAGGGGGAAAATTCCGAATTGCAACGCGCGGTGGCGGAACGTGACGGCGCACAAAACTTTCTGAAGTCGCAGCTCGCGGATTGGAATCAACGTCTGTACGCGAGAGCTGACGGCGTGGAGTCGGAGGTGGTCGATGGAACGACGACATCGTACGCGAGCGAGTCGTTGGCGGAGGTTCGATCGCGACTGGATCACGTGGAGATTGAACTCGGCGCGAAAACCGGCGCCGTCGTGGCGCTCGAACGACGCGTGAAAGAGCAAGATAAGGCGCTCGAACGCGCGCGAGCGGAGCTCGAAAAGATGCGCGAAAAGTTACTCGCGCGCGACGACGAGGCGTTCGAACGCGACCTCGCAGCGCGCTCGCGCGGTCGCGACCGCTCCAAATACGCCGCCGCCGCCGAGCACACGGCAGCCGAGGTTATGGAAACGTTGCGCAAGTCTCGCGAGCGACAGGCGGAAAAGCGCGGTCGTGACGCGCGCGCGTCTCGCCGCGCCGGTGGACGCTCGACGAAGGGTGCGCAAAGTCGCGTGGCGGAGCGTTCTGTCGCGAAGAAGCGCGCGCCGCCATCCTCCGTCGCAATCGACGCGAGCGCGCCGTACCAACCGCCCACCGCGAACGACGACGACGACGACGAATACGTCGACGACGACGACAAGGATGACGAAAACGACAGTGAATACGAAGAGGTCGACGTGCCGATCAAGCGCGCGAGCAAATTCCCGTTGAAGAAGAAGTCCATCGCGCCGACGACAGCCAAGGAAAACGCCGCCGAGGACGCCGCGCCCGCCAATGATGGTCCGCGCATGCCCCTCGGGATGCTTCAGATGCCCACGCTCGGTGCGAAGAAAAACAAAGGAGTCGACGGCGAACAACAAAAGAAGCGTCGTTTGAACCGACAATCCGCCATTCCGGAGGCGTTGCCGTCTCTCATGTTCGGCGGCGCCGTCGAGCCCGCCGCGTGACCGAACGCGCGAACCATCGACGTCGCGCGGTACACAACTTTTCAATCATACAATTACATCACAATCTACCACAGCCGCGCGCGATTCACCGTCTCGCGCCTTCACTCGCCCGCCCGTCGTCGTCGTCGTCGCGTAGCTTCAAACGTCCCGCGTCGTCTTCGCACCCGCATCGACGCCAATCTCGCCACCAATCCCCCGACCACGATCACGCACACCGCACACACGCCCACGAGCGCCTTTTTCGCCGCCGACGCGTCTCCACCGTCCCGCCAAGTCCACGCATCGAACATGAATATCGCGTGCGCGGCGTCACTCTGCCGATGTCTCCGTCGACGTCCCGACCGTCGCGCGCGCCTCTCGCGCGTCGCGGACGATCGATCGAGGGAAGTCTAGTGTCAGACGGGCGCGCACCGCGCGATGATGTCGACCGGAAGGCTCGCCCGCGCCGGTGGATGCCGGCCGCGGTCGAGTCGGCTCGCGACTTCGCGCGGCGCCGACGTTAGAATTCACTACTAGCATTACAAAAGGCACACCGCCGAATTATTATTAGTTGAAATACCAAAGCGTCGTGCCTTCGATGAGACCGAGCGTTTCCACGTTGGATTCGAGCTCGCCCTCGTGACCGGATCCTTTTCTTCGCTTGGCCACGCACACGACGACGGGTAATCCCCTCGGAGCCTTTGAAAAGTGTACGATGGGCACGGGCGATTGGTCCGGGACCTGTGAGTTGGTGTACTGACGCCCTGTTTTCCGTGGATCGATGTCGATCATCGCCGCGACTCGCGTGCGCGCCGACGAAGAAATTTCATTCATAAAGTTTTTGGCGTCGCGCCCGGCGCCCCAAACGACAAACTTTTCCCAGCTCGGCGTGGATAAGATCCGCTCCTCGAACGCCTGCGCTCGAACTTGAAGCAAACGTCGTCTGCTGCATCGAGACGACGCGCTTTGAGGACTCCAACGGTACAACAGCACGGGGTTGTGTGGATAATCGCCCGCGCGCAAAATCGACGGTAAATCGTGTTTGGAATTTTCTGCATAGTGCAACGCGAGATGCTTCTGGAAGAAGATGAGGTCTTCCGCCTCACCAGATCCGGGAAGCGCCTCGACGAATCCACCGACAGCTTGCGCAATCGATCTGGCCATGCACCACGTCGGCAAGAGGACCGTGCACTCTCGAAACTGCTCGAGGTGGAGCTCTCGCTGCGTCATCATGTTCGCCCACGCCTCGTAGTGCTCTGTCGATCCGCTCGGGTACCGCTTCCAACATCCACCGACGATAGCGGTTCGATTCGCCGCGGCGAGCGGAACTTGAAGATCGAGCCGGTTCGGCATCATGACGTCATCAGAGTCCAGGAACACGAGGATGTCGCTGCCGCTCTGTTCTATGCAACGATTTCTACAAAATCCGATGCCGCAATTAGGAGCGTCTTCGGCGACAAAGTTGGCACTCTCGCGCCATCTGCTCCCGTTTGCGACGTACGGTAATCCAATCCGTTCGAACGTTTCCAACCACTTACGAATGGTCGCCGCGGAATCATCCGTGCTCCCGTCATCGAAGATTGAAACTTCAATCGGACCTCTGTACGTCTGCGCACACACCGAGCTCAAGGCTTCGTCGAGCCATCGCGAAGCGTTGTGCACTGGCAAAATGATGCTCACGCTCGGTAACGACGCGTCCACAGGGGGTCGAACGGACTGATCGGTGGGTGACGTCGAAGGCAAGAAATCCAACGTGCGCTTCATCGTCGGTTTCCCGGAGACCACCTCGTTGAGAATGGGTATGCCCTCCTTGTCGAATATTTCTTGCTTTATTCGAGCCATACCGTTCGCCAATAGACGAACTTTTGAAGTCAGATTACTCGTCCCACTGTGAATCAGCCACGGATGGAGAAGTGCGACGGTGCCTGCCTTGCCACTCAATTGCTCTATGACGCCGTCGATGTCGTCTCGACTCAGCGCGTTTTCGGCGTCGCGGGCATCCATCTCGTACGATAGAGGTAATCGCCCACCGTTCGAGAGCTCGCGGACCAGCTCGATCGCCCACGAGTTCAAATCGCTGTGCACTACGCCTTTCTTTTGGCGCAAATGGGACGCGACCCATCTGTGCGAGCCCTTGATGAACGCGGTGCCGCCGCCGCCAAGCTCGCAGTCGGATAAAAATATCAAAATAATCGCCCCCTGATACGGATGTCCCTCGGGCGTTCGCACCGCGTCGTTGGCAAATCCTGGACCGATGTCCAGATGCCACCCGCGATTGAGCATGCGCCGACGATTCACCGGATGCCAAGATTTCGCCGCGTCGACGCCGCGGGTCTCCGCGCCGCCGACGACGTGATCCGATTCCACGTTTACCATATTTGCCGATCGTTCGTCCAGTAGCATCGTCGCCCTCCCTCTGACTTGTTTCTTGTTACACCCGCTTCGCGCGCTCTGCATCAACTGCGTGATGAGTTGCCACCGCTCGCCGTGTTCCGTCACCGCCGCCAAGAGCGCGGCGTCTTGCTCCGGCGTCCACGCAGACTGGTGATGCTCCTCACACTGTTTCGCCGTCCACGTCAACTCACTCGTGCTCACCATCTTCGCGATCTCATCCCAATTACTCCCATCCTCCCGCAACTTCTGCACGTCCCTGCTCATGCACGCCGTCCACATCGTCGGCGTCGGCGCGCACGACCCGCTCTCGTCGCTCGTCTTTCGTCGCTTTTCGCTCTGCGCCGCCCTCGCCCTTTTCGCCCGCTCCTCCGCCAATCGCAGTTCCGCCTCCTCCGAATCCCGTTCGGGAAACGTGATCGGGCAGTACCAATGTCGAGGTTCACACGTCCCTCGCGACGCGTCCACCTCGTTCGTCTCGAGCTCCCACGCCTCTCGTCCCAGCACCGCGTCGAGCCCGTCCCTGAGCGCCGGGGAATCCAACACCGCCGCCCACGCCCGGCCCTCTCCCGGCGGCACCACCTCGATCACTCGTCGCGCGTTCCCTCGAGGCCACGTCCCGGGGTCCTCGAGATCGACGCCGTCCCCCGACGACGCGCGCGCGCTCGACCCGGACTCGGGACGAACCACCGGGTCGGCGAGCTCGCGCTGTAATTGAGAGACGATGTCGTCGACGACGTCGCGAGGGATGGCGTCGTCGACGACGACGAGGCCGTCCTCGATGAATCTCTGCCGAAGGGTCGAGCGATCGAGCATGAAGACGACGACCGCGGCGCGTGCGCGCGCGCGGGTGAGGGGAGAGGGAGCCGCGAGGGTCGGGGACGCGGGACGCGGGACGGGGACGGGACGGGACGACGCGGGAAGAGACGCGCGGGATGAACACGGACGGGGGAATGGGAATGAAAGAATGGGTGTGGTGTTACAGGGGCGCGAAGATGTGGATGCGTGCGGTCACACGGTGGTGAGAGGCTTGGACGGCGCGTCGGCGACGGCGCGCGCGTCGGCGCGCGCGGCGAGGCGCGCGGCGAGCGGAGCGTCCATGAAGAGCTGAGTGATGTGACACACGATGCACGGGATGGCGATGAGACCTCGGGAGCCGAAGGTGTTTTCGGGGAGGTACGCGATGACGGTCATGGCCACGGGGAGGGTCTTTTGACTGGACATCATGACGCTCGCCACGCGTTCGGGTCCCGAGAGGCCGAGCGCGCGCGTGGCGGCGTAGTTGATGCCCAAGAAGACGACGTGAATCAAGACGGCGGCGAAGATGACGGCAAATATGGTTCCGACGTTCGTGTCGATGAGTTGTTTCGCGCTTCCAGAGATGGACATCCACACGATGACGATGAGGCACGAGTTGTTGACGAGCGTGAGCTCCGCCTTGTACGTCGTCGCGAATCGCGCCACAGCCGCAAACGTCTCCCTCGCGATTTTACCGCAACAGATGGGTATAAGAATGGTAAAAATGAGCTTGACGAGCAATTTCACCGCGTTGGACGCCATACCGCTCGTCGCGCCCGTCGCGCCCAGAGACGGCCCCGTCGACACGACGGCGTTGAAATAAAACGGCACCGTGAACACCCCGATCAAATTCGTCGTCACCGTCAGCATCAACGCCAACGCCACGTTACCCTTCGCATTCCTCACCAGCGTCACCCCACTCGTCAGCGTCGTCGGCACGCAACAAAACAGCGACAATCCGTATCGAAACTCCACCGGAGTCACCGGCAGCTGCACCAGAACAAATCCGAGCAAGGGCGTGAGTCCCAGAATAGCCACCCATCCGTACGCCAGCGCCCCGCGTCCGCTCTTCAGCGCCTCCGCGATCTCTTCCGTCTTCAGCGTCGCCCCGGAGATGATAAAGATGACGACGACGCACATCGTCTGGAAGACGCCCCATCCACCGACCGCGACCGAGGCGAGCGCTTTTCCGGCGGCGGGGACGCTCAGACCGAACGTGAGGGCGAGACAGAAGCCGCAGACGAGAAAGTTTGCGAGAAGAAACTTTTGTGCGCGCGCGAGCGCCGACGGTGGGGGCGCGGGCGAGGGCGACATGGCGCGAGAGGCGCCGATGTCTGACGTGCGGGAAGGGCGCGCGCGCGTCGAGCTTCGCGCGCGAGAGAGAGACGCGAGGAGGGCGACGAGGTTCGTTCGTGCGTCTAATTTGATACGAATGTGTACAAACTAAGCTATGTGTTCTAACCGTCGGCGTCACAGTCGATCGCCGCCTCGGTGTGGTTTGACGTCGGACATGTCGCGAGGGTCTCGTCCCGAGCGACCGCGCGCCGGTAAACCGGTGATGGGCTCGCGGCGCGCCTGGAAGCGGGACAGTTTCTGCGTCACGCTCAGACCCTGTAGTCTGTCCTCTCGGCCGAACGCGTGCTTGCGCACGTCGAATTTTTCGTCGTATTCGTCGAAATTGAGATCGGTGTAGTAGTAGCCGTCGTCCTCCGTCATGCACGAGACGACGGTGATGATGCCCATGGACAAGGCGCCGACGAGGGCAAAGGTGGTGAGTATGACGTACAGGATGCCGTTGACGTCGCTCAACTGTGATTTAGGAGCCCAATCGACGTAATCGTTGAGGCCGGCGACGTAATCGGGGTCGCTGTACGTCAGATTACTGAGCTTGAGCGGGGCGACGGATTCGATTAATAATCCGCACGTGGCGTTCATCTCGCCGCCTTGCATGGCGATTCTGGCAAAGCCGTTCTCCCCCCACTGCGGACCCCACGAGTTTTTAATGACGACGTACTCCAGATCGAGGTGTTTGTCGTACCCGAATCCGACGGCGACGACGGCGTGGTTGATCAGATTCGGCGAGTTGTCCCAATCCGGTTGACAGTCGTCGTACGTCAACACGCCGCCGGAATAAAATCTAAAACGCTCCCCGAGCGCGTTCACAGCCACGGAGACGGGCTGCATGTATATCGCCGATTTCAACTCGCTCCATGAATTCTCCAAGACGATGTAATCGTCGATCGACGCCGCGTGCTTGCGCGCCGTGTTCGTTCGACACGGACCGACTTCGCTCGTCTTGAGCGTGTAGGGGTGCACGGGGTAATCGTTCGCCGACGAAATGCCCCCCTTCATCACGGCGTATTGGTACCCAGTCACCATGTTCCCACCCGTGCAGTCTTGATCGATCGGATCGCACTCCAAGAGCATCTGCGGCGACAGACTCACCTCTTCTTTCGTCCAAATGTAGTGCACGCCCTCGACGGCGGCGACGGTGGTAAACGCCCAGCACCCTCCGCACGCGCCCTGTTCCCAAACCTTACTCAGACCGCCGATCTCGCGCCAATCCCAAGATTTCGGCACGTGTTCAGAATCGAATAAATCTCCATCGGTGTTTCGACCGTGCGTCCAGATGTCGGCGTTTCGCTTGAGGAATTCCTCGTGCATTCTTTTCCAACTCTCCTTCTTTTCACGACTTCGATCGCGCTCCCTCGCCGGCGTCGGCGTCAAACTCCCCGTGCTCGACTCAAACTCCTCGCGCGTGCGATCGCTCCAAATCGTCGTTCCGTACTTCACTCTGGAATCCGACAATTCATCCTCGTCTTCCTCGTACGCGTCCTCCTCGTCCTCCTCGTCCTCCGGACGATGTTTACGCGAATGTCTCCTCCCCAACAACGCCGTTCGATCCAACGCGAGCACGACCTCCGCGTTCTCATAAAATATCTTCTCCCGCCTTCTGCTCTCATCGCACGGATACGCGCCCTCGTTCCCGCAGTACTCGCGTCGTTTGTCCCCGCGCTCGACGAACGCTTCGAAATCGTCTCGTCTCGATCCTTCGCGCCACTTTCGCGCCATCGCATCCCCGAGCGAGGACTCGCGCGTCGACGACGACGCACCCCTCGCGTCACCGCGCGCGCGGTCATCCCACGTCGCCGTCGCCGTCGTCACCTTTGAGACGTCTCCGCCATGGTGTTGAATCCCATCATCCATCCTCGCGGACGCGATCGACGACTCCGCGCGCGCGAACGCGCACGACGACGCGCACGCGAACGCGCGCATCAGCGCGCTTCTCGCGCGTCTCCTCGCGCGTCGACGCATCGCGCCGATGCGTCCGCCTGTGCCGACGCGTCGTCGCGCGCGCGCGGGAACGTCGATGAGGGACGCATCCACGGGTCATGACTCGTCAGTATATAACGGGTCGTGACTCAGCATAGAGTCCCTGTGCGTCTCGAGCGGCGGTCGATGAGGGACGCATCCACGGGTCATGACCCGTCAGTATATAACGGGTCGTGACTCAACACAGAGTCCCTGTGCGTCTCGAGGGGAACGGCCGACGATTCGTCTTCGTCTCGTCCCTCTCGAGACGCGACTTCCACGCGCGCGAGAGCGAGCGTCGCGCGCTCGATGGGGTTCTGGGACAGTCCGATTCGCGCGCCCGTCTCGCGCGCGCGCGCGTCGTGGCTCACGCGCGCGCTCGAGCGCGCGACGGCGACGACGACGACGACGACGACGCGATCGACGTCGGACGAGGCCGAGGCGTCGGACGAGGCGATCGCGAGAGAGAACGACGCGAACGCGCGCGAGGAGGAGTTGAGACATTTGCGTCGACACGTCGACGCGCTCTCGCGCGCGTGCGCGGACGCGGAGGCGAAGGCGGAGAAGGGGGCCGAGGACGCGGCGACGCGCGAGGCGATTCTACGAGAGAACGAGACGCTGCGAGGGATCGATGCGGAGAGGGATCGAGCGGAGGCGCGGGCGAAGGCTGCGGAGGCGCGCGCGAACGCGGCGAGAGACGCGCTGGTGAACGGTAAGCTTCGACACGAGGAGGCGTTGAAGAGGGCGTACCGGGAGCGAGACGAGAGCGCGGAGCGAATGAAGATCGAGGCGGAGAAAATGCAGTCCGAGTGCGTGTGCGCGCACGCGCGAGTGCGCGCGTTGGAGGAGAAGAATGCGAGTGTGATGACGGAGAATGAGGCGTTGGAGAGCGATTTGCGCGAGTACCGCGCCGAGGTGGAACACCTCGACGAAATCATCGCGCAGGCCGAGGACGATTTGGCGAGAGTGCTCGCGGAGAAGCAGAGTCTCGAGCGCGAACTCGCGGCGAAGAGCGCGGCGAGCATTAAGAATCTCATCAAGTCGCCGTTTTCGCCTCTGACGACGTCGGCGGCCGGAACGCCGCGACTCGCGGCAGCCATGCGATGGATCGAGGATACCATCGCGACGCCCATTCGATCGCCTTTCGCCGATCTCAAACAGACCTCGGATGCGCCCGAAGTCGAGGCCGAGACGGTCGTTCCCGCGTCCGCGACCAAGCGCGCGGTGTCTGTCGGGAAATCGCGTCTCCACCTCGGCGCGAGCCCGCTCCCGAAGACGCCCGGCGCCGCGTGCGAAGATTCCGCCGAGGACGCGGGCGCGTACGACACCGACTGTGAGAGCGTCGGCGGTGCGTCGCCTTTACCGCTCGTTGAGCCCGTCATCGAGCCTGTCGTCGCACCGGTGAAGGAGTCCCGTCGGTGGCGTTTCGGATTCGCCAAAGTGCCCGAGTCTCGCATGTACGGCGTCCCGCTCGATCGCATCGGTAGTCTCCGTCTTCGCATCGTCGGCGAGGTGTCGCTCGTCAATCTTGTCGCGTGATGTGTCGTCTATCGAGCGCGCGCGCGTGTATGTAATAACGCCACCTTTTCAACTGTATCCGATTCTAAACGCGCACGGTTCGCGGAACGATGGGAAGAGATGACGAGGACGGTTCGCGGAACGACGGGAAGAGATGATGAAATCCTCTCACAAATTGAGCTAGTGATGGTGCTACGAAGAGACGACCTACAAACGACGACCACGGCGACCACCCTTTCTACGAGTAGAATCGGTCGGCGTCGGCGTCACGTCCTCGATTCGGCCAATCTTGATGCCGCTACGGGAGAGCGCGCGCAACGCGCTTTGACCGCCCGGACCCGGAGACTTCGTCTTGTTACCACCCTTCGCGCGCATCTTGATGTGCAACGCGGTGATACCGAGCTCCTTGCATCGCGCAGCGACATCCTGCGCCGCAAGCATCGCCGCGTACGGGGAGGATTCATCGCGATCAGCCTTCACCTTCATACCGCCGGTGCACCGGCTCAGGGTTTCCTTGCCGGACAAATCCGTGACGTGCTGCGTGGTAACAATGGCGACACGCGCGTCGATGTTAGTCTCTCGCGTCATCGCGTCGACGTCATTCGCGACGACACATTCGCGCGCACTCGTTTCGCGTCTCCCACGCGATCGAGACGCGTCGCGCGCCCTCGCCTCGCGCCCCCATCGCCCCCATCGCGACCGCTTAGGGCTTTCCCTCGCGATCGCGCCCGCGCGCGCGTCGATCGCGCGCTCGCGCTCGCGCTCGCGCGTACGCACCACGAACGTGTCGTTAAAAGACGCAAAGATATGCGCGACGCCGAAGACGAGCTCGCCTTCACGCGCGTTGGGGCCGACGTACGTAGCCTGCGATGACGGTGAAGACGCGGATCCGAGAGGTCAGGATGGGTGTCGGGAGACGCGCGTTTGTGTGCGTCTGCGCCTCGCGTCTGCGCCTCGCGCGCGTCGAAACCGCGGCGAGACGATCGAGAGGTTTCACGCGCGCGCGTTTCCTCGCGGAGACGGTCGAGACGGGCGTCGATCGCGTACCATGGCGTGTCTTTGCGTCGCGGAGAGGCGGCTCGCGCGCGCGCTCGACCGCGCGCGACCGCGCGGGCGTCCGCGCGTCCGAACCCTCGTATTTATGGAATGTCTGGTATCATACACTGCGTTATCTTTATGCTAACAGTAGGTGATAAAATCGTCTCTCGTGCATACGTGCGAGTACGTACATTGGTAGTATCGGACTTCCGGTACGTATTCTGTCGAATGTTAATCGATAGTAGAAAGTGAGGACGAGACGGGTCCAATCAATCCAATCCGACGCCGACGCAAGATGGCGACTCGTCGCGGCCGCCGCGCGCCGACTCGTCGCGACGGCGTGCGATGGCGCGCGGTGGCGACGAACGCGCTCGTGTTGGTATCGTGCGTCGCGGTGTTTCGCTCTTCTCGCGCGCGAAACACCGCGGCGGCGGGCGACGACTCGGACGGACGGTTGCGCGCGAGACGCGGTCGTCTCGAGACGCCGACGCCGACGCCGACGACGTCGACGAGGACGCGACGAGGGGAGACGCTGTACGTCTCGTCGCACGGCGCGTTCGTCGCGCTCGACGCGACGACGAGGGCGCGGCGCGTATTGCACGAGGGACGCGGCGCGTATTACGGCGCCTTCGCGAGCGACCGCGCGGGCGAGGCGTGGGTCGTCGCGCGAGGGGACGCGAACGAGACGCGCGGGAGGGACGGTGGGAGACTTAGACGGGATTGTTGCGAGGAGGCGCTCTTAAGAATTGATCTGACGAGCGGAGACGTTTTGGAGGAGCGTTCGGTTGAATCGAAGTTTACGCACGACGCGACCCGGCGTCTTCGCGGCGGCGTCTTCGTGGCGGACACGGGGCGAGGAAGGATCTTAGAGCTCGAGTATCCGTCGATGAAGACGAGATACATCGCGACGTTGACGGTGCGTGAACACGTGAACACTGTTTTACCGGCGAATGTGGACGAGTACGGCGAGCACGCGGTGTGGGCGGTGCTTCATAATTTAGGACCGAGCGAAGTCGCGTTGATCGACGTCAAGACGGGGGCGGAGCTCGCGCCGCGATTGCGAAACGTCGGCAAAAAGTCACACGGTTTGGTGTCGTACGATGGCAAGTTTTTAATGTTGAACAGCGGCGAGGGTGAACTCATACTAGTGGATCCCGCGACGGATGAATACGAAGTTCTTTGGAGAGAACCGTCGCGAACGTTCATGAAGGGTCTCGTCGTGGTCGACGAGGTGGCGTATATCGGTGTGTCGGTGTTTGGAACGCGCGCGGAACGTGCCGATCCAGAGAAGACGAGTGATGTCGTTGCGTTTGACTTGCGTCGGAGAGACGTGCTCTGGCGCGAAACGATACAGACGCATGGTCTTCTGAATTCCTTATTCGTAGACAGAAGAGCTGGCGAACAAGCGCGATGGCTCGATTTACGCAAAAAGGCGTTCCCGCTCACCGCAAGAAGTATGGATGCACTACTGATTGAACACGATGCCGTCGATATTCGCCTGCTTCGCGAATACGTAGACAAGCTTCCGAAGGATGCGTTCACGCAAAACGCGCAGCGAGACAATGCATTTCTTGATGGAAGAACGAAAAATCAACAAGCAATCAAACCAGGCGTCGACACCATGCACTTGATATTCTCCGACAGGTCGGGAGAAGAGATATTTCTTTTCCCGTACTGGGAAAAGTTTAGACCGTACATCACGCCCCTGTTGACGTCACTGTTCACGCGTCAACTCGGCGTGGAGGACCCAACCAAGCACATCGTGCGTTTGCAAATAGCCGTGATGAACGCGGGTGCGATGATACACACGCATGTCGACTCTGGACCATGGGCGACTCGCAATCATCGCTTTCATATCCCCATCGTAGTGCCTCCGGAAGTGGACGCGGCGCAACTCATCATATCACCACCCGGAATGGATGAAGTCGCCGTGACTCCGGTCGAGGGCCGACCGTTCGAGATCAACAACGCCGTGGAACACACCGTGCGCAATCACGCTTCGAGCTGGCGCATTCATTTACTCGTTGATTTTTCAGAGAACGAAATACCGAATTCAAACTTACACGCGCTGCCGGTCGGCGCGATATGCAGCTACGCGACGTTAGGCAAGGATAGATGCCACGCGAACGCGATGGCCTAAGATTAGCTAGATGTTTAGGTTTCCATGTGTTTTACATGCTCGATCACATTATTTTTATGGCTCGTTCGAATCCGGAAGCCTTGCCTTGACGACTCGCCGGTCGGCGAGGACCCTTGACGTCACGTTCGATACCCAAGGTGTACTCTAAGAAACCATCTTTATCCTCGCGAGTAAACTTTTCCGATAGTACCATGTCGTCATCTTCAAGGAGTTGGTAGCGAGTGGAAACGCCCGCGTGGAATTTCCATTTGGCAAAGTCATCGTCGGACGCCTCGAGTTTATCTTTGATGCGTGCCTTGATTTGCCCCAGGGTCTCACCTCTCAATAAGCGCAGCAAGAATGGTTCATCGTAAGGATGATACTGACTCGGATTGGACAGATCTTTGGAAATATTGTACACTCGAAGCAGAGAGGCGTCCTCGTCCTCGTCCTCTGGCACTTCTTCCGCGCGCAGAGTCCAGTATTGTTCGTTGATGTCTGCGATGCTCTTCTCGGTGTCGAATACCTTGTATATTTGCGAGTAAAACAATTCGAGCAAACGAAGTTTCTTCCCTTTCAGACGTTCCCCGAGTTTTGAACGCAACTCTTCGAGGACATCCTGCACCTTGGCGTCCTTGGGAAGTCGTAACTGGAATTTCTCAATCAACCGTGTATTTGCTCCATGGAAATAGATCTGTAAATCCTTCAGCTGTTCGAGCTCAGGCAGCGGAATATCGACAACGTCGTAGTACAGCACCTCATTTTGTTGATTGTCGAGCATTTGAGCTAAAGTGTTGACGCCTCTAAACTTGAACGGCGTGCTCTTCGGTCCATTTGTGTAGATGTTGTGAGACGTGAAGCGAAGCAGCTTCGGATCTGACAATTGGAGGGCGTCCGCCAACGCTTCAGCGACCTGGTCGTAGCTCGTGAGCTTGGTGAGTTCCAGTCTGACTTGATCAGTCTTAGGAGCGTTTAATTCGCGACACAGCACGACTTGGTGATTGTGCCTAAAATCGATGAACTGGCGAACGTTCGGAAACTTGAGCGTGTCCTCCATCTCATCGGTAACGGCTGGCTGAACGATGAGAATGTCTCCGTTTCCTAGTTGCATCGTCTCATCGTCATCATTCACCTTTTCACAGAGCGAATTGTTTTCTAAGTTCTCCTCCGAGATCAAGTCCACCGTGATATCGTTGTCACGAACAAACGCGATTTCTTCGTACAGCTCAACAGATTGCTCCGGAGCAAATCCAGCTAGCGATTTGATCTTACCCAAGTAGTCGCTCAATGTCCGGCTACCATCGGCATAAAAAGCGCCGCGGTACGATAGTCTCGCTTCGTGGGGATCATAGACTTTCAGGTGAAGGCAAATGTCTTTCCCGGGAATCGCCAGCATCGCCTCCTCGTCTTTGTCCTCAAGGTACAGTCGTAATTCCCCGTAAGAGTGACGATTCGACTTCTGAATGCGCATGTTTTCCACTGTTGCGTCCAAATTGAAATCATCGCGAATGAAGTCGGCGGGTCTCGTCGTCTTGTTCCTCCTTGGTTGATACAACCAGTACCGCTGTCGCTCGATTGGAACGCCCAACTCTTCCGCAACGCGCGCCTTGAACTTGCCAAACTTCGTCTTCTTCGGTAAACGGAAACGATGGACGTCGTTGAAATTGCCTAAGTCGAAGAACTTCTCGGTCTCGCTTTGTCTATGTAAATCCTGCTGGCGTAAAACCTTGATCACCGTGTACAAGTGCGCCTCAGCCTTCTCCAGAGCCTGTCTCTCCTTCTCCTTTTGTTCCTCGGCAAATCTGGCTTGAAGGTGTTCGGTAAGATGTGCCGCATTTGCTTCGCACAATATTTCGTCCATGTCGCTCTCCCGAATGTAAACTAACATGTATGCGCTGCTCACTTTCGCGAGGCGTAGGTTGGGCGCGATTCTCACATTTGTCACGTCGTCAGCAGCCTCCATATCGTCGTCAGCCGCGGCTGATCCTCCGCTTCCGTATTGATCCATTACAGCCTTCTCTTTGGTTTCCTTTGTCACGTGTTCATCATCAAATTTGTACCATTGTGCATCACCTGACTGTAACTCTGGTCTGATGAAGGCGTAGTAGTGTCCTCCGTTGATACCGCCGCTATGCACTAGTACGCTGTGAAGTTTGTACTTGTTTCGCACAGTCTTATCCGCTTCAGGGACGAGATACTTGCGATCGCCGACATCTAAATCGAGTTCCTCGGGAAATTCGTACCTATCGTGGATTTTCACCATCGTATCACGGTGAAAATCGTATTCAAAACGCTTGAGCTGAATTTGCAAGACGGGCGGGAATTCATGAAACAAAGTTCCTTTCCGAGCGTCTTGCAACCCGTGGCCCTCGGCGCGGTACTTGTTTTCACCATCGAGATTTTCAGTCTCCGTGTAACGATCGAACGATGCATAGATATCTTTGCAGCCCTTCACATCGAGCTGAAGATCGAGAAACGCCTCCTTGCGTTCGCTCTTGTAATCGACATTGATGCACTGTATGAAATTCACGGTATGACCTTCGAACAACTTTTGAATGGTCCCTTCGACGGTGGTTTGTTTCATCTGTTCCTCGAGCTTGTCCTGAAGCACGCGGTTGAGCTCTTGCACGTCGTGTTGCATGAAGGAGTCATACGAGTCCCAGCCGAACGAGCGCGTCAAGTCTTCGGTGGCAACGTCGCCATGCTTGGCGTACTGCAGACAATAAAAGACCGATTGTAACGCGAGGGGCATGGATGAATGCGCCTCTTGTTCCTCATCCGTCGGCATGTGATACACCGCGCGACGAAACGACGGAATGTGGTAGAGGGTCTGCAACAACGAGTTCATGTAACACGTCGCGCCTTGATTCTTCAACCCAATCAATCCAGTCTCCTTACGAGAGTCGTAATCGTTGTAAAACGAGTTCGACATCGTCGCACGCTCCACCTCGTGCGCCTCGCACGGCATGACGTGCACGCGAAATGTCACCTTACCCTCGCCGTCCACGTATCCCTTGTCAAACATGTCCCTCCGAGCGATGAAAGTCGTAAACCCCCAATCCGACTCATTCTCCTGAAACGCGTGCGTCGCATCGCGCGTCTCCATCATCTCCGGTACCGTCGGGTGTATCATCTGCAACTCAAACTTACACGCGCGACTCCATTTTTGACACAACGTCTCGTCTCGCGCCGGTCTGTCCACCGTGTCCAAAAACAAACTCAGCGAGCACTCATCTGCGAGCTCTCTGTCCTGCGTGTTCCCGCACGGAAACATCATCAACCGCCACTTTGTGTCCCCACACTGGAACGCATCGCTGTACGCCTTCCCCTCGAGCCTCGGACCGCCGCTCGGCCCGACGTCCGTCCTCCACGTGAACCAGACATCCGTCGCGCGCGCGAACGCGGCTTCGCTATCGGACGCGCTCTCGATTGAATCGCACCCCGCGTCTTCGACGTCCGCGTCGAAGACATCGCGGTTATCGTCGGACGTCATCTCCACTGCGCGCGTCGTCGTCGAGTCGTCGTCGTCGTCGTCGTCAGTCGTCAACTCATCATCCGCGATCGAAATTTTTTCGCGTCGCGTCGTCGCGCGCGTCGTCGCGCGCCCGCGTCGATCGGACGCGTCGATCGCGCGCACCGTCGTCCGAACCCTCGACCACCGCGGCGCGCGCCGTCATCGCGTGGGCGCGCCGTCGGCCAGTGGCGTCGGAAACCGTCGGGCGCCAGCCAACGACTTTGCGTTATCACACTGGTGGCGTGGTCACATTGGGAGCGAAACGAATCGTTCGGCGTCTTTCGCGGCGCGCGCGCGGTGCGAAACGACCTCGGAACGATGGATGTGATGTGAATGCATGTTTTTGTCGCGTCTAGTGGATGTTTGAAGTCGTGTGTCGGAGTACGGAGGCGATCGCGGGAATCGTCGGGACGCGCGGCGGCGCACCGGCTCAGGGCGCCCTCGCGCGAGAACCTCGAGACGATCGCGCGCCGCCTCGAGACGGGCTGGTTACGGTGCGCGCGGTGGATTGAACGTCGTGTTGCGATGGCGTCGGGAACGGGTCGCCGATGGCGCCGTGGACGGAGCGTCGGAATGCCGGGAACACGACTGGGTCGCGAATTTTCGTCGACAGAAATTTCGCCGCGTCCGACTGCGAAGACGCGGACGACGGCGGCGTCGATTTATCCTTGCCTTCCTTGGAATCCTTCGACGACGCATCTTTCGAGTCTCTGTGATGCTGCTCTTTTCGCGACGACCGACGACTCTGTTGACTCGAGAGCGGTCCGAACGACGGCGCGCTCGTCGTCGCGCGCCTCGACGCGTCCGCCGACGCAGTCGGCGTCGACACGCTCGTCGACATCGGACGCGGTATGTGCGGTACGTGCGCGCTGTGCGCGTGTTTCCCCTTCACCCCCTCGGACGCGCTCGCGTCCTCCTCATTCGCACCGTCGTCGCGTCTCTTCGTCCCCTCTCTCGCCGCGCGTTTCCGCTCGCGCTTCGACAGACGTCTCGTCACGACGAAATGCGCCCTCGAATCCGACGATTTCGGGTGATGTCTCGCCAACAACTGCGCGAAACTCGTCGATTCATCGATCGGCATGGACTTCTTCCCCTCCGTCCCTCGCCACGCCAGCGTCACGCGCACGACGCCTCTCGGCGCCGCCGCGAGCTCGCGCCGAGACAGATTCATCCGTCGCATCCCCTCCTCGTTCGCGCTCACCGCGCGCGCGATGTCTCGAACGAACCGTTCGCATCGCGTCTCGTTCGACACCCCCACCTCACCGAGAACGCGTCCATCGCTCGATCGCACGTCGAAGGACGTCTTGAATGATTCCATCGCGAATGAATGAATGAATGCGCACACCCGATCCGCCGTCGTCTCGTCGTCCTCTCTTCCTCGCGCGACGCGTTCGCGCGGGGCCTCGTCTCGCCCTCGTCGCCGAGCGATGTCGATCCCGACGACCACGCGCGCGAGTCCCGCGAGCGTCGAGCGTCCTCGTCCTCGTCCTCGCGCGTCGACGCCCTCGCGCGCGACGTCGGAGGTTCCGAGACGGGTCGCGATGACGCTCGCGATGACGACGCTCGCGCGCCGCGCGACGCGCGCGACGACCGCGATCGCGATCGAGCCTCCGCGAGGGTACGGCGCGCCCGTGTTCGCGTCGAACGGGTCGACCGCGAATCGGTTCGAGGGGAACGCGCGCGCGGGATCGACGTCCCCGAGGGCGTACGCGATGGATTGGCCGAGCGGATGGTGCGCGCTGGAAGATCTGGAATCGGCGCGTCTCGTCAACGTGGACGCGAGTTTTAAGGATCCCGAGGACGAGGCGTCGACGTTGGCGGTGTTCGTGACGCCCGTGAGAGAGAAGAGCGTGGACGCGCGGTTCGGGACGCTGAGGGAGGACGCGCGGAGACGGGCGGAGAGCGCGGCGAGACAGCGGACGATGGACGCGAGGATCGGGGAGACGATCTCGGCGAGTGGGCGGACGCTCGATGCGCACGTGATCGAGACGGAGGTCGGGGGTGGGACCGCGGGACGGTTCGGTGCGGCGGTGGAGCTGGTCAAGGCGTTCGTGGACGGGGAGACGGGGACCGAGTACGT
>TARA_B100000674_G_scaffold386753_1_pt1 | contig 18682 bp, 17 predicted proteins | sample TARA_B100000674 | Tara Oceans TARA_B100000674 (sample SAMEA2622759) | marine metagenome | biome: marine biome (ENVO:00000447); feature: surface water layer (ENVO:00002042); material: "saline water (ENVO:00002010), including plankton (ENVO:xxxxxxxx)" | depth 5 m
TGCAACGGTTTGTCACCGGCCCCGACCCTTCTGCGGATCATGCAGGCACTGGTTGGCCGCGAAGACAGCGCATCGCCGCTTAATGTTCTGGTTGGGGCAGACTGCAATTGTGAACGTCTGGCGGACTCGCTTGGCGAACTGGCCGATGAGGTGCAGCTGGCAAGTGATGCAAAACAGTTTGCCCGCATCAACTGATAGCGATTAACGGGCACGCCTTCGACCTGCCCACACCGCCGGCATGCCATTGCCGGCGCAACTCCCGCCCATGATGCTTATGGCATCGCGTCGCGTAGCTGAGCGCGGCGAGAATAAAATAAAGCGCTGCGCATCGGCACAGGGGTGTGGATCACGGTAGCCCGCACCTTGCGGGTGGTGTGTCGCGCCAAAGCCATCTGGTTACCTTGTCACCGGGTCGTTTGGCGCATTTGACATGCTTGGCTTATGCCCGCGACCGGCTGATGCGACAGACGAAATAACAGGAAGCATTATGTTAGAAGATCCCGCCGACGAGAGCAGCGAGACACCCAGCCCATACGAAAACGATCCCGAGCGACCCGACTTTGCCTTTGATCCCGATGACCCCTGGACACAGACGTTTCAGGAAGGTCTTTCGCGCGCTAATCTTGCAGGCAAGACCGTTTATGAAGTCGGGGTCGGGACCGGCATCAATGTTGCCTTTATCTTGCGAAACTGCGGTGCCAAGCGCGTTTATGGCAGCGACCTTGATCCCCGCCTTGTCGTTTTGGCAGAGCGCAACATCAAAAGCCTGTCGCCCGAACATGCCAAACATTTCGAACCGGTCCATGGCAGCGTCAGCCTTGTCGATACCGACGAGGCGCGTGAAAAGGTTGCCAATACCGATGTGGTGATTGCCTGCATCCCGCAGGTGGGTGAGCCGGGCGACGAACGCCTGACCGCCTTTCGCGAGGCCCAGTCGATTGAGCTTGCCGAAGGCGCTGGCGACGAGGCCGAAGACCATATCGCGCATTATTACCCCTGGAGCCTGTTTGACGAGTATCCTTATAACTCCGTCGGGCTGGGGCTCAATGAAGCATTGATGCGCCGCATTCGTGAACATGCGCCCAATGCCGAACTGGTGATGAATTTCGGCTGTCGCATCGGCACGGAGATCATCTGCGAATGCTTTGAAGCCAATGGCTATAAGCCCGAAAAGATCGCCTCGAAAATCGTGCTGCAGCATGCGGGCACCGATATTTCGTTCTTTGTGACCCTGGAAAAGGCACTGAGCGGAACCGGGCTTGAAAAGCAGCTAGTCTGTAAATTCTATGCCGACCCGGAAGGCACGCAGCCGCTTTCAGCCACCAAGGCCCAGCAAATGATCAATAAGGATTCGAATGTGCCGCTCTATCACGAAGTGGCGGTGATTCGCGGCGTGCCGGTTTAAGACCAAGCAATATCCCGATCAGAAACAACAACACCCCGTGACCGATGGTTACGGGGTGTTTTGTGTTTGGATCGCGTAAAAGCCGCCTTGATTAATGCAGGATCTGACCCGATGCCTGATCGGGATCACCTGGCATGATCAGATCGCCGGCCATCAGGCCAAGGGCGTCAGTGGCGCGGGCAACAATAATCCGGCCTTCGACCGGGTTGCCCTTTTCCTGACGCAGGACACCCAGCGTATCGGACAAGACATCAAAGCCGCATTCTGCCAGCCATTCGCCAATCGCGCGCTGGTGATGGCGGAACCGCTGGCCGGGGCCAAGGTCAAACGGGAAGGCTTCGCCATGTTCGAGCGTGAAGACCAAAAGCGCGCCGGGCCGCATTCGTGCATGTGCAGCACGCAGGGCCGGTACCAGATCGCCAAGATAGTTCAAAACGTCTGCCGCAATCACCAGACTGTATTCCGTGCCCATTTCAGCCGGGATGTCGGTAATGTCACCGGCAACGAGCGTGCGATAAAGCCCCTTGGCGCGCGCCCGGTTGATCATGCGCGGTGACAGATCGATGCCGTCAATGGCATCGACGTGGCCCGCAAATACTTCGGCCACGAGACCCGTACCGCAGCCAAGATCAAGCACCTCAAGCGGGCGCAGCATGTCGGGCAAATGCGAACGCAGGGCTTCAAAAAGAAGCTCCGGCCCGCGATAGGCCAAACGATCCCGCAGGCTGATTTCAAAGCGCGGGGCATAATCGTCAAACAGCGCACGAACATAATCGGGCGGCAGACGATCACGAAGGGCGGCAGCACCCAGCAATGTCAGGCGGACTTCCGCCCCCATGCGATCCTTGGGATCAAGCATCAGATACTGACGGAAAGCTTCGATGGCGTTATCGGTTTCGCCGGCGCGTTCATAGATATCGCCCAGGGTAAAATGGGCTTCGTCCCATTCCCCGTCGGCTGCCAATGCAGCACGCGCAACATCAATTGCCGCGATGTAGTCGCCCTGCGATACCAATGCCAGTGCGACATCAAGCCGCCGACTGGCCGACACACGATCTTTGCTCATCTTGGGTCAGGACCTGTCCATTTTGCTGCAATGGCAGCCGTTATGTTTGTGAAATCCAAGGAAAAGCCCGCAGAGCGGGTTGGCATCCCGGACAAGGGATTTGACGCAGGAGGTCGCAAACATAACGGCTGTCCTGCGGATCGCTCGGATCTGTACGGCAACTTTGTCGCAAAACCTTGAAAGATATGTATCTTCCTGCGGTTTTGCTTCGCGTATCCGTAAAGATCTGAGCGACCATTTCAACAAAATGGACAGGTCCTGACCCAACTGAGAAATCCGAAAAAAAGGGGGTTTGGGCGATGTGCCGAAACCACAACCAAAGATAATGCTATATCTTCCTATTTTCGGAGTTTGGCAAGATAGATTAAATCATTTGAAATCAGCCTTTTAGCCGACCTCAAGGATTTTGCCTCAGGACAAAGCGGCCCTGGCATCAAGTGTGCGGCGAATCCATGGGATAAAACCATAGAGAAAGCGCGTAGTGGCCGGCATGAACCACGCCCCGTGGTGATACATCGGATCAAGCGAGGTGACGATGAGATGACCGGCAAAGCTGGTCGTGTCTTCATAAAGCACCGACCGACCGTCCTTGTAATCCACAAGTGATCTGGCATGGGGCGGCACATCAAACAGATCATGCAGATGCCAACTGACATCGGCCTTGCCGAGATCGGCAAACATGTCGTGTTCGCGTGCCGCGATTTCGAGGCCAAGGTCCGCGCCCGGTTCCAGCCACCACCAGAAATTGGTTTCGACCTGCTCGCGCGATACATCGGGCAGCCATTTTTCCTGCTCCGTATCGCCCATGGCGACCACCATGCCACCGCGATCAAGGAATGCACGTATGCGCTTGGCGTGCGGTACGATGACCTCGGCCGGTGTGCGGCATGAAATGATCAGGCCAGCGGCATCTGTCAGATCCTCGTCACGCAGATCGCGGATATAGATGACTTCATCGATATGCGGCGCAATCCGGGGATCCTCGAGCGTTGCCTTGTGATAGCCCATGCCGCCATCAAGGGCGATCAGCTTCGGGCGGGATGGATTTGAAGTATTCATGGCCGTGCTCATACCCGTTCCTCCTGCCTTGCTGTTGCCTGCACCTGAATTGTCAGCCATTTGGCAAAGTTCGGGGCAAGCCTGTCTGCCGTCGTGCCAACACCGGCCTGGGCAAAGGTCAGAAAATCATTTCCCGCGTGACAGATGATAATCCCGCCTTCCGGGCGGTGCCAGATCCAGTCGATGGGGGCCTGCATCGGATCTTCATCCATCCCGTTGAGCAGCACGGCCCCATCGGGTGCCGGATTATGACCGCGCCCCCAGAAACCGGCAACGCCACGACGGAATGTCAGATCTTCGTCGGTTACACCGTCAAACAGCGGGTGATCTGCCAATCGGGTAATCCTGAGCCCCGCCAGATTGCGTTTCGGGCGCGGGATGAATTCACCAACCCCGTCAATCACCGGATAGGCCATCGGGCCGCTCCAAAGCACAACACCGCCGCAATCAAGATAGCGCGCCAGCACATCCTTGTTGGCGAGCAAGAAGCGCAAATCGGCATGAATGGAAATCGCAAGGGCGGCATAACGCGTCAGATCAACATCGGGCAGCTCATATTGGCCGAGCCGTTCAAAAATCACCGGGGCGAAGCGGTCCCGATCGGCAAGTGACGGGGCCATTTTATCAGGCCCGATACAGGCAACATGGATGTTCTGATCCGGATGCACGTTCTTTATCCGTCTTGTTGATGTTCGCACCCGATGCCGGGGGTCAAGCAGACCCGCCCAAACATTTGTCAGGGTCTTTCGGGGTTATCACCGGCACCCCCGAATTGCAATTTATTTTGCGAACCATTCGCATATTTAAACATCAAGATGGTCTGTTGTGTATTGGCAGGGAACGGTTACGCCACGTCCAAAAGCCCGCCACTCTCTCAGAACGGCTTCAACCCTGCCTTGCAGGATCATCATCTTCTTATCTTGAATTCTGCCTTAGCATCCCCAGTTTAAAAATGTTCTGAAACAGCGCGCTATCTCAGCGTTCCCTTATGGATGAGACAAAAATTTATCGACGCCCATTGATAAAATTAATGCATTCTCATACATTAATATAAATTTCGATTTCAATGGATTGGATGATGGAAAACTTCACGCCGGTTTCCGCCCTGATTGGCGGCGGACTTATTGGTTTGGCCTCTGGCCTTTATCTTTTGCTCAATGGCCGGATTGCCGGTATCAGCGGCATTCTTGGCGGCTTGTTGACCCCGACCAAGGGTGGCTCGGCCGTGTTTGAACGCCTTGCCTTTGTCATCGGTCTGGTTGTCGGTCCGTTCATTCTGATGAATGCCACCGAGATCGCAGCCCAGAGTGTTGTGACAAGCTCGCTTCCGGTGATCATTGTTGCCGGTCTTCTGGTCGGTCTTGGCACCACGATCGGCAGTGGCTGCACCAGTGGCCATGGCATTTGCGGCCTGTCGCGCTTTTCGCTGCGTTCGCTGGTTGCGACCCTGTCCTTCATGGCGGCTGGTTTTGTCACCGTCCTTGTCACCCGTCATCTGATGGGAGGCATGTAATGCGTACGATTGTTTCCCTGATTTGCGGCATGATTTTCGGCTTTGGCCTTTATATTTCGGGTATGATTGACCCGCAGAAGGTCCTTGGCTTCCTTGATATCTGGGCGATTGCCGATGGTGGCTGGGACCCGAGCCTTGCCTTTGTCATGGGCGGTGGTCTGGCAGTTGCCATTCCGATCTTCCAGTTTGCCAAGAACCGTACCGAAGCTGTGTGTGGCGGTGAGATGAGCCTTCCGACCAACCGTGCCATTACCACCAAACTGATCGCAGGCGGTCTTCTGTTCGGGACCGGTTGGGGTCTGGTCGGCTATTGCCCCGGTCCGGCCCTGAGTGCGCTGGCATTCGGACATACCGATACGATCATTTTTGTTGTGGCAATGATTGTCGGTATGGGCGGTGCCCGTGCGGCCGGTCTGAACAAATAAGCCCTAACCTATAATCTGCTGCCGGTTTGGTCCCCCCGGCCTTTGGCCGCAGGTTTTGCAACCGCCCGTGTGTTCCACCGGGCGGTTTCGCATTTCCGGTCAAAATTTGGCTAAATTCTCGCAGCACCGGGCTTGTCTTTGGCGTTAAAATCCCATAACTGAGCTTCAGGGTCGATTATGTGACTGAGCTGTGACCCTTGTAGCGCCATATTGACGTCCATAAAGGTTTCCAAATGAAGATCGGCATTCTTGAGACCGGATTTGCCCCGGAAGAACTTCGCAGCGATTTCGCATCCTATCCCGGGATGCTTGAAAAGCTGCTTGGCGATGTTGACCCGAGCCTTGAGTTCGAAACCTGGACCGTCCTTGAAGACGTTTTCCCGGCCTCCATCGGCGATGCTGATGGCTGGGTGATCATGGGTTCCAAGCATGGCGTTTACGAAAACACCCCGTGGATGATCCGCCTGCAGGAATTCCTGCGCAATGCAGTTGATGCCGGTCAGCCGGTCTTTGGCATCTGCTTTGGCCATCAGATCCTTGCAACCGCACTTGGTGGCAAGGTGATCAAGTCTGACAAGGGCTGGGGCGTTGGTGTGCATGAATATGCGGTCGATGCCAGCAACAGCGACTGGCTTTCTGATAGCCCGGCGACCATCCGTATCAACGCCTTCCATCAGGATCAGGTTGTCGAACCGCCAAAAGGTGCAAGCGTTTGGGCAAGTTCGGATTTCTGCCCCTATGCCGGTTTGCAGTACGGACCCAATGCCGCGTCCATCCAGCCGCACCCAGAATTCATGAAACCTTATGAAACCGCACTTCTGCAGGCGCGCTATGATCTTATCCCGGATGATGTGCATGCTGCTGCCATGAAGTCGCTTGAAACGCCGATCACCAGCGTTGATTTCGCACGTTCAATCGTCAAATTCATGACCCGGAAGCGCATCAAATCGGCCGCCTGATCCAGGACTGATTTCAGCCGCGTGCCGACATACAATTTCAAAAGCCATCAGTTTTGCTGATGGCTTTTTTCGTGCCTGAACAGATAAAACACTTTATCAACCAAAGGTGTTGCATGATCCTGTCACAACAGGACTACGCCAAAAGGACATGATCGACCACAGAATGTCGACGCCCGATTGGACTGCGTGAGAGACGAGCGAATAAACAACGGGCACCTGAACCGATGATCCAGAATTTGCGGCTGTATTCCGGCCTGACCATGTTTGCCTATGTGCTGATGCATCTGTTGAACCATGCCGCAGGCATCGTTTCACCGGAATTGATGCAGGCATTCGGCGAATACACCACCGAAGTCTGGCAGTTCCTGCCGCTTGAAATTCTGTTGCTGTTGTCGTTGGTGACGCACTTCTTCCTTGCCACCGGGCGCCTGACCAGCCGCCGTACCCTGCGTCTGCGCAAATCCGAATGGGCGCAGATGATTTTGGGTCTGTGCATTCCGTTTCTTATATTTCGCCATATCATCGCGACCCGGGTCATTGATCTTGGCTTTGATGTCGATTCCCCGCATGAGCGTGTCTTGCTCGATCTGGCGGTATTCATCCCGTTTCAGGGGATTCTTCAGGCCATCACCGTCATTGTCGTCTGGGCGCACGGCTGTATCGGCATTCATTTCTGGCTTCGGGTTAAACCGTTCTATCCGAAATGGCGCAACACGCTTGGTACCCTTGCCATCCTGATCCCGACATTGTCACTGGCGGGCTATGCGGCCGCCGCCGCCGAAGTTGTCCGGCGGGCCGAGGAAGGCGGGCGCAAATACGTGTTTGGTGTGATTGATGCCGCCAATGTCAATCAGGCCGCCATCACGTTTTATGAAAACGCGATTGTGCCTTTCACGATCATCAGTATCGCCTTGGCCCTGGCACCGTTTGGCGTGCGGCAAATCCGCCAGACCATTGATCGAGTCAAACGTGGCCCGATGCTAAGCCTGCCCAATGGGCGTTTTGTGCGTGTCCCCCCCGGGGCCACCGCACTTGAAGCGCTGCGCGATGCCGGGGTTCCGATGGCATCGGTCTGTGGCGGGCATGGGCGCTGCACCACGTGCCGCATTCATTGCGGATCGGGCACCGATCAGCTGGCAGCCCCCGGCCAGATCGAGGCAGCAGCGCTTAAAAGCATCCAGGCGCCCAAGGGCATGCGCCTTGCCTGTCAGATCAGGCCGCAAAATGATCTGGCGGTCGCACCACTCTTGCCGCCCAATGCCACCGCGCGCGATGGCCGCCGCCCCGGCGGGCTTTCGGGCAGTGAAAGACAGGTTGTCTGCATCTTTATCGACTTGCGCGATTCGACCAAGCTTGGCGAAAGCAAGATGCCCTATGACGTGCTTTTCATCTTAAACCAGTTCTTTGCCGAGATGACCGAGGCGCTGCGTGCGACGGGCGGTTATTACGCGCAGTTCACGGGTGATGGCCTGATGGCGCTTTATGGTCATGAAAGTGACGATATCGAACGTACCATCCTGCAAGCGTTCGAAGGCGGGGCTGAAATGCTGCGCCGGATCGAGGGGTTGAATGAACATCTGCAATCCGAACTGCCCCATCCGCTGCGCATCGGGATCGGCATGCATATGGGCAAGGCGATTGTCGGGGAAATGGGCCCGCCCGGCCGCGAAAATATCAGCGCGATTGGCGATACCATCAACACCACCGCCCGCCTTGAAGCCCAGACCAAAGGACATGGCGTGCCATTGGTGATTTCAAAGGCACTGTTTGATCATGGGCCGATTCCCTTGCCGGAAAACGCCGCCGTGCATGAGGTTGCATTGCGTGGCAAGAACCAGTCGGTGGCCTATTACGCACTTGATGCCATACCCGATCTGACAAAGACCAAGAAATAGGTGCGCGGAAGGCGGCCACACGCAGGCAAGGCTTGACTATTGCGGGGAAAACCACATTTATTTGAATAGATGAAAATGTCTGGTGCCGAATGCTTCGGGTCGGACGCCCGGATGCCCAAAACGCAGATTGCGCGGGATCCGAATATAACCACACTCGCTCTGACGGAGGAGGTGCTGCAAATGTCGCGAATTTCAATGTTCAACAGCCCGCTGCTTTTGGGTTTCGATCAGATCGAACGCGTTCTGGATCAGGTCTCGAAAACCAAGGCCGAGGGTTATCCGCCCTATAACATCGAGCAGATCGGTGAAAACAAACTGCGCATTACCGTCGCGGTCGCCGGATTTGCCGAAGAAGACCTGTCGGTAACCACCGAAGACAATCAGCTGATCATCCGTGGCAAACATACCGACGATGACAGCGAACGTGTCTATATCCATCGTGGCATTGCGTCACGCCAGTTCCAGCGCTCCTTCGTTCTTGCCGAAGGCATCGAAGTTGTCGGCGCGCATCTTGATAACGGTCTTTTGCATGTTGATCTCAACAGACCTTTGCCGGAACCGGTCGTGCGTGAAATCGCGATTGGATCGAACAAGAAAAAAGCTGTGCCTTCCCGCACCATAGACATGAAGGTCGAGGAAGAGGACAGCACTGCCGATACAGAAAACGGCAAAGCCTAACCAAGGAGTGGTTAAAATGACAAACCGGACAGACAACCACGACACAAAGAGCCCGCAGAGGATCGGTCAGGATACCGGCCTTCTGTCAAATGGTGACTTCGCCCTGTTGGGTATCCATGACTTTGCCTATGTGCGTCAGGTCCCCAATACCGAAGAAGACAGTGATGAACTGGTCTATGGCGTATTTACCGCTGACGGGACGCATATCGCGTCCTTTGAAAACCATGCTGTTGCGGATGCTGCCATCCGCCAGCACGACATGGAACCGCGCGCGGTCCATTGATCAGACACGGCTATCGTGAAATGCAAGGATGCCCGGCCATGTGCCGGGCATTTTTTATATCTGTGAGATGTTTTCGGGAACTTCCGCCACCTAGCGGATTTCAATCACTTCACCCGGCACGGCCATGCGGACCTGCTCATTGCCGTGAATGACCTGGGCCATCTCGGCCCGCACATCGCGTTTGACATGATAAAGCCAGAACCGCGCACCGGGCATGTCGGATGCCAGTTTCAAAACCGTTTCAAGATCACAATGGGCCGCATGTTGCGGATCATGTTTGATCAGATAGGTTTCCTGAAACACCAGATCCGCACCGGTAAACAGCGCTGCGGTATCGGCCGTGACATTGCCATCGCCGGAATAGGCAAAGCCCTTATCGGCATATCGGAGCAGGATGGCATGGTTCTGGACACTATGGTCGGACCGCGCAAAGCGACATTCAAACGGACCGATTTTTGATGTATCGGCAATCGAATGCCAGATGATGGTAAACGGCCAGGCCGATCCCAGACCGGTAAAGCCAAGCTCCATCAGTTTTTCAAGATGGGTCCGCAATTGCGGCGAGCACAGAATGCGGAGCGGCTTGGAACGCCCGTCATCGCGCCAGTTCAGCATGATCGGCACCAGACCAAAAATGTGGTCGGGATGCATATGGGTAAAATAGATCGCATCAATTGCATCGGGATCAGGGAATTTACCCATCAGATGGCCGGCCGCCGTCGCCCCGCAATCAATCAGCAGACGGAAATCGCCCGCAGACACGACAACAGATGAATTTTCAAAATTCGGATCGAATGCCTCGCCAACGCCAAGAACATCAATGCGCAGATGATCGCTGTTCATTGCCTTATCGCCCCGCCATTGCCCCTATCGGGATCAACTATACCAGTTTCAGACCGACATTCTTGTGATTTCGGGCATCACAAGGCAAGGGGTTCTGCGTTTGTCACAATGATCATCTTCGAACTGTCATATTCCAAAAGGAAGGGGCGGAACCAAACGGTCCCGCCCCAAAAGGCATTTTCAAAGTGATTTGGCCGGATTTAACGCGCAAGCACCTCGGCAGCTTCACGGGTCCGCTGTACCGAGGCTGCAACGGTATGGGTCGTTGCACGGATCGCTTCTAGGTTCTGCGACATGTCTTCGACAGAATGTGCCATCTCACGCACGCTGGCACTGACATTTTCAGTAACCGCTGTCTGTTGGGTCACGGCCGAAGAGATGTTTGTGACATCATTGCGGACCGTTTCAACAGAACCACGAATGGTCTCAAGCGCACCTGCCACTTCGGCGGAAATATCCTGAATACCGGTGATTTCCTGGGTAATATCCTCGGTCGCACGGGCAGCCTGATTGGCAAGGTTCTTGACCTCGTTGGCGACCACGGCAAAGCCTTTGCCAGCTTCGCCAGCACGCGCACTTTCGATCGTCGCGTTCAGCGCCAGCAGGTTGATCTGACCTGCAATATTACGAATAACCTCAACGATATTGCCCATTTCATCGACCACACCGGTCATGCGTTGGGTCATTTCGTTAGCGGTGTTGGTCTGCTCATAAGCCCGTTCGGTTTCACCTTGGGACTGCGCCATACTCTGCGAGATTTCAGCAATAGATGCCGCCATTTGCTCTGCACTGGCGGCTACGTTCCGAGTGAGGTCCATTGTGTTGCTTGAGGCATCAACACTTTTGGCAGTGCGGTCGTTCAGCTCGTCGATATTGCCGGTGATTTCGGCAAAGTTGCCATCGATCATCTGTTTGAGATCAATCAAAAGCTTGGTCTGCTCGGTAATGTCCGTGGCGAACTTGATAACCTTGATCGGGTTGCCGACGGCATCAAGAACCGGGTTATAGGTGGCCTCAATCCATACCGGATTGCCATTCTTGCCAACACGCTGGAACTGACCGGACTGGAATTTACCCTGATTAAGGTTCTCCCAGAATATCCGGTATTCGGAAGAATTGCGCTGATCAGCCGGAACAAACATGCTGTGATGCTTGCCTTTGATTTCATCAAGGCTGTAGCCGAGAACAGACAGGAAGTTTTCATTGGCAGTCAGAATCGTGCCGTCCAGATCAAATTCGATCACGGCCTGCGACGTGCTGATGGCGTCAAACACGCTTTGCAGCAAAGCCCGCTCGTTGCGGCGTTCGGTAATATCGGTAGCAAATTTGACGACTTTAGTAACCCGACCTTTTGAGTCAAAAATCGGGTTATAGGTTGCCTCAAGCCATATCAAAGATCCGTCCCGGCGTTTGCGCGGAAATGCACCGCTCAGAAACTCACCAGCCGCGAGCTTCTTCCAGAAGTCTTTGTATTCTGCCGAATTGACGATTTCTTTGGGAACAAACATCGCATGGTGTTTACCGATGATATCGGACGCCTTGTAACCCATCAACTTTTCGAAATTTTCGTTAGCGCCCAGAATATTACCGTTGGCATCAAATTCGATGCGCGCCATTGAGCGTCCGAGCGCGGCAGCAACCTGCTGTTCGCTGCGCGCTTCCTTCTCACCCTTAAAAATTCCAATACCCACTTCGATACCCTTTTGGTTGACGGGACTTTCCCGTTTATCCCGTCATTTTTTGCGGGATCATTTTGTTCGACCGTTTGGTCAAGATTGTACTTAAGCAAAAATCCCGACACACATGCGGGACGTGTGACCGGGACTACAGCAACGCTGTTCTATGCATCGTTACAGGTTATACGGCTCGCTCTTGCAGGAAGATCATAACTTCTCACCAACCCAAAATAGGTGGCTCACAGTCAGTATCGGAACAATTGACGGTTCTTCGACCTTTGCGCCGGAAATCCTGAATGATCTGAAATGCTGCACGAACGGCGGAAAACTGCACCGAAGATCAATTACCCCACCCCGGAGCAACTGATCACTAGATCAAATCATATACATTAGTGTAGCGCAAGAAAAATTGAACTTTTGCCCCTTGAAAACCAACCTATGATATCCAGTGGCAAGCAAGAACGAAGCAATTCCAACAACTGTTTCAATTATTACAGCCTGTTGTTTCACAAATTATAGTAATTTAATAAATAGCCCTTATCCGCAGAAATCTGCGTTGTTCATTCTGTCGAAACAGTCATTTTCCAAAACACACTTCTTTTGTATAGTATTCCGGTTGCATTAATGAGTATGGGTCATCTTTGAAGTTGTCCGGGGATTTTTGATCGGGTCGAGTCTTGGAGGATTCGTCTTTGAAAATTGACACCGCCGCCACGCGATTCAAACCGCACGGGCACCGTGACGTGCCGATGCCTTCAGACGATTTTGGTCAGCGTTATTTGGCCAGGACAGAGGCCGCTTCCTGAGTTTTCTTGACCGATTCCGCCACCCGTGAAGTTGATACACGAATGTTTTCCAAGTTGCTGGTCAACCCTTCTACGGATGACGCCATCATACGCATATTTTCGGTCACACCGCTCGTCACAGCACTTTGCTCTTCGACTGCGGAAGAAATGCTGGTCACACCATCACGGACCGTTTCCACTGCCCTTTGAATGGTTTCCAATGCGCCGACAACCTCACCCGAGATGGCCTGAATACCTGAAATCTCTTCGGAAATATCCTCCGTCGCCTTGGCCGCCTGATTGGCAAGGTTTTTGACCTCGTTTGCGACCACGGCGAACCCTTTGCCCGCCTCGCCCGCGCGAGCACTTTCAATCGTTGCGTTGAGCGCCAGAAGGTTGATCTGCCCGGCAATATTGCGGATCACTTCGACAATATTGCCCATGGCATCGACAACTTGGGCCATGCGCTGGGTCGATTCATTGGCTGTCACCGTTTCGGCAAAGGCACGTTCAGTTTCCGAGCGCGACTGGCTCATGCTTTGTGAAATTTCAGCAATCGACGCCGCCATCTGCTCGGCACTGGCCGAAACCGTATGCACCGTGTTTGAGGTCTCCTCGGACATCGAAACACTTTGATCAGCGGTGCTGTTGAGCTCGCCCAAATTGCCGTCGATTTCTCTGAAGTTGGTGTCGATGATGCGTTTCAGATCAAGCAGCAGCTTGGTTTGCGCGGTAATGTCGGTGGCAAATTTGACAACCTTGAACGGTCGCCCGACCGGATCAAGAACCGGGTTGTAGGATGCGGAAATCCAGACTTCCCTGCCGCCTTTGCCAATGCGTTTGAATTCGCCGGAATTGTATTCACCGGCATTCAGGGTTTTCCAGAAATCCTTGTATTCCTGAGAGTTCCGATATTCGGGTTCGATGAAGATGCTGTGATGCTTGCCCTGGATTTCCTCAAGCTTGTAGCCCATGACATCGAGAAACATCTGGTTGGCCGAAATGATCGTGCCATCAAGCTCAAACTCGATGGTTGCCTGTGATTTTTCGATGGCCCTGAAAACGCTTTGCCACATCGCACGTTCAACGCGGCGCTCTGTGATATCAGAGGCAAATTTCACCACCTTCTTGGGCTTGCCATGGCGGTTCAGAATCGGGTTGTAGCTTGCCTCAAGCCAGATCATGTCGCCATTCTTCTTACGCCTTGGCATGGCGCCAGAAACAAACTGGCCGGAACGGAGTTCTGCCCAGAAGGCTTTGTATTCCGTTTCATCAAAGATTTCCGGCGGCATGAAGATGCGGTGATGCTTGCCGACAATCTCGTCGAGCGTATAGCCCATGGTTTGCAGGAAGTTTTCGTTGGCAGTGATAATGTTGCCATCCAGATCGAACTCGATAATCGCCATCGACCGATTGAGCGCATCGAAGATCTGGGTTTTTTCTCTCACACTGTCATTGCTGCCAAACATCGCCCGTTCCTGATGATTTCAATTTCTGATTTCATTCAGGTGGGAAAGCACGGCACCCATTGCAAGGAAACGTAACGTCATCCTGCTGATAGCCTAAGGCCCCCTACAACGCCAAATCGTATCAGGCGGGCCATTTCACAATATAGCGGGTCAGGTCCGGGTGGGCTTCGTCTTCGGGGATGGCCATGCCGCGCACCGACATGCCCGCCATAATGGCTGAGTCCGGGAAACCGGTCTTTAGCGGGTGCCAGTCGGGCAATGGTTTGCCTTCTGCCATCAGGCGATAGGCACAGGTTGACGGCATCCATGTCAGGGTTTCGACATTTTCCTTGGAAAGCTGGACGCAATCGGGAACGTGTTCGGTACGATTAGGATAATCCTTACAGCGGCAGCTATGACAATCAAGCAGCCGGCAGGCGACAGAGGTGTAATAGACGAAATCGTCTTCTTCATCCTGAAGCTTGTGCAGGCAACATTTGCCACAGCCATCGCACAGGGATTCCCATTCTTCCTGCGTCATTTCCGCAAGTGTCTTGGTTTCCCAGAACGGTTCAGGTCCTATCGCAGCAGGGGCTTTTTTATCCATGGTCTCTCTCAATCGGGCCGTCGATCAGACATAACACAGTCTAGGCACCACGTATGCCCCGATGAATTCACGTCTGATACCGCTTTGATCAACTCTGTGCGATCATATGGAAGAAGGAGCCGAAAATACGGCCTTCCACCAGCCCCGCTGGCCCCAGATCAAGACCGGTTGCCGTTTTCATCCGGCAAAACGGCATACCGTCTTCCGAGAGCGTCGTCGCATAATGAAATTCATGGCCGCGCAACTTCATGCCCGCCGGACCAAACGGGGTCGGAATGCCCAGCTGCGCTTCCCGGTAGCCAAGATGCAGCCGACGAGAGGCGAAGCTTGTTTCAAGCGGCAATAGTCCCAGCATTTCATGGCGCGTGCCACTGGCATCGACAAGGCCCTTGCCAAGAGTCATATAGCCCCCGCATTCACCGTAAATCAGGACACCCTTTTGGGCTGCATCCCGCATCCCGGCCTTGAAAGCCTTGGCTGCGGCAAGTGTTTTGGCGTGAAGTTCGGGGTAGCCCCCGGGCAGATAAATCGCATCGCAATCGGGGTTGGGTGCCTCATCGGCCAGTGGCGAGAAAAAGGAAATCCTGGCACCGCTTGCGCGCCAACCATCCAGAAGGTGTGGATAGCTAAAGGCAAAGGCCGCATCCCGCGCCACCGCGATATAGCTCCCAAGCGGGGCAATCAGCGGGGCGCTTTGTTCAGCCTTCGCGGATTCTCCAGACTTTCCGGCTTTCTTGGTCTTCCCGGCCTTCTGATTGATCAGTGCGATCAAGGCATCAAGATCGACATCTTCGCTGATGATATCAGCGGCACGATCGAGAAATGCATCAAGTTCGGAATGTTCACCCGCCTGCACCAGACCAAGATGGCGTTCGGGCAGGATCAGATCTTCGCTACGCCGGACCGCGCCCAGAACCGGCAGGTCGGGCAGATGTTTGGCGCAGGCATCAACGATCATTTGTTTGTGGCGGTCACTGCCAACACGGTTAAGGATCACACCGGCGACATTGATGTCATCGCGAAATTTGGCAAAGCCTGAAATGACGGCTGCGGCTGATGCCGACTGCCCTTTGACATCGACCACCAGAACAATTGGCCACCCGGCAAGGGCCGCAAGATCAGCGGTTGAGCCATCGCCATTCGCCGCCCCGTCAAACAGGCCCATCACCCCTTCACACATCAAGAAGGCTTTGCCTTTGACGTGGTCGGTCGCAAGGCCCTTGATCTGATCGGGCGTCATCGCCCATGGATCAAGATTGATGCAGGTATCGCGGCAGGCAGCAGCCTGAAATGCCGGATCAATATAGTCCGGACCGGTTTTGGCCGCGGCAACCGTGTGTCCGTTACGTGTCAGGGCGCGCAAAAGCGCCAGTGTAATCACAGTTTTTCCGCTGTTGGACGCGGGGGCCGCGATCACGATCCCCGGAATGGTGTCAGGCATTTAGGGTCAGGACCTACTAATTTGGTGTGACTGGTTCACCGAACCGAACTCATTTGCCATGATCATGGCATTGCGCGGCTTGGGAGCCAAACTCAATCACATCCTCAGCCGTTCTTTTTGACGGCCTCGGTCACACCCTTTGCCATGTCTTCGGGGCTGGTGCCGTAATTGAAGTGACGGACAAATTTGCCGTCGCGATCCATCAGATACACAAACGATGAATGGTCCATCAGATAGCTGTCGGTGTCTTCGGGCTGACCTTCGGGGATCGCCTTGGCGTAATAGACCCGATAGGCCTTGGCAGCCGCCGTCGTCTGTTCGACCGTGCCGGTCAGGCCGACCATGCGTTCATGGAAATAGGGGACGTATTCGGCAACTGCTTCGACCGTGTCGCGTTCGGGATCGACGGTGAAGAAGACCGGGGTGATTTCATCGGCGATGTCCTGGGGTATCATATCAAGGGCGGTGCCCATGACCTGCAATTCGGTCGGGCAGACATCCGGGCAGAAGGTATAGCCGAAATAGGCCAGCATGTATTTGCCCGCAAAGTCTTCCTGGGTGACGGTTTCACCATCCTGATTGACCAGTTCGAACGGCCCGCCGATGGCAGCCGAACCTGATGATCCGGTTTCGGTTCCCATCATCATCAGACGATAGGTCAGTCCGATCCCAAGAACCAGGGCAATACCCAGAATTGCCAGAAGCGTCTTTTTGCTCACGCGTCCACCCTCATGTCTTTGCCGGTTATGTCGTTACGGACAACCGATCTTTGTGCGTCACAAACTGACCCGGCACTATAAATATCCCGGTCATTCTTGCAAGGTCAGCCCCTGTGGGAAAGCTCACACTTGATCACAATCCCCTGAAAACATGGGGCTTTGGTATGCCGGCCATTCGTTAGGCAAGTGTCGCTGCCGCCAAGGCAAACAGGATCACACCGTTAATAATCATAAGCCCACGCCCAACCGGCACCATCAGGGCCCGGAACCGCTGTGCGGCATATTGTCCGACAAAACCGGTGACAAACAGCATCGGCACGGTGCCAAGGCCAAAGACCAGCATCACCACCCCGCCATTGAGCGCCGCCCCGGTGGCAGCCGCCATGACAAGCGCGCCATAGACCAAACCACAGGGAATAAAGCCCAGCATCACACCGAGCAAATAACCCCGCCAGCCATAGGGGGCGGCAAATAGCCCACGGGCATGATTGCCCACCAGTTTGTTCCACCAGCGCGATTCACCGGTTGATGGCAACAAGCCGCCCAAATGGGGCATGAGGCCGAGAATGCCAAACAGGAGGAAAAACAAACCGGCTGCAATCAGCAGGACCGGCCCGATCCACCAGACACGGGTCAGGGCACTGATGCTGTCAGTGAAATAGCCGGCGAGAATGCCCAGCAGGCAATAGGTCGACAAACGGCCAAGCTGATAGGGCAGCAGGGCCGCACCGGTGAGACGGCGGAACTCGCTCATTTTCTCGACCGGGAGCTGTTCCATCCGGCTGGTGACCTGACTGATGACGAACGGACCACACATGCCGACACAATGGGTCGCACTGCCGACAAGGCCCGCCACAAGCGCCGTCAAAAGCACGCCGCCATCCGTGCGCACGATATCGGCACATTGTGCCCAACCGCTTTCAAGGATGCGTATCAATACCTGCTGTTCGTCCATGATCCATCCGGGTCAAAAGAATTGCTGCGATTGTACAATCGCCAATCGCCCCGGCAACGATATATATCAATCTGTTGCCGTCCTGAACGGATGGCTCGAAAACTAGTCTTTTAGGGGATCAGCCGGTGTGGTGATCAGGTCAAGCACCTGTTCGAACGGCACATGGCGCACGGCGGTCACATCATCCTGCGGCGAAAGCCAATTCAGACGATCCCGCAGACCGACAACCTTGCCCAGGATGCACACCGCAGGCGGTTCAACGCCTTCGCGTTCAACATCATCAGCCGCCTTTTCAAGGGTAGTGATCAGAATACCCTGCCCCGGTGTGGTGGCCTGACTGATCACGGCAAGCGGTTCATCCGCCGCCCGACCATTTTTCATCAGTTCTGATGAAATCCGGCGCAGATGTTTCATCGCCATATACATGACAAGAACCGGCGCACCCTTGGCAAGGGCCGCCCAGTTGATGTTGTCCGGAACATCGCCACTTGATCCGTGGCCGGTGACAAAGGTGACCGACGAGTTGCAATCGCGATGGGTGGTCGGAATACCGGCATAGGCCGCACCGGCGATGCCCGCGGTAATGCCCGGCACAACGCGGAAGGGCACATTGTGATCGACAAGCGTCATGCCCTCTTCCCCGCCGCGGCCAAAGACGAACGGATCGCCGCCCTTTAGGCGCAGAACACGCAGGCCCTTTTTGGCCAGTTCGACAAGCTGCAGGGAAATATCGGTTTGCTTGGATGACGGACGCCCGCCGCGCTTGCCGGCATAGATGCGTTCGGCATCACTGCGCAGAAGGTTCAAAATCCGTTCATCAACCAGCGCATCATAGACAACGACATCGGCCTGTTGCATGGCATTGACGGCATGCAGCGTCAACAGACCGGGATCACCCGGCCCCGCGCCAACAAGCCATACCCAA
>TARA_B100000674_G_scaffold440075_1_pt1 | contig 18666 bp, 16 predicted proteins | sample TARA_B100000674 | Tara Oceans TARA_B100000674 (sample SAMEA2622759) | marine metagenome | biome: marine biome (ENVO:00000447); feature: surface water layer (ENVO:00002042); material: "saline water (ENVO:00002010), including plankton (ENVO:xxxxxxxx)" | depth 5 m
CTTTCCTCAGACTCGAAGTCTGTCAGCAGTCCTCCTGCATCCTCCACGCTACCGTGAAGCCTTTCACATTTCAAACCATTGTAGGTATTAGGCGAACTCGCTATCCTCAAAATCGTCATCTCTCGGCTTCTTTCCAGAAATCACCAAGAATCCTAACAGTCCAATCATTACAAAGGTGATTACTGCAAATCCTGTAAGCATAGCTCCGCTAGCACCTTCTAGACTTTCGATAACGAATGTAGAATCTCCATTCTCAACCTGCACAGGATTTGTTCTTGCGAATTTCCCATCTGGAGTTGAAATTTCAATCCAAGCTGCACCTTCATCTTCTGGAACCCATTTTGCTTCAAAAGAGGCTGATGAGTTTGCAGGAACCTCGATGTTTACAATTTCGATTAAACGACGCTTATCGCCGTCTTCAATAACTTCAACTCGAACACTGGTCAAGCCGTCGACTTGACCGTCGTTGTAAACCGTTACATTGACTAAAATTGCATCACCTGTTTTTGGATACTCGCTTTCAACAAGAATTCCTTCTGAATCCAATCTCAGGTCTGCATCTCGATTTGCTAACTGTAGAATTGCCAAAGGCGAACTTCTGCTATTATTCTGTGAAACGATTTGCTGGCCGGCTAAATCTTCACCCTCTATCCAAATCCAAAGGTCCCATGAGTTCTGCCGACTGACTTCAGGAACGATTGAATCTACATCCAAAGTTGCTGAGAGTGGAATTGATGATCCTGCGCCTGTACCTGCAATTAGGTCCATGCTGACATTTCCACCTAGAAGTGCTAATTCAGGAATCGCCATTCCATGTGGTACAATAAGCCAATTCATTTGTAGCGAATCTAGATTGAGCCCTTCGGTTTCATTGACCATGACTTCAAATCTCAGATTTTCCCAATCCCTTTCTTGGACCAAGTCTAGAGGGTCTGGCGACAGTAATTGTAGTACACGTGGCTGATTGCTGTCAACAACCATCCAAGCAACGATTTGTTCTGTATCGGTTCTGTCAATTGCACCAGATGGTAAATTGATTAAATCTAATTTTATCGGATGTATTCCTGTTGAATTCGGAGCTACTAATGTTAAGTTAACCATACCACTCTCGGATAATCCAAATTGCTCTGAGCCATCGATTGATGCTGATACGTCCACGATGGTGTCAACCAATTGCCCACCTCTAGTCCAAATTATATCAGCATTCAGAATACTAGTCTGGCCGGGTGCCACGAATGCAGAGGATTGAGTAAATCCTGCACTGTTTAGGTCGATTTCCATTTCGCTTGAATATCTCCAGGTCGAATCTAGTTCACTACGATGTGATTGTCCAGAATCATCGCTTGCAGTTATTCTGATACTTCTTTCTAAAGATGTATCAGGGTTAAAATCCCAGTTGAATGACATCACGACCTCAAGGGTAAATACTGGGTCGAAATGATGTGAATCGCCAACTATGAAGCAATCCTCTACAATAATCGATGGATTGGATGAAGAACATCCTGATTGAGCATTCCAATCGATAACAAGAATCTCACTGGAATCGGACGCAAGGTCAATTGATACTGATTCGATATCGCCATAGCCATTTGCGTCCTGAATTGGAATTTGCATGCTGTAATTCTGACCGGGATGCAACCAGTTGTCGCTATGAGTCCAACCTAGCCCGTCCTGCAAGATTACCGGGGCTCCATCAGGTCCAAAACTGATGATGAACATAGGATTCTCTTCACTACCTGAATCGGGAAGTGGATGTCCCGCAGGGTCGAAAACTTCCAACCAACCAGACATTGAATCCCCGAGTTCAGCATCGCTAATATCGAATATTGTCGAATACACTCCTTGGAAGCCATTCAGGTTTGCAGGTTGGTCTAACTGAATGGTTTTCTCACCTTGCCAAGATGTCTCTACATGAAGTAAAGAATGGCGTGGAAGAACCGGCCTATCACCAATTTCGAAAGTTAGTTCGAGAGGCATGTCCGTGCTCCTGTGATCTAATGGTGCAACATTCGTCGAAATCAAAACTGGAGCTAGGTCATCAATCAAGAATGTAGCATTTTTTGGAACTTTCCAATTTACGTTTTGGCCATATAATCCGCTCACTGCAACTTGTAAATCAACTTGAGAGGCTAGAGAATTAGGAGTAAACATTAGGGTAGCAACTCCATCGGTAAGCGATTGAGTAGTATCTGTAAGTGCGCCATCCACATACAAAGCCACGCTGAATGTTGAAGAACGTGGAGAGTCCTCTAGATCCTCAAACGCCAATTCGACCTCAACAATACCAGGATTTGCAGGGTCAAAATATAGAGCGTCCCAAGATGATTCTGCGCCATTCATGAACGACAAATGCCAGTCTACGACATCTACATCTTGTTCTACTCCCATAGACCAACCTGCGCCAAATCTAATCTGATTTGGCTGTGATGCGGGACCATTCATATCTATTGAGCTCGAAGCAATCAATGCGGATTCATCGGGCCAGATAGAGGAAATCTGAATCCTGTGGTAGAACTCAACCTCAGAGTTAGAAAAATGATAAGAGAAGTCATCAACAATAATGCCCTGTTCTGCATTGCAACTGTTACTGACTATTGAACAATGAAGTGAACGAGTCCATTCACTTCCCCCCAAAGTGAAAACCGAAGACCATCCCTCGTTACTAAAATGGGTTGCAGCATCGCTAATACCAATATTGGAGAGGTCAAATGTACTGTTAAACTCATACCAATCATTGCCTGCAACTAATGTGTCGGTTTGATTTGTCATCGTCATTCCAGTCGGCAATGGTGAACCCAGAGTCTGTAGTCCGTAATCCCAAATCAATAACTTCCCAGGGTTTGTCATTACAATAGGAATTGGGACTTCTTTCACACCATTTGATGGAGATATTTGGGACAATTGCGAATTTATTGCAGCTATTATTGGCAAAGCAGAATCCCCTTCAATGTGAGCATCATATCGATATGGAATCGATAGACCAGAAACCTGTAACACCCCACCTGTGCTTGAAGAAACTGAAACTTCAATCTTGTGAGCATCCAATTCTCCAACAACATTCATTTCCGCAGTCCTAGAATCCATTTCAGTAACTAAATCTTGTACTTGTACATCTGTAAGCGTTATTCTCGCAGAGTTTTGGATGAACCCTAATGATTCGGTTACAATGTCATTTCCACCTACTGATAGTGTGACCTCAACATCATTCAGTGGCGCACCTACAGCAGTAAATGCCAACATCATATTACCTGTTGAATCATATGATGGATGTGACTGCCCTGTTCTGATTGGATAGTATAGGGAAGTAGAATCTGTTCCTGAAGGAGCTATTGACAATTCTATACTTTTCTCGCCGTTTTCGAGTACATCTTGTAGACCCCATCCGCCAATCATTTCATTTGAGAATGACCACTCACTTACCCCATCTAATCCAATGTCAATTCTGGCATCTTGGGGAGAAGATTGCCGGTGTAAATCGATACTAATGGAATCTATAGAATAACTTCCTGTGCCACTCCATCTGAGATTTAGATATGTAGCAGGCGCATCCATCTGTAACTTACCATCAGTTGGGATTGAAGTCCATCCCGAAGATGAGCACATGCTTGAATCAGTAAAGCAAGCTTCGAAATTTCCACTACCAGTCCCTGTCCAAGACATGTCAATTGCACTAAATGGGTGAGTCAGCCTCCACTCTGGCGAATTCAACATTCCCGTGCCTGAAACCTTTCCATTACTATGAGAAGAAAATCCAGACCAACCTTTGGAGGTTGGATTATCTGTAAATGATTCAATGATTCCGCCTCCTAGTTTTATTGAATGAATAATCGGGGTTTCACTAACTGATTCCATTTGGATTTTCAGTTGGACTTTAGGGTGCTTCTTGAAATCTATTATGGACAAATCTGCCTGAAGTATTTCAAGTTCAGAAAAACCAGGAATGACGCTAGAATCATTTGCATCGATTAGGCTCCATCGCATAATCGCTCCTTGGGGTATTGTGGCATCTATGGCCATCAATCCGTGCTGCATTTCCATCATACCCGAAGCCCCCGGGCCGAATGCTTGACTTGTCCAATTCGCTGAACCTGTACCTGTATTTCCTCGAGGCTCAATCAATACATCGTCAACGTTCCATCCTGTGTAAGTTACAGAACTATCAGTAGTACCTAGACCAAATCTTACTTGGAATGCTGAGTTTCCTGTGATGTGACTACTAATGTCGTAACTAACTTGAGTGTATGAGCCATCATTTGTGGTACCATAAGGGTTAGAATAGACATTAGTCCATCCACCGCTGTTTGTCTTTACTGAAACATATGCTCTGTCATATGAAGAGGATTCAACTCCCAATCTCTTCCAAAACTTCAGATCCCAAGTGCCTGTACAAGATGAGCAATCAATAGTTGGGGAGGTAGCCCAGTATGGGCCACCCATATTGTTGGGATAATTACCATTGTATGTGTAGATTGCAGAAGTTCCTGAATGAACCCCGTTAACAGAACCTAGTGTTGAATCGTATCCATGGGCCCATCCTCCTCCTGAATTCAAGGTCCATCCTTGTACTGAACCTTCAAAATCCCATTCATGCGACATAGGAAGAATCCTCAAACCCGTTAGGTTGTAATCGATACCGTCCATTGAATCTCCATTCATCCAATCTGTTTTGTCCTCAAAGGTAACTACGTCATTAATAGGCCATGGTTTCTCGAAAACTTTCACATCAAAATCTGTTACAATTTCGCCATCCGGCACCTCGATTGTAAATTGGTCGGACATTCCATTTGGACCTAGACCAATGACGACATCTACATTTCGATTAGGGTTAGCATTCACCATTGGCAAACATGACATTGCACAGAACATTAACACCAGAAATAGTGCCATACTCTGTCTCGCCATGATTATGGCATGAACTCTAAGCACTTCAGACATTCGCCTTCACATTGCTTATTGACTTCTGGGTTTTGGAAGTGCCATGGCAGATGTTGAACAATTGAAACGCAAGGCAGGAATTGAAGCCTGCAAGTTTGTAGAATCCGGCATGAAAGTTGGATTGGGTACAGGTTCAACAGTGAAGCACACAGTAGTAGAACTTGGCAGAAGAATGGCAGAAGAAGGACTGGAAATCGTAGGTGTTCCAACTAGCCTTGCTACAGAAAAACTAGCACTTGAAGTTGGAATACCTCTTGTAGAATTATCTGAGATAGATGGATTAGATATCGTAATTGATGGGGCTGATGAATATGACCCGCGATTCCAACTAATCAAGGGAGGTGGAGCAGCACTCCTTAGAGAAAAGATAGTCGCACAAGAAAGTTCAGCGATGGTAGTTGTAGCAGATGATAGAAAGAAAGTCACTACATTGGGAGCTTTTCCCTTACCCATAGAAGTAACACCATTCTCGCATGAAGCAACGGTAAGAGCACTCAGCAGACTTCTTGACTGCAGGGTAAATATCAGAATGGCAGGAGATGGCCCGGTCTTCACAGATAATGGAAATATGATTGCTGATGCACATACGGGTCCAAATATCGAGGACCCAGTATCCACTGAAGCGAACATACTGCTTATTGCAGGGGTTGTACAAGTCGGATTATTCAACAACATGTGTGATGCAGTCGTTCTTGCTGGAATCAATGGTGTTGAGACTGTAATCAATCCTGACGGAAGATTGCAGGAATGATTTTGGCGGGCCTGACGGGGTTCGAACCCGCGACCGATGGATTAAGAGTCCATCGCTCTACCTGACTAAGCTACAGGCCCACCCGTCCCTCCTGCAAGTCGTATTTAATCTAATCCGATTCAAAATACCAGCTAAATATAGAATGCTCTTACTTGATAAAATTTGTACCACTATCGCCACGTAATGCTTTGACTGCATCTCCAGGTTGGCAAATAATGGATTTCACGTTCTCTAGGATTTCAACAACTTCAATCGCAGATGCAACCTTTGGACCCATAGAACCAGCAGGAAATTCACCATCTGTGAGATACACTTTTGCCTGCTCGACAGTCATTGTATGATGCACCTGTTCGTTTTCAGTTCCAAAGCCTGTTCTAACTGCATCAATAGCAGTTGAAATGATCAGCGCATCTACTTGCATCTCAATTGCCAATAGTGCGCTAAGGCGGTCTTTGTCTATCACTGCAGGAACTCCAAGAAAGTATTCGCCTTTATCAATGACTGGAATTCCACCCCCTCCACAACAAATCACAATCGCATTTTTTGCGATTAGAGATTGTATGATATCAAGGTCAAGAATCTCTCTAGGAGAAGGCGAAGCTACTACCCTACGCGGTCCATTGATTGTCTCTGCAATGTCCCAATCTTCAGACATTACCTGTTCGCTGGTTAATATCGGACCGACAGGTTTTGTTGGAAATTGAAATCCTGGGTCAGACGCATCAACTTCAACACGGGTTAGAATCACTGAGGTTTTTTCTGGACGATTTCTTCTGCGCAGAATCGAGTCTAAGTTGATGGACAGTGAATGACCAATCATTCCTTGAGTTGCGGCAACCCAATCATCCATTGGTTGAGTGGAATCTAGGGACATCAAATGCCCTACTTGTGGACCATTACCATGGGTGAGAATCACTCGCCAGCCAGCCTCAAGTAAATCGATAACATCACTCATCACTTTTGCTAGAACCAAAGCAGATTCTTCCTCTTCTCCACCGGTGGGAGAAGAGAGGGCATTGCCTCCAATGGCATAGACTACGGTTCGAGTCATAAATACAAATTAGACATGATATGGTTTCATGCTTTCCCAATGTAGTATCAGGAATATAGTTATTTGAATAGGTAATTTTGATGGTGAAAACCTCAATACTTAGTTTGCAGAGGGGTTATCATGGTCGGAGAAGTTTCACCTGATGGCAATTTTATTTGGAATGGAGAAGTTTGGGTTCCTAAAGAAGAATACAGTCCGAGTCCAGAGGTTACCGAAGAGACAGCAAACAATGTTTTTCATTTGGGAGAACAAGAGTTAGCTGGAGACGTTGGCTGGGAGCCTGTTACTGAAAAATCGAGTGAAGGCGGAAAGGGTAAATTGATTGCAATGAGCATTGTAGGGATGCTAGTTCTATCTGCATTAGGATGGGTATTGTATGCATTCGTAATCGACCCTATGTTATTCCCTGACCCTTACTCGAAAACAAAATTCGTTTCCGTGGTAGATGACCATCCTACTACTGAAGATGTGATTTCAGGCAATTCTGGCCCATGGGCTTGTTTTGTAGAAATGGAAATCGAAGAGGAAGATGGAATGACTCTTAGAACAAATTTCGATATCTATGCTTCGGAAAATAGTGCTAGGTCATATTCAAAACTCACCGTGGCTTTCTTCGGCTCCTTCGAGAGTGATGTCTGGATTGATGAAAATCAAATTGCGTGGCAAATGGATGATAGCGAAACTGTGACAAAAAATAAAGTTGCAATCTCCGGACTAGACACAAGCCCTGCAGAAGAGGTTCTATACAACTCATCTGCGCCTGTAGAACTCTGCTTCGTCCACCATGAAATCGTAGCCAGCATGGAAGAAAATCCATCGCAAAAATTCTCCTCTGACAAGGAACGCTTCCCAGATGAAGAAGGCGTAAGGGCCGTAAAAGTGGAAACTCAAATGGAAATTGATGGTGAAGATGGAGACATGAATATAGCAGTATATTTTGACGATGACGAAAATATCCTAGGAACTAAAATTTCTAACTCATCCTTTGAGTGTTTGATAACATACTCAGATGATTCCTTCTCAAAACCAGGATGGGTTAGCTCTGCTAATTCGGAAGCACCGATGTTAGTTGACCTTGATTTCAATAACATTTGGAGCATGGAGCACAATTCAATGGTCAATTCGCAATACAATGCAACCTATTCCATGGACGGTGCAAAAATCGTCATTTATGACACTGAATACGATGATTATGACAATAGCACTAACATGGTTATACACGAAGTTTCGATTCAAGATGCGATGAATGGAGGCGCACTTATTCAACCTACTAACTGGAATAATGAACCTGTTAATTGTACTCTAAGCTATACTGACAGTGATGCCGACGAACTTATTTCGACTGGCGACACTGTATCTATTGTTTGTGAAGAAGACGTCCTAAATGGATTGTACTTGGGACTAGCCAATGAGAACGGGGTTGCAGAACAAGTGAGTATGGATGTACTTCCATGGACTTCTCCAATATTCACACTAATCGCACTTCTGGGAGCCGCAATGTTGGTTTCACGACGAGATTCGATTGTTATCTAACAAGCGTGGCATTCAAGCACAATGCCTTTCACGGACTAACATGGCGAAGGAGTTCTGGATTGGAGATGTCCAGGCTGGCGCACATGATGGCGCCGAAGTTGAATTGAAAGGTTGGATTAAGCGATCCCGTGGTTCAAATAAAATCAGATTCGTTGTACTAAGAGACTCAACAGGCACAATTCAGTGCGTTGCTAAGCGCGATGCAATTGGTGACGAATCCTTTGAATCTCTCAAAGGAGCACTAATCGAAGCCTCCCTAATTCTCAAGGGAACAGTAAATGTCGATGAAAGAGCACCTGGCGGCCACGAGTTGATTGTGACAAGTGCAGAAGTTGTTGGAGCCGTCAGGGCTGAAACTCCGTTTCCAATTACAGAATCCGCTATGGAAGCTGCTGACGGTGGAGAAACTGAATTCCTCCTCGACAACAGACACCTTTACTTGCGAACAGGTAGAATGACTGACATGTTGAAAATTCGCTCCAGCGTATTTGGAGCGATTCATTCCTATTTCCGTGGCAGAGACTTCACCGAATACCAAGCTCCAAACTTCGTTGCTGGCGCTGTTGAAGGGGGTTCTACACTATTCGAAGTCCCATACTTTGGACGCAAGGCATACTTGACTCAATCATGGCAACTTTATGCTGAAGCAGCAATGCCAGCATTGGAGAGGTTGTACACAATCGCACCTTCATTCCGTGCTGAGAAGAGTAGGACTCGAAGACATTTGACAGAGTTCTGGCATGCTGAAATGGAGGTTGCATGGGCATCGAACGCTGAAATTATGTCACATGGAGAGGGACTAGTTAGGCACATTGCAAAGACCGTTCTAGAAGAGCGCGAGAGTGAACTCAGCAGTATAGATAGAGACCTCGAACTACTAGCAAGATATGCGGACAACCCCTATCCAAGAATGAGATATGACGAGGCTGTTGAGACACTTCAGGGAATGGGTATAGAAATCGAATGGGGGCAGGATTTGGATTATTCTAAAGAAAAAGTGTTGACTCAGGATTTCGAAGTTCCACACTTCCTAACTCACTATCCAAAGATTGCAAAACCATTCTACCACAGAGTTGACCCCGATGACGACAAATACGTTCTATGTCACGACTTGCTAGCTCCTGAAGGTTATGGAGAAATCATAGGCGGTGGAGAAAGGACCTGGTCTGAAGAAGAGATTCTTGCAAGAATCGACGAAGAAGGTGTTCCAAGAGAGCCTTACCAATTCTACATTGACACCCGAACATACGGGGGGGTTCCTCACGGTGGATTCGGATTAGGAGTTGACAGAGTATGCTCATGGCTTTCTGGTGCGGATCACATCAGAGAAGTTATCCCATTCCCTAGAGATTCTAGAAGAGTCACTCCTTGATGTGCTTCTTGATTTCATCTAGGACATCTATCAGGTTGCGGCTTCTGATGGTTTTCTTGGCTATTGCTACAGGTTTCTCATCCCACGGGTTGAAACAAATTGACAATTCGCTTTGTTGGAACATACCAATGTCACCGGCACTATCTCCAATAGAAATCGTGCGTTCTTTTGGAATATCGAGGCGCCTTTGAAGCATCCTCACAATCGAACCCTTGCCGTTCATCTGAACTTGATATCTGCCAAAATCGTCGATTGAGCCATCATTTCTTTCCAACCAGCCATTTGTGAAAACATGAAACATGGTGTCGCATCCTCGATGTCGATTTATTCCACCCCATCGCCTTCTCCAAGGCTCATTGCTAGGAAACATACAGGCGATATCCCTCGCTGTTTCCTGCATGCCACCGCTGATTATTGCGATTTCATGACCTCCATCTAGAATCCATTGAAGACACTCTTTCATCCCCTGCATTAGCGGAGTCCCTTGGCACAATTCCCTCATTTTTTGGTCAGTAATTGCGGGATATGCTTCCTTGATCATAGCCAAGTCCATCTTTAACCAATCCCATTCGTCTAATTTTCCTTGATTGTATAGATTGAATGCTTCCTCATTAGAAATCTCAAGCCTGTCATAGACATACTGCCACGTAGACATATGGTCAACTAGAACTCTATCCATGTCGAAACAAACCAAGTATTGCATTAGATCAACTCATTCATCTTTCGGCCAATGATTGTATTGCGCCTGTATTTGTTTGACCTGTTTGCCCATAATGTAGAGGATAAGTCCAACCATCATCGCAAACAATCCCATCAAAGTCACACCGATAACAGCCAATCCAACGCCGACACTGGTTTCATTCCATTCGCTGAAAGTATCGAGAACATCTCCTGACAATTTGTAGCCAACTATGAATAGAACAAGCCCGGGAATCCCAAACAAAAGGAGAGGATGTCGAGATTCCAACATCCAATAGAATAGTTGGGCGAACTTTGACGCAGTTGCAAGTGATTCTCTTTGCTGGACCTTTGGCGCTGGTTTTGAGTGAAGTACACGCACACGTAAATCTTCATCCAATTCAAGAGGTGTGTCATCATACGATGATTCAGATAATGCACTTAGACCTGATTTTGATGCTGCTATATGGGAAACCTCTGCATCTGAATAGATTATTTCTTGAGGATTGGAGTTATCGGTTTCCTCACTAATGAAAGACATGTGTACGTCCCAATTCTCTCTTGCTCTATTCACTAGCAAAGGCATATCACGAAGCTTGAACCGATTGTTTACATTAATCAACAGCGTAGAACCGTCGTGATTCTCATCGAGTAATTCTTTGGCTAGGGTTGGCACAAGAATATCTCCCTGATGGTTAATTACTCCACATTCGACTTTACCTGCCATTTGGATTGTTTCGTCACTACTTCCTAAATCTAGCAAGATTACCTCGCCGCCCAACTCTCGTGCACGGACAACAAGCGAAACCAATCGTAACTCGAAGTTCTTACCCATCAACACGATTCGCAAGGACTCCATGCACTGCCGGTATTCTTCTAAGTCATGAAGTTCATGGCTGATTTTTACATCAGATACGGTTTTTTGAGAATACGGTTTTGTCCCATCAGTCTAGAATTTCTAGCGCCTCAGACAGCACACTGCTATTGTACCAATATGCTTTATTCTTCCAAATAGTATTGCCTTCGCCATCTAGAATAGTGAACGAAGGGGTAGCAGGTGTATCAAATGCCTTTGAATAATCGATTTCTGTTTCTTTATTTTTGTCTACATCGATAGCAGGTTGTCCTTCAAATGGAATCAGAACTGGCCAGAGTGATTCTGTTGAACTATTACTCGAGGCATAGACATCGATTACATCCTCGCGAGACTCAAAAGAAGGATATCTATGGATTGTGACAATTCTGGTATCATTTGAGATATTTCCATTTCGCATCTCATCTGCTATCCTTTCTGTCCAATCGTGACATCCGCTACAGCCAGTTGAAACCCACAGAATCATGGTGTTCTCACCATCTGCATCAGACAGCAAATCCATTGTTTCGACACGGTCAATGTCTCTGTGTGCTGTTTCTGCAACGATGTTTAGGCGCTCTGGAATCTCTGATTCATCAGATTCGACATTTTCGATCGCAGCAGGGGTTGTACATCCTGGTAAAATCAACAGAAGAGTAAACAGAAACCACGTAGCGTTCCTTAACATAAAAAGCAATCCGCACAATTTCTTTTGAAGATTTGTTTCTCAAAGCATGAAGTTATCATGCGATTCCGCCTCGCAGCACCATGTACCAAGGGATGAGCATCGGTGTTGTCATCCCAGCAAGAAACGAGTCGGAGCATCTATCGGGTGTTCTCTCAGGAATCCCTTCATTTGTCGATAAAGTCGTAGTTGTCGATGACGGTTCGACCGACGGAACCGGTGAATTAGCAGGAGATGCTGAATTGGTTCGACTAGAGGGTGAAGGTGTAGGTTCAGCGATAGATCATGGACATAGACGATTACTGGAAGTCATGGATTCTGAATTCATTTCTGTGGTTATGGCTGGCGATGGCCAGATGGACCCAGATGATATGGAATCATTAATTGCTCCAATAATTAATCGGCAAGCTCACCATTCCAAAGGAGAGAGATTGGACAGAGCAGGGAAAATGCCGCTACACAGGCGGATTGGTACCTTCATCTTGTCAATATTAACGACCCTTGCTTGTGGACAGACTATCAGAGATCCTCAATGCGGTTATACTGCAACCAGCAGTGAGGTACTGGAATCCTGGAATTGGGAGCGCTCCTGGAAGGGATACGGCTATCCAAACTGGTGGCTAATGGCACTTTCTGAAAGGGGATGGCGAATCTCCCACGTGCCTGTAAGAGCAATCTACGAAGGGCAAAAAAGCGGTATCAGAGTTTCGTCATTTTTGCCTAAAGTTGCGCTAATGCTATTGGTTGGATTACACTCCAGAATTATAAGAAATACACTAAATAATCCAAGTCTGCCAATAGTCATTACATGGGTAACATACATTGCAGGATGGGTTTACAGTCCTCTTTTGTTTGTAGTTACTCACTTAAGTGACAGAATACACGTTTCACAAATTATGAGGGATGTTAATGAGGATGCGAGGTAGGTACGCTCACGCCAGGCATATTCTAGTCGGCTCAAAAGCCGAGGCACAAGCTATCTTGAATGAGATTACTAATGCGAGAAAGCCTCTGAAAATGTTCAAAAAAATGGCTAGAGATTATTCCAAATGTCCTACTTCAGAAAAGAAAGGAGACTTGGGAGAGTTCCATGAAAGGCAAATGGATCCTGCTTTCTCCAAACAAGTTTGGGCGCAGGAGTTGGAACAATGTGATTGCTTCATCAAAACACGATTTGGCTTCCATCTCATATGGGTACATTCTCGCGATGACTAATCATCCGATTTGTTTGAAACCAATTTTTTTGTCGAACGCCAAGCCGTTGCAATCATGCTACTGCCCATCAACAATACAATCGTGACCAAAGTTCCCCATGTCCAAACACTAGATACAGTGCCCATAGAATCGTCATTTAACATAACCCCCATGAGTGTAATTAGTCCAACAGCCAATGATGTTTGTAGTCTAATCAATAACGGAATTCTAATCCCAGATTTCATCAATCTGTGCAGTAGATATAATGCCCATGAAAATGCTCCAATAGACCATGAGAAAATCGCTAGCGGGTAGACTGATGCTAACACGATGTCATTACCATCTCCGTATTTGTCGATTCCAATTAATATTGCAATCCAAACGATTGAAACACCCAAGACATGTAAGGCCTCAACCATTGCTGCACTAGTTCCTATGATAGGGACTATTTCTTTTTCAGGAACATCATCTTCTTCCACTTCTTGACTAGAGTTGAATAGCTCTTCCAATCTTGCCTTGTGCCGCCTTTCGAGTATGTCTATTCGTTCCGATAACCTTTGCATGTGCTCTAGCATCATCACTTGATTTTCATTTTGTTCGCTTACAATAGTCATTCTTTCATTTTCGAACTCAGGCAAAGTAACCATCGGAGGAATGTCGTCGAGGATACCCTCTGCCGAAAAATCTTCTTTCGCTTTTTTTGCTTTCTCTTCTCTTCTAGCCTCTGCCCTTGCCTTGGAATTTGAAACTGCGGTTTTCACTGCTTCATTAGTCTTAGATAGAGCAGATTTTGTACTTGCAGAAACCTTGGAAGTTAATTCAGCGATTTTTGAACCTGTAGCATTTATTCTGTCTGCTAATGATTGAGATTTTTCCTCAGACACATATGTCCCAGTCAGTTTGATTTTGTGAAGTCTTCGCCCACACAGTTTGATTGAAATGGTGGGTCTGCCCAGATTTGAACTGGGGTCCAAGCGTCCCAAACGCCCGAGTATAGGCCAAGCTAACCCACAAACCCTTCCAAACCATCCGCAAATGTTCCCCTTCTTGAATGTCACCCAAGAAGAAGGTATGTCCCATCATTCTGGCGAATCAGCAATCCTTGACTCACAGCTTCCTCGGCTACGTTTTCAGCATCCACAGAGATACCCTTGCCTCGCAAAGCCCCTGCAAGCCTTTCTAGGTGAATTACATCATCAATTGCTGCTATTCTGATGCATGCAAATAATTGACTTGCGCTAGGATTTTCATTCACTTCTATCGCTTTCGGTAACTTTTCACGCATTTCGTCACGAAGATTTTCCGGCATGTTTGCAATAGCTACCTCACGCTGGAGTTCGCTAGCGGTATCCACGACAGAAACAATTTGTAAGTCATCGCCGGCAATCTTTCCACAGTGTGGGCACTTGCGAGTTTTCCCCATTACACCCCAACAACGTTCGCAACTTGGGCAGCGAACCACCATGTACACATACTCACCTCAAAGCGAGAAGTCGGTACTACCGTCAGATGGTTTTCTGCCACCTGGTCGCATTGCAGGTGCAGCAGGTGCCTTGGTATCGACTCTACGTGCCGCATTAGCCATAGCATCAGTGGCTTGGCGAGTCAGACCTGAGCGAACTCTTCCAACATTTCCTCCACCAGACATTCTTAGCGACTCAGGCAAAATAAGAGCAGCCATAGCCACTCCAAAATGGTCCTGTGCAGCAGTTACTTCATCAACTGCAACATCAAAAGAAACTACTTCCAAATCACGGCTAGCAAGTCTTCTCTGAAGGTTTCGCTTGAGTAATGATTCGGTTTCCTCGTAATCTAATTCAGTAGTAATTTTCGCAACAATCGCACATTCTTCTCCTTCAGGAGTAGTACAAGCTGCCCATGCAACTCCAGCACAAGCGGTTCCTCCATTGTATGCATATGATGTTGCTAGGTGACATTCAACCAACGAACCCATAGGAAGAGGTTGGGGAGGAGTTGCCTCAAAACCCATAGGCAAGAAAGCACCTTGAACTTCAATCAATCTTGAATCACCGAGACCCATTTCAACTAATCCTTGATCATATGCGTCTTCTGCATTTTCGCCCCATGGGGCTACTGCTGTCATTAACCAACCTGGACACGCTCCTGCTGGCGGAGACGGACCTTTACCGGAACCGAACATGTAAGGTCGAGTATGGGCTAGGTTCATCAACACCTTGGTCCGAGACACTGGTATGACCAGCAATTCTAGGGGCATTCTAGTGCTGGGGGCGTCTTTGTTGATGATTGCTGCTTTGGGCATGTCAACAATGAGCGGCACTGGGTGGGTTATTCCTATGGCTACTTTACTTTCAGGAATTTTCTTAATACTAGTATTTTCGTTCATCACATTTACTGAAGATAAACAAAGAGGAAGCACTCCTGTTAGTAGTTCGAAGGGGAAGGTTTCAGGAAATATAGAATCTAGTGCTGAGGACTTACCAGACCCTAACGATTCAGGATTTGAACTCCCTATACTGTGATTATTCCGATAAATCACTACTATCGAAAACTGGTGACTCTGGACCTACTGGCAAATCTGCAAGTTCCTCTGATGTCAACTCTCTCAATTCAGCATCTGCATGAAGAATTTGTGAATGACCATTTGGATCTAATAGTTCCAAAGTAATGGAATTAGGAATTGGGTCCTCTTTCAGTTCCAATAACGTAGTGTGCATTTCCTGCAGTTTCTTGATGTCAGACATTTCAGCGTCCTCTGCATAGGCTTGTCTAGTGACCATGATAATCACATCCATGAACCTATCAATGACGCCCTCTACATTTGACACATAGCCAGTTGAAGCACTACCGGGTTTGACTTCTAAATCCAGTTCTACAATACGAACTGTGCAAGAAGATGAGCGAACAACTCGAGAGCGTAAGTGCTCGGGCTCTGATATCACCAATGTCGACGCTCCAGGTTTCCGTCCTTCTGCTGGAATGAAATCCGTTTGCCTCCAGCCACAAGCATTACACAGAACTGTGACCTGTGTATGTTCACCAAAATATGGAATCTCATCCACGTGTGTCATCATCCCAACTTGTCCTTCGGCTTTGCATACAGGACAGGGAACATCTACAGGTACAACATCCATTGTATCACCTAACTGAAATCTGAGGGTTCAACGCTGAAAGCTTCTGCATCAAGACCCCTAATTCCACGACATCCCGGAGGAAGGAGCATCAATCTACTTTCAGTTAGCCTGATTATCTGACCACCTAAGTCATTTTCAATAAATAGATTCAATCGCTCAACTGCTGTTTGGCATTCAAGTTCACGATTCATCATTTTCTCCATCCTAACAATTACTGCCTCGCCATCTGCAACCCAATCCATCAACTGAGGAACGCCAGTTAGGTCATGAAGCATTGCACGGTGGATGACCAATCCTCCTGCTACTTTAGGAACGGGCGCATTTGGGTACAATTTTTCCATATCGTGATAACGTGTAGGTGCGGAACTACTTGTTGACTGCAATGTTGGTTCTTGTGAAGGTAAATTTAGCCTTCTTGGGGCCGAACCGGCGAAGGAATCGAGCGAAGTCTGCTTGTCACCCTCTTCGCTCATGACTATACCCTGTGACGGTTGGTTGATAAGGGTCCCGCGAATGGACGTAACATCCCGCCTATTTTGACGGGCTCCTATCGAGGTGAGGAAATGGAAGAAGGTCTAAGCGCAGTAAAGACAGGAACAAGCACAGTCGGTATCACCTTCAAAGGAGGTGTAGTAGTTGGAGCAGACCACAGGGCAACTATGGGTCACTTCGTTGCTAACAAGAGTGTGCAAAAACTGTTCAAGATTGGAGACAACCTAGCACTGACAACCGCTGGATTGGTTGGTCACGCACAGTCTCTGGCAAGAACTCTAGCCGCTGAAGTTTCACTATTCGAACTTCGCAGAGGCGACTCTATGACTGTTAGAGGAGCCGCTACTTTAACCGCAAACATTCTCTCTGGAAGACCACATTGGGTTCAGTTGCTTATTGTGGGCGTTGACAGCGAAGGCGGTTCTGTATATTCAATCGACTCTGCTGGTGGTTCAATTCCAGACTCGTACTGTGCAACCGGTTCAGGATCTCCTTACATGTACGGTGTCCTAGAAGATGGATTCAAAGAAAACATGACTAGAGATGCTGCAGTTGCTTTAGCTGCACGTGCATTGTCTGCATCTGCCCAGCGTGATGCTGCATCCGGAAATGGTATGGATCTAGCTGTAATTACAGCGAAAGATGGATATGTACCGGTCGAGCAGAGCGAAATCGCAGCCGTACTCAAGAAGTGAGGCTTTCAAACTCCACCCACGGGTTAGTCCCGTGACCCTCTTAGGAGGTTCACCATGTCAATCAGTGGGCCGGAGGTGATTTATGATGAGACTTAGTTTCAAGGAAATGAAAGATGCGATAGCAAAAATTGTTCCGAAGGACATTCAGTATGATGTCGATTTGGAAGCCGGCGACATTGCAATTATCACACCAACACCGGATGCATTTGGCGGCGGAGAAGGCCTAGTTGGTCAAATAGCAAAGAAAATCAAGCGCAGAATTGTCTTGCGCCCGCATGCTTCAATCATGAAAGATGAAGCCGAAACTGAAGAGTTCATTCGCAATCTGATTGAGGATGTTGCAGGAATTGATTCCATTTACTTTGATGCCTGTTACTGTGAAGTTACTGTAATCTGCAATAAACCCGGAGAAGCAGTCGGTCGCAGAGGCGCTAACGCTAAGGCGATTAGAGACGAATGTGGTTGGCTGGTCAAATTCGAGAGAACCCCGCCAATTTACTCCAAGACAATGCATGACATCAGAGGATATCGTGCATCCCATGCAAAAGAACGTCGCAAGTTGTTGAAAGATTTTGGTTTGAACATTTACCGTCCCAAACGCCCAGGCTCTTTCTGGGTTCGAACTACTGCTCTAGGCTCATACCGAGAAGTTGGTAGAGCTTGCCACTTGGTTACCTCAAATGAGAGCAGAGTGATGATTGATGTTGGAGTTAACATTGCTTCTGATACAGACCCTATGCCTTACTTTACTGCCCCGGAGGCATTACCAATGGAGAAAATGGATGCCGTAATCCTTACTCACGCCCACCTAGATCATGCTGGAATGCTGCCTGTTCTATTCAGATACGGATATCGTGGACCAGTCTACTGTACTCCACCAACTCGCGATATGATGTTGCTGCTACAATCAGATTATCTCAAAGTCGGAGGAGCTGAAGGTAAGCGTGCGCCATATGACATGGAGGATATCCGTACATGCATGAGGCACGTGATAGACGTCGATTGGGGACAAACTGTCGATATTGCCCCTGACATGAAACTAACTTTCCATAATGCTGGACACATTCTAGGTTCATCTTCGGTTCACCTACATGTCGGAGATGGAAAGCACAACATTGTGTTCTCTGGCGACCAAAAATACGAGAAATCTTGGCTTTTCGATGCTGCAAACACAAGATTCCCGCGCTGTGAAACACTCGTTATCGAATCCACTTACGGTGCATCTGGCGATTTCCAACCTAGTCGTGAAGAAGCAACACAAGAACTCCAAGATATTGTTAGCAGGACAATACAACGAGGCGGGAAACTAATCTG